>Ga0105163_1000252_pt1 | contig 33277 bp, 53 predicted proteins | sample JNZ110809AmetaG_FD_81531 | JGI IMG/M metagenome (GOLD analysis project Ga0105163, IMG submission 81531) | Hot spring microbial communities from Jinze hot spring, China to study Microbial Dark Matter (Phase II) - JNZ 110809A | ecosystem: Environmental > Aquatic > Thermal springs > Hot (42-90C) >... | reverse complement strand
GGTAAGCGGCCGGCCCCTCGGGGGGTTCTGGGGGGAGCCAAGGAGGGGTTATGTGGGGTGGTTCCGGTGCTTTCCGGTGCTTTCTTGGGGAGTTGTTTTGGGAGGTTTTAAGTGGGAGGAGAGAGTAGTAGTTTGGGTGGTTGTCTTGAGGAGCTTTGTTTGCCCTGTGTGTAACTTCAAGTCCAAGAGGTTGGGGGCGCTTAAGGCGCACTACACGTCGGCTCACGGCGGTCGCGGCAGTCAGCGCTACTACTGCATAGCGTGCGGCAGGAAGTTCAGCAGTAGGATTGCGCTGATAAATCACGCGATTAAGAGGCGAGACGAGTACCACGTGCTCGTCTACTACTTGAACAAACGGCCAGACTGCAGGAAGAAGAGCAACATGATAGAGGTCGGCAAGTACGTGTCCAAGCTTATTGAGGTATAGCATTGCACGGCGCCTCGCCAGCGGGAGCCTGAAGAAAATCCTCTATCTCTTTTTTAAGCTTGCTGAAGACCATGTGGTGCTCCCTCCTAGCCTTCAAGAGCTCCTCGACCGTGAAGTCACCGTATATCTTCAGGTTGTCGGCCTTAAGCCACCCGCCCAGCTTCGAGACCAGATACATGTTGTAGCGAGAGGCCCTCAGAGCGTCCCTAGCCGCCGTGTGCCTCAGAAGGTGGAACCTCCTATTCACGTCGAAGACGTAGCTCAACGTGTGCTTGTTGAAGAGTTCGGGCCTCAGCTCGTACAGCCTCTTCAGGTAGTACCCGAAGAGCTTCGACAGCTCTTTTATGTACGCTTGAGTGAAGTTGATCCTCGGGGTCAAGTGGAACCACGACTTAGGTATGATCTTAGTCCAAGAGAACTTCTTGGACTTCTTGCCCTTCTCCTCGGTCCTCACGGCTACGAACTCGTCCTCGTCGAACATCTTTATGACGTCATCGTTCGTTGCCTTAAGATCTCCTATCACCATGAAGTTGGTCAGGGCCTCCCTCCTAGAGCACGTGTAGTACAGGAAGATGAGCGCCCTGAGGAGGTCCCTCCTCAAGTTATCGACGTCGTAGCCTTTGAAGTCATCGCTGTTCGGGGGCTCCGACACTATTAGCTTGACGAGCTCGTCGCGAGCCTCCAGCGACAGCTCGGCCTCCGTGTAGTCCCCCTTGTACTCCTCCTGCTCAACGCTGGAGGGGAGTAGCTGAACCTCTATGTGCTTTTGCAGGGTCTGAAGCATGGATATGATGCCCCTCTTGGACCGCCTCGAGGCTTGGGATAGGAGCTCCACCAGCTCCTTCTTCATGCTGTCCCTCAGGTCCGAGTCGACCCTAGCCTCCCAGAACTCCTCTGGAGCCCTGCCGAGCTTCTTGCATATCCTGTAGAAGAAGCTTATGGTCGATTGTATGTGCGTATCCGTTAGGCTCGCGCTCTTCATCAACTTGATCAAGTTGACTACGCAGTCCCTAGTCTTGAACTCCTCCAAGGTCTTCGGCACAAGCCACCTCCTCTCGCGCCTCTTGGCAGACAGGACGTTGGCCTCGTATATCGCCGCGTTCCTCAGGTCGTTGAAGGTCAGGTCGTACTTCTTCAAGCGATAAAAGAAGGTGCTCCTAGCAATCCCGAGCTTGTTCTCTGCTAGCCGCTCAGCGCTCATAATCATGTCAGACCTAAGGAAGGCCAGCGACCTCTCGATCATCTCTTTGAAATCTTTATCAGCCGTAGACAGCACGGATTGGAGCTTCTCGTAGCTCTTGCGGATGACCTCGAGATCTAGGCTCTCCATACAAGCACCTCACATATCAATATTTTGGACTGCGCTTAAAAGGTTTCTGGTAACCACAAGTGGATAGTCCAACGATATCAAGGTGGCGTTCCAGTAGAAAAGTTTTTTTGGCCTTTAACGTTAGTGTAGTTCTGGTGGTCGATATTAGGTTGCAGGGGAAGGCTTTCCTGTTGACCGCCGCTATGTCGCTGGTCAGCTTCGGGGTCAACATGATATCCGAGAACCTCACGATAGCTGTGATATCAATAGTACTAGGGCTGGTCCTAGCCTTCTCGTACACGTACTTGGTAGAGAGGCAGGTGGTCGCTAGGGTCCTCGGCGACGCAGAGAGGCTAGTCGAGAGGGTCTCTGAAGTAATTAAAGATCGGGACTGAGGGGTGGTGGAGGTGAACATCGAGGAGCTGATACTGAGGGCCGTTGAGGCTGAGGCCAAGCTGAAGCCGAACGAGAAGGTGTTCATCGGCGCTAGAGAGTACACGTACGCCGAGTTCGCCAAGCTGTTGAAGAAGAACGATAGGTCGTCAAAAAAGCTAGTCGAGGACTTCTTATCGATCGCAGTTAAGCTCTTCAAGGAGAACGACGACTTCAAAAAGCGCGTGCTTAGCTTGGCTGGCGCGACGTAGAATCTAGAATCTGGGGGATGATGATGATGAAGGCCATAGTGGTCGCCCCTAGATTTGATACTGCAACAGAGTACACCTATCAATGGTCTAGGGAAGTGGTCGACCTGCTGAAGTCCATGGGCTACACGGTTCTGGAGTTCAGCGGCAGAGTGGATAGGAGGGAGGTCGAGAGCGCCTTGGCAGAGCACCGCGAAGCCCTGTTCGTCTTCTACGACCACGGATCTGAGGACTCGCTTTGGGCTCACTTCGGCAAGCTGATAGACCTCAGCAACGTCCACCTGCTAGCTGGTAGGGACTGCTACACGGTGGCGTGCTTGTCAGCCAAGAGGCTTGGAGTGGAGGCGTACAAGGCTGGTTGCAGGGCGTATTGGGGATACACGATCGAGTTCGCGTTCACAACCGATGCCGCGGACTACTTCAAGGAGTTCGCCAACTACGGGTTGAAGCTTAGGGTGAAGGAGGGTAGGAGCTGGAGGGAGTGTTTGGATAAAGCCAAGCAACTAGCGAGACAGCTAGCAACGAAGCTGATAAGCATGGGAAACATAGTCGCTGGGGTACTGATGATTAGGAACGCAGACGCACTAGTCTGCTACGACGGTGAGCCTCCGGAAGCTAAGTGCCCGTTCAGGAGGGTTGCGGTAAAGTTGTTCGGGAAGAAGGTTGGGTGGCGTTTGAGCAGGCTGTTCGCCTGCTCGACCCTGCTGTTCGGCCTAGGCTTGGGCACAGCGATCCACGACTTCTTCGTTGAGTGCGCAGATCCACTACGATTCCCACCACACGGCTTCTGGATAGGAGCTTGCTTGGTAGTCATCGGTCACCTGATGGTCATCCACGAGTTGCTCTCACGGCTGAGGAGCTGTTAGGTAAGCTGACCTGTACGATTCGTTGCCCTCGTACTTCATGAGCAGGTGGAATGGAGTGAAGACGTCCAGAGCTATCATCGATATCCTGCAGTACGTCTCGGGGACCACGTGGACGTCCCTGAACAGGTCCCAGTTGACCGCTATGCAACCGCCGTTGCACGCAATCCTGTACGCGCACTCGTAGCAGAGCAATGGATCTTCCGAGTACGGCTTGACGGACCTGAAGTCCTCCACCCACCTCTCTATTTTTTCGTTGTCTATTGATTCGTTGACGTTTCCGAGGGAGATCGACTTGTCGTGAGACGACACGAACCTGTGACACGGGTACACGTCTCCGTTGACGTCTACGCCTACGTTGCCAGTCCCGAGACCGCACCTGTCGGTCCAAGTCCATTGACCTGACAGAGCCCTCTCCACCTCGACCGGCTTCCGAGCCATCAGCAACATTGGTACAGCACCGTTTCTAGCCCATTGTATCATCTTCGATCTGAGCTTCAACAGCTCCTTCCTCAGTATCTCGTAGTCCTCTTCGTAGTACTTGCACTCGTACACCGGGTCGCACGCGAGCGTGGTCAACCCGTTTTCGACGAAGAACTCCACTATGCTTGTCAGGTGCTTGAAGTTGCTTGGATGTACCGTCACCCTAAGCTCTGGGTTGGGGTTCAGGTGCTTCCTGACCAGATTGATGTTCCTCCAGACGTCGTCGAAGCTACCCCTGCCATCGTGGTACACCCTGTACTTGTCGTGTATCTCCTTTGTCCCATCTATTGATAGCAACACGCCCATCCTGTACCTAGCCATGAACTTGACCTTGTCCTCGTCTAGGAGCGTTGCGTTGGTAGTGAAGCCAAAGCTGACGTCCTCCGGGATCCTGAGGCCCATCTCCGATGCGATTTCAACTGCCCTTACGACTACCTCCTTCCATGCTACCAGAGGTTCTCCTCCAAACCACCAGATCCTGAAGGGCCTCAAGGAGGACCTCTTTGCGAACTCCAGCATGGACCTTATGGATTCTTCATCCATGGTCTTCTTCGGCTGATCCTCGTATAGCTTGTACACGTAGCAGTACCTGCACGCCAAGTTGCACCTAGCCGTTGCCCAAGCGGTGAAGCTACTTATCCTCTCTACGAAGTTCATTGGATCTCTCGACCTTCTTCAGCTGTGTTGACAGTTGCTGGACGAACGATATTAGCCAATCTATCTTCCTGCTCAGCTCATCTATCTTGGTTGATATCAGTTGAAGCGGGTTTACCTGAACTTGAAGTGGCTGAAACATTGGAGGCTGGACTGGTTGAACAGGCTGGACTGGTTGAGGTAGTGCTTGAGGTAGTGGCTGGATCGGCTGGAGCAACTGAGGCTGTGGCGGTTGAAGTGTTGCTGGCTGGGCTGGCTGTGGTTGCTGAACTTGAGGTTGAACTTGAGGTTGCTGTTGAGGTGAGATCCCGGACTGGCAGGTCTCGCATAGCCCCTCGCATCTAACGCAGACTTGACATGTAAAGCATATCCCGCAGGCCACGCTCACTATTCCACCTCCAATCTAAAACTCGTAGAGCGACGTATAAGTGCTTTTAGCTTGTGACCGGAGAGTCATAGCAGACTTGGCAGACATTGCATAGCTGGCAGGACTGGCAGGATGCCTGACATGAAACGCACATCTGACACGTGTAGCAGGCGAAGCAACCGGTGTAGCAGGACTGGCAGACATTGCATAGCTGGCAGGACTGGCAGGATGCCTGACACGTCTCAACGCATACCTGACAGAGGTAGCAGATCTGACAGAGAGCGATGCAGACCTGACACGTGTTGCAGGACTGGCAGGACTGGCAGGATGCCTGACATGAAACGCAGGACTGGCATGAGTAGCAGGAGTAACAGCCAGTATTACACACCTGACACGTGTTGCAGGACTGGCAGGCTTGACACGTGGCTTGACATGAGACGCACACCTGACACGTGTAGCAGATGTAACAGGTAGAGTAGCAGGACTGGCAGGTGTTGCAGGACTGGCAGGCTTGACACGTGGCTTGACATGAGACGCACACCTGACAGGAGTAACAGGAGTAGCAACCCGTGTTGCACACTTGGCACGTGTTGCAGGACTGGCAGACGTCACAGGTATGACATGAAACGCAGGTCTCACACGTCTGGCACTCGACGTCCCTTATGTTGATGGTTTTCTGGGCCCTAACCCTTAACGGTAGGCTCAAACAATACCACCCCTAACCTATTATTTCCCAAACGCATCTGTATTCTACCTGACATGAGTAGCATAATTGACATGAATAGCAGAAGTAGCAACCGGTATAGCATGTTTGACATATGTAGCAGTTCATGCAGTACTCGCACGTAGCCTGACAGGTGTAGCCAGCCTGACATGAATAGCAGAAGTAGCAACCGGTATAGCACACCTGACACGTGTTGCAGGACTGGCAGGCTTGACACGTGGCTTGACATGAGACGCAGGACTGGCATGAGTAGCAGGAGTAACAGCCAGTATTACACACCTGACACGTGTTGCAGGACTGGCAGGACTGGCAGGATGCCTGACATGAAACGCACATCTGACACGTGTTGCAGGAGTAACAGCCAGTATTACACACCTGACACGTGTTGCAGGACTGGCAGGCTTGACACGAAGTTTGGCATCCGCTGACGCAGGACTGACACGTGTAGCAGGAGTAGCAACCCGTGTTGCACACTTGACATGAAGGGCATGACTGGGCTGTCTGGCAGGTAGCTTGACATGAAACGCAGGACTGGCACACGTTACACGAGTAGCAGTCTCCAAAGCAGTACTGGCACGTAAAGCACACCTGACAGCTTGCACATCTCCTCACGTTTATCGACATCATCAAGCCTCCACGTAGAGCTCAAACAGCCTGTTGGCTGTCGTGTAGCTTCCAGAGTTCCTGAGCCTGACGCTGACCGAGTTTATGGAGTTGTCCGATAGGGATACGGACGCAGAGCCGGTGAGCATGGTGTAGCTCGTTGAGGTCGTCGACAGCTCTATGACCTTGGTCCCAGCGACGTACACGCTTAGGTAGCCGGTTCCGCCGGTAACCATGACCTCGGCGACGACGTACACCCTAGTCAGGGGGAAGCCGTGGCTAGAGCTTCTAACCAAGTTGAAGTTCTTGATCTCCGTCTCAGTAGTACCGTAAACGCTCTTCTCGGTCTCGTCGAACGCGTATAGGGACCTAGTGGGTATCCTCCTGACTGCGGTTCCATCATACATCGACAACCCTAGGCCGGACCTGAACCAGACCGTGCCCGCTGTTGGAGAAGGCGGGTCCGACGTCAATGGCTCGAACTTTATCGTGTTTGAAGTTATTATTATCGTGTTCCCTATCCTGAGCTTGTCTACCTTGATCTCCCCTAGGTCAATGTTGCTCAGCAACCACGCTACCAATCTCTTCTTTAGCCATCTCAGCACCGGTCTCCCTAGATGACTGTCGTTACATAGGTATTAAAGCTATCTTGTACTTCTTGCCGCTTGGGGATAGGAACACTAGGTCATCGCCTTCCTCGATTATCCTCCAGCCGTTCTTGAACACCAAGTCTCCGACGTTCACCTGAGACGCGGATAGCGTTCCAATGTTGCTTATGTTTCTTCCTCCAGCGTTGACGTCCGCGTCCCAAGTAACCTTTGACACGGATACTGATGATATCTTTGCATTCGTGACTGCACCGTCGGCTATCTTAGCTGTGGATACGGCTCCATCTGCTATATCGCTCGTCGTAACTTGATCATAAGTCGGATCGGCGTTAGCGGTCCTAACCACTAGGACCCTGTTGGCAGTAGTGGAGGTTGGAAGCTTTGATAGAGACAGCCTGCCGGATATCTTTGCATCCGTGACTGCACCGTCGGCTATCTTAGCTGTGGATACGGCTCCATCTGCTATCTTAGCCGTTGTGACCGCTCCGTCAGATATGTCCGCCGAAGTTATTGGAAACACTCCCGTCAGCTTCGCTCTGGTGACTGATGCGTCAGCTATCTTAGCTGTGGTCACGGCACCCGTCGCGATTTTTTCGGTCGTGACCGCACCGAGTGCTATCTTGGCAGATGTAACCGCTTCGTCGGCTATCTTAGCCGTTGTGACTGCACCGTCAGCTAAGTCTATTGAGGCTATTGGTAGCGACGCTAGATCGATTGTGGCGTACGATCCTCCGCCTATGTCGCGGGCGAACTTTATTCGAGCCTGATCCTTCCTGTACCAGACCAATCCGTCCTCGAGCGTTGTCGGGTCGGTAGTGAGTGCCTCAAGCTTTATCCTGTTGTTGTATATAATTACTGTCGTAATACACCACCTATAATACAGTAAATGCTGGAAGGAAAAAAAGGTGTCGATCCTTACTGATGTAGCTCCGTTACTTCACCTCTATCCTCTTCCTCTCGTAGTTCAGCTTTCTACCGCAGATCGGGCACTCCTTCAACGTGTTCTTTATGAGGTGTATTGCTGAGTATATGTCTTTTCTGGCCGTGCAGTAGTTGTAGCTCTTCACTATGAATACGTTGTTGAAGCACGCCACCTGAGCTAGTATTGTACCACACTTCCTGCACTTAAACGTTAGCATGATGTGCACCACAAGACGTAGAACAAGCATGTTACTGCCAGCACGATGAAGACCAGCGTTACAACCACCTTCATTTGGAGGAACACGTAGTCGACGTCGTACAGCGCCTTTGGGGTTATCGAGTGCATGTAATCTATGAAGTGCAGTACCAGCATGTAGAGCGGGATTATCAAGACCATCAATAGGACGGCCGCCGCTAGGAGTATCTTCGGTGCCCTCACTTCGCCTCTACCCTTACCTTCCTCTTGATGGTCGTTGTGGTCGCCTTAACGTAGTCTTCAAGCTCCCTAACCTTTTCCTCTAGGTGATCGATCCTGCTGAGCACCTCGTCCAGCTTCTTCGACTCCTCGTTGAATACGAACGACTTGAAGTCCTCGTATAGCTCGGCGACTTCCTTCTTGAGCCTCGATAGGTCCCTCTTAACTTCTAGGCTCTCTATCTCCTTCACCAGCTCGTCTGCCTTCTTCTCCAAGCCCCTAACAACGTGTTCGAGCTTCTTCTTCCTTATGTACCACTCCGCTAGGGCCGTGTCCTTGAAGTAGCAGTCCAAGCATATCACGAAGCTCTTGCTGGATCCGTCTTGAAACACGTACCTAACGTAGTAGACCAGAGTACCGCTCTTGACCTCGCCCCTGCACACCTTGCACCTGCCGTCGAACTGAGTCGTTATTATCTTGGATTGGACCTGCTTGATCGGCTTGTCGAACGAGGCTTCCGAGCCGATTATGTACGCCTTAACCGCTTCCTCGATCACTTCCTTAATGCCTACGTTCGATCTCTCCGAGTACTCCCTAACCCTATCGTAGAGGTCTTTAGAGATCTTTATCGATGCGGACATATATATTGATATGTGCTTTTTAGGGTTTAAAAGCGTTTCTCAAAGCTTCTTCAACAGGACCTCGATAGCCTTCTTTATCGCTTCCTTCTCCTCTATTTCTTCCTTCTTGACCTCTACTTTTTCCTTCTTGATTTCTTCTCCTTTTTCCTCTTTCCTCTCTCTCCTCCTAATACCGGCGATAAACCTCGGCAAGAACGATAGCATCATCAATAGGATCAGCAATGGTATTAGCATGAATAGCACGCCCATTAGTTGCTGTAGTATGTCCCCTATGATGGGGGCTTTGACCTCCTCGATGTTAGCTCTATCGATTATGCTTAGATTTGCTGTAACTAGGAACTTGCCCGCTTCCGATATCCAGCCAGTCTCTGTTGAGGTTATCGAGAAGATTATGGCGAATGCCGTGGACAATATTGATGATGACTCTATTGACGATATTGAGAAGTTCATTGAGAATGGAGGTAGCTCGACCAGCGTTGCCGTTTCAGTTGACGATATGCTGAAGACTGTGGAAAACGTTGTTGCTTCAATGCCTGCTGTCTCTGATGTTGATATCGTGAATGTGAAGCTCATCGATATAGGTGTCGTTACAACCTCTAATAAGCTTTCTTCGGTTGACGATATCGAGAACAACGAGGATATATGCTCTCCCTCCACGCTTAACCCCTCTATTGAGGATATGGAGAAGGTTGAGCTCAACTGCGACAGCGATAGAGAGGCCTCTTCTGTGGATGATATGGAGAAGGTTGAAGTCAATGTAGTAGCTGATAGAGAGGCCTCTTCTGTGGATGATATGGAGAACGTGGAGCTAACAGAAGCAGTTGATAGAGATGCCGAGTCATCTATTGAGGTAAAGAAGGACAAGCTAAATGTAGTGGCTGATAGAGAGGCCTCCTCTATTGAGGATATGGAGAAGCTTGAGCTAATCTGTAAGAGCGATAGAGAGGCCTCTTCTGTGGATGATATGGAGAAGGTTGAGCTAATCTGTAAGAGCGATAGAGAGGCCTCTTCTGTGGATGATATGGAGAAGGTTGAGCTCAACTGCGACAGCGATAGGGAGGCCTCCTCTATTGAGGATATGGAGAAGGTCGATGATGCCGTGTATATGCTTTCGGATATGGATACTGTTCCGTTTACTGCTAGGGCGCTTTCAAGTACTTCTACTCTGCAGGTGTAGAGGTTTGCGTTTACCGTTAGGGTTGCTCCGTACATTATCTGGACTAGGTCTACTACCAAGTCTTCGTTCAGCGTTGTATCCTCTGTTATTATTAGTGGCATTGTATCAGCGGCTCGGGCTCAGGACCCTAGCGGTTCAGCGCTTATAGGGATACGGTTATCGTGAACGTCACGGGAGTTCCGCCAGTTATCGTTTGAGACGAGGTGAATATGGCCGCTAGGTAGTAGTAGTCGTAAGTTCCATCGGAGAAGTAGACCCTGAACCTGTCGAACGTTATTGTCGTTTCTTGAGTCCAAGAGAACGTTATGGTAGCTGTGTTGGCGTTTTGATCGTACGATAGCGTGCAACCAGTCTTTGACGCTACCAGCGTCTCGCCCATGTATAACCTCAGCGACACAGATGAAGTTATGTCGTGTATCTTGGATCCTGTTGCAAGTGTATCAGCAATCATCTTGTGGAGCTCTGTGTACGTTGGATCTAGGTTTGCAGGTGGAGACGAGGAGGTGAGGGATATGCTCAGCGTTATGATGTACGTCACCCTGTAGGTTACTCCTGAGGATATCGACACCGACGGCGACAGCGTGTACTCGAAGTAGCACTTCGTGCCGCTGTAGGCCCTAACTCTATTGCACGTGTACGACGCCGACGCGGTAACCGTCCCGGTCAACGTAACCCTAGCGTTACCGTAGTCTAGCGTTGCCGTGGGGGTCGTGTAGTCCCTCTCGGTGCCAGCGGTATCGACCAGCACCAGCTTGTCTATCTTGTCTAGAACCGGGGAGTAGTCGCTCCCAACATCGTAAACCACGTCGTCCTTGAACTGGTCGGTCGGGGAGTTGAGCCCTTCTAGCTTTACTTCATTTAGGTAAAGCTCTCCGCTAACCTTAATGCTCACGCTTAGTCCCCAGAATACTGGGGTTGCTGAGCATTATAAGCTTTATTATAAGCTTTGAGGTTAGATGTTGTCCTAGCTCAGCGCTTCAGCGCCGTTATTATCCCCATTATCATCATTAACATCACGGTTGCCATCATCATGAAGACCATTATTTGCATCAGCGTTCCGCCGACGAACTGCTCGAATCCCCTCAGCGCGTATGCACCTAGGACTCCTAGTGCTACTCCGCCACCGACCATCGCTATTATCGGTATGATGGCGGACCAAGCTACCAAGCCTATCTCCTCCTAGGGATCATCATGATGATTGTGATCATCGTCATCATCATCATTATTATTATCATCATCGAGACTAGCGCTCCCATCATGTTTTCAACCATGGCCTTGTACTGCGCCTCTTGCGTTTGGGATGAAGTGAAGTAGTATACTGCTCCTCCAACTGCCGCGGCTATTATCAATGATATTAGGTAGCCAACTACTGGCGGGACCGCCATGCTAGCACTTCCTGCATATCTCCTTCATCTTGTTCTTCAGCTCCGGCGATGCTTCGACCACCACTAGGTTCCTTCCAAGCTCCTTCCTCAGGTCCCTTATCGCCTTTACCACGATCTTGAGCTGGTCCTCGGTCAAGCCCTCTGGAACGGTTATCTTCAAGGTCAAGCCCGTAGCGCCTCCAAGTACTTCTTCGATATCTCCAAGTAATTGAACTTGTAGCTGTAGATATATGCTTTTTCCCCCAGCTCGCTGTACCACTCTTGGTTGTCCAATGCGTATGCTATGGCTTCGGCTAGGTCTGCCGGATCGTACAGGCCGAAGACCTGAAGTATCATGTCGATGAACCTCTGCTCCTCGACTCCCGTGACCTTGACCTTCAAGCCGTAGTCTCCGGCGACCTCGGACATGACGCCGAAGTCTATGCACACCGGCGGCTTCTTACATGCCATCGACTCCACCAGCGGAAGCTCGAAGCCTCCGCTGTGAGCTGGGTGAACGAAGACATCGCATGCGCTGTACAGTAGTGCAACCTGTCTCTTATCGTACCTGCCGAAGTTCAAGTCGATCACCAGCCTATCCCTTACCTCTCTCGGGACCTCTATCCCCAGATCCTCCGGGTCGTGGTTTGTGAGGAGCACCTGCACGAAGTCGTATCCCTTGTTCGACAGTATCCTTAGCGCTTCCAAGTGCTCCTCGACTCCCTTCCTCTGGTGCTTCATGCTTTTGTGTAGAGCGTATACGCTGAACAGTATCTTCTTGCCCTTGAACGACTCCCTAAACCTTTCAATCGATGCCTCGTCGACCTTGAGCTCCTCGTGGTCTATGCATCTAGGTATTACCCCTTCAACCCTCAGCCCCGACTCCTCGAAGACCTTCTTGCACCAGAAAGTCGGCGTGTACAGCCTGCACCTAGATATCAGGCTCCTAAACGGTCCTAGGTTTATCGGGTATCCCTCGCAGTCCATCGATAGCATGATGTCCGACCAGCTCGACGTGAACAGCCTCATCTTCCTGATCGGTATGAACGACGGGGTGAACATGCTGTTCATGTAGATTATTTTATCGAACCTCGGGATTATCGGGAACACGTCCAAGAAGTCGTGCACGCTTGAGCTTACCCCTAGCCTCCTAAATCCTCTATACATCTTCTCTGCCTGATCCCTGAACGAGGCGGTCGACATTGACGAGAATATCCCTATGATCATGGCTTCCCCACGAGCGATATCGACGCTATGAATATCATGATTAGCGTTATGCTGAACATGATTGGCGCCGATATCTGATTGGTTAGGTCGTATATTGATAGTGCATCGTATAACAGCGGTGCCTGACTATCCTCGACTACCCTTGACATAAGATAGTTAGAGCTATTCCTACTAATAAGGGTTAAAGGTAAAAAAGAGGGTTTTTTGTTAGGTCGGTGACGCTACTTTCTCCATGCTTCGACTGCTGACTTAACCCTCTCTGTAAGCTTTGGAAGGAGCCCTATTATCATTAGTACTGGCAATAGGTATACGAAGACGTTGATCAGCTGTGACAGCGCATTCCACAACTGGTCAAGCTGATTGGTCATTGCGTCACCTCGTTAGGCGCTTTATACTGTGACCTTGGTCATGGCGCCCATGATTACCGACATTATCACTATTACTATCACTAGGAAGATCATCGGCACTACTAAGCTCTGCATCAATCCAGCTATGTCGAATGGTGTGGTACTCATGCTTTCACTTCACCGTTGTAATATGTAGTTAAAGCAGTATATAAGCATTTTTTTGGTTTCGTCCTGCTATGTGCTTTATGGTTGACCTGTGTTATTGATATGTATTGATATGTTAATTTGTCTTCTAACTCTTATATTGATATTTGTATTGATATTTGTATTGATATTGTGAGTTCTCTTTTTTGTTGCTTTTCTTGTGCTGTTTGATATGTATTGATATGGGAAAACTATTAGTATTAGCGTTTTGCTTGTTAATAGTTGGTGGTTTTATGAGTCTGGATGCGTTTGTCATGCAGGTTAACCAGAACTGCGAGAGCGTGGATGTGTCTCGAGACGGAGAGAGGGTTAGGATAAAGTTCGTGTTCTTGAATGACCTGCTGGCACGGCAGTTCATTGATGGCGCTGAGAGGACTGACCTGAGCCGTGTCTCGCCGGTGTTGAGGAACGTTGAGGTGAACGTCATAGACGATAGGACCGTTGAAGTTGTGTTCGAGTTTAGAAGCAAGGTTTTTGCCTCAGCCTACTACACGATGCTTGAAGAGGCTTTGAAAGAGGGTGATTAGCGATAGTTGACGAGGACGAGATTATAAAGGATGCCCTGAGGGAGTTGCAGGAGGTAACTGGAGCGAAGGACCCGATCGAGGCATTGATTTACGCTAAAGAGCAACTCAAGATGAGGGATAGGAGGGCTCGAACCAGAAGTAGCAGGGTGCTGGAGCTGGTTGATCTTCTTGACTTCGTGGAGGACTTCAGGCATAAGACTAAGAGCGAGGTCATGCTAGAGCTGATGAAAATGTCGTCTAGGGTAAATGAAGAAGACGAGGAGATAAAGAACCTCAAGAAGCAGTACATAAAGAAGCAGTTGGAGCTGGGAATAAAAGGGATAGACGAGGTATCGGACCTGATCAACTCGATCCTGCCGTCGACGATGATGATGCTTAAATCCATGGTCGCTCCAACGAAGGAGAAGCCCAAGATAAAGATAACGTTTAAAGATGGGAGCGTGGTTGAGAAGTGAGCTTCGACGTCGACTACATCGTTGAGAGGCTGACCAAGCTGTTCACCAACATGATAGTGGAGGGAACCAAGATAAGGGCCGCGATCTCTTTGATAGACAGGAGGATCAGGATACCTAGAAAGGGAGTGGTGTTGCTCTACTCCAGCAGGTGCGGTGCGTGCAAGAAGTTGTTGAGCGACAGCGAGAAGCTGGAAGCTTTGAGGAGCCTAGCGTCGATGTTGGGCAAGGACTTCATCCTGCACGAGGTCACCGGCGACGAGGTAGACGAGGCTATGAAGCTTGGAGTCGAATCGGTGCCAGCGCTACTAATAGATGGCGTTCCAATGTCCATAGACGTTGCTATATCGACTGTGAAGAGGGTTCGAGCCGGTCTCGGCAGTCTAGTCTAGATTAGACTTAAAGTGATAAGATTTTTAAGTTTTTTAAGGTATTAGTCTATTAAGAGGTTTATGTTTTAAGCGGGTGGGTAGCGTGGTCGTTGTCAGGAAGGTCGTGAGGCTGGGGAGGACGAGGACTGTGATACTCGGCAACTTGATTCCAGAGGAGTGGGAGTACGTGGAGCTGTCGTGCGAGAGGAGAGGAGAGGAGCTGGTGGTCACGATGAGGCCGCTGGTGAAGAGGACCATGTCGGAGGCCGAAGAATCAAAAGCTGTGCACAAAGCCTCAGCGGCTGAGGCTCTAAAGCCTAGAATTTACGAGTCAAAGATCGTTGAGCTGATCAAGTCTGGGTGGCAAACGGTTACTGAGTAGTTGAAGAGGTCGGAAATGGTAAAAAAAGTAGGGTGTTTTAGGTCTTAGAGTTCTCCAAGACCTCTAAGGCTTCCTGAGCCCGAGATCTATCAGGAACTTTATGATTGGATGGTACTTGCCCTCAGCAAGGCACTCCTCAGCGACCTTCTTGACGTTGGCTTCGCTGTACGGGAGCCCCTTATCCCTGAGCTTCCTTAGGATGCATATCGGGTGCGCTTTCGTGCCGAAAGTGCTGAAGTACTTCCCTTTAGCCATCTTCTCACCGATAAAGTGTTCTGTATGCATGGATTTAAAGCTTTCTACGTATATTGATAGGTTGGTAGGTAGAAATGGCGATGTAAGTGTTTTTATGGTGTGTTTGTTTGGCGTGCTTTTTGGTGTTTTGTTTTGGTTTTCTACTTCTGCATTTTCGAGATGGCCTCTGATATTGTGGTGTAGAACCTCGCTAGGGCGATGTTTAGCTGTGCTTGTGCGTACGTTACTGGGTTTTTCGGTGTCAGCACGTACTCTGTCTTGCATTTGGTGCACTCGAAGGTGTTTAGGTCTGTCATCTCTCCGTTCGTCACTTGCTGGCACACGTAGCAGAAGATGGGTATCAGCTTCTTCTGCTTCTTGGGTTTTGATGGCTTGACCTCCTCGGTCACGGCGATCGCTCCCTCCTCGACTGGCTGGGCTTCTCGGTCTTCCTGATCAGTTTGTCGCTCAGCAGGTCTGCGAGCAGTTCCTTCAGCTTCTTGTAGCCGAACCTCTCCATAAGCCACTTGAGGTAGTTGTACTTCTCGATCCTGAAGCACGCTCCGATCCACTTGACGGGTCTCTTAGACGATATCTTGTAGGTCCTAGGCTTGTTGAGTATCGTGATCCTGAGCTTCATGAAGTCGCTCAGTAGCTCTCCAAGCGTTAGGTACCCCATCTCGCTGAGCTTGCTCTTAACATTCTCGTAGTCTTTTACGTTTATCAGGGCTCCAATGGTCTTGGTTATGTAGCTCTTGGAACTGTCCAAGTACCTGTCGATCATGCGCGCCACGCTGTTTATCCTCTTCCTCTTAGCGTCCTCGACCTCGATCACGCTGGTTCCAGCCTTGGACTTGGACCTCCTAGGCCTACTGGTTGCCTTCTTAGTGGCTTTGGACTCGTACATATCAATTTACTGTTTGAGGTGGAAGTATAAAACTATTGTTACTCAATGAACTGCGACATCAGGACGATCGGGAAGAGCATCATCATGGTAATCAACATCATGTTAGCCATCAAGACCATCAAGTCGCTGAGGTAGAACGCGGATGCCTCAACCACGTCTGCGACCACGTTTGGCGGGGAGTCGCTGTAGAACGTTATCGTTACTTGGAGCAACTCTATGGTTCCTCCGGAGCCCCATCCCCACTCGGCGACGTCGAACAGCACGATTATCCAGTTCTCCTCCCTCAGCAGGTCTCTGAAGTCGCTCGTCGTCGCCTCGTACCTGCCGCAGTAGCTTGCCGATGACCACTTTTGCAGGACGAAGAAGGGTACTGGAGCAGGAACGTCGGTTCTGACCTCGTACATCTCGTAGCCAGACGGTGGAGGGGTCCTCCCCAGCTTTACGTCCCAAGCGTATTCGTTGTTGATCCCAACGTACACGTCGCACCTAGACGGTGCTCCGATCACGGTGCACGGGGTCGGGTGGACCTTGGCGTAGACCCTGATCGAGAGCACCTCGCCGTACACGTTGAACCTGTACCTGCACCAAGCTTGGCTGAAGCCCCACCACTTCTCAACGTGCTGGTTGACCGCCAGAGTGTACGTCTTGGACGATACTGGCCTAGACATGCTCCTCGAGGAGTAGTGGTTTGGGCGATAGAAATAGTTTTAGCTTTTCTTCAGCTCCTCAAAGGCCTTCTTCAGCATCCTGAACTCGCACTCCACGGGGTCCTTAACGCCAGCGCACTCCATTAGGTCTCGAGGCTTCCAGTAATTAAGATGTTGGAACGACGTGACCAGCTCGCTCACCCTGTGCTTGAAGGATATCAACGGCGCGAGCCTCCTGACGACCTCCTTGACCTTGTCTCTAGGGAACCTGCACGTCACGTCGTATTCATCAGTACTGAGCTCCGTGATCTCGCATCTCACTCCCTCAACGTCTTCAAGCACGCCCTTTACCACTTCGACGAACGGTTTAACGGTGTTACGCATGGAGATGGAGTTGTCGTCTAGGTACAGCTTTGCGACGTCCCGCTCGCTCAGGTAGATGTGCGCCGCATCCCCCCTAGCCTTGTCCTTAAACACCTTACATAATGCGGCGTCGTATACGTCCTCATCGTACACTCCCTTGCCCTTTAGGTACCTAGCGATTCTTTCCCAATCTCTACAGGCGTCCAGCAGTACCGGGTTCGGGTCCTTGGCGATCACCTTGTTCGACACCGCGTGTCGCGCCAGCGCCTCTCGAAGCTCGCCGACGACTACCTCGGACATGGCCATCGCGTCATCCAAGAGGTCCTGCAGAGTCGGCATCTCGGTCTTATCTATGTTGAGCTCGATCGGTCGCACCGCCTTCGACAGAGCGTCCCTCACCCTGCGAGCGTCCTCGATAGCGCGGGCCGCGCTCGGGTCGTCGATCGGCAGTTGCACTTCGCTGAGCGGCTTGCCGATAGACCTTCGGATCAGCTTCCTGCGCACGTAGTCGTATACGTCGAAGAGGGCCCTGCCAGCGTCGTGCAGAGCTCTCAGCTTTTCTTTGTCTATGATGTCCTCGAACACGCGGAGGCTTTTGTTGACGTCGAGGATGATGTACGGTGCGCACAGAGAGTCGTGGAGCAAATCGACTAAACCGGTGGCGCCTCTCTCGGTGACGGCGGACTTCTCCTTCTTGTAGTCCTCGAGCACCCACTTGGTCGTCTCTATCGACCAAGTGTGCTTCTCTATCAGCTCGAAGAGCCCCCCTATCACGGCCACCCCCTAGCCTAGCCCGAGGCCTCTCTTGGCCTCCTCGTAGTCCCTCTTGACCAACTTGGCCTCGCACCTCGCCATCGACTCCCATACGTCGCCCTCTTCTCTCAATTCCTCCCCGCACACTTCAACGATTTCATCGAGCTTCCTGTACTTCCTGTAGCTCGGCCTTTCAATTGCCCTAGAGGTATCGTTCAGCCTGAAGTCGGCCGACGTCGCGGCCGCTAGCCTCTTGATCGCCTCCTTGACTTGCTCGTCACCGGCCCCGCTCAGGTCGCAGACCAACACGAACTCGTCTGGGTTGTCCTTGCACGAGACTCCTGAGACGTCTTCTAGAATCATCTTCATGACCCTTCTGACCGAGGTATCGGTGTCGTAGTATTCTAGCACCTTCTTCTCTAGGTCTACGTGGGTCCTGTGACCCTCGGCCGATCCCACCGTGAAGTCGGCCTTGTTGCGGATTATCTTGGCCTCGAGGTTCGAGTAGTCTCTATCGGAGTAGAGGTCCCTATCGTAGAACTCGTCAGCCGTCCTCTCCCACTCTAGGCACGCCTCGGCTAGCAACGGGTTCGGGTTAGTGGCGTAGCACCTATCAGAGTCCGGTAGCAACTGCATTGCCCCTACTCGGTCCTCGAAAACCTCTATAATCCTGTGGAAGCACGCAGTAAAGTCGTTTATCGCCGCCGATAGCGAGTACTTGTCGGTCATCCCTAGCAACCAAGTGCACCTAGAGCCTATCAGGTCCTTCATTATCTCGTCTACCTTGGACAGCCTGTACTCGAACGTCTCGGAGTAGTGCGGGAACTCTCGAACGTTACATCTTCGCCTGCTGTAATTTTTCCCATAGCATACGTCCGCCAAGCGTCCTAGCTGGTGCGATGCATCGATCATCTGCTCGATTGCCGCGGATAGCTTCTCGAGCTTCTCGTCCCTGAACTTGTCGGCCAATTTCGACGTCTCATCGAACAACTCGTTAAGCTCTAGCCTGACCTTCCTAGCGAAGGTGTAGTAGTCGTCCTCAGGGAGCTCGTCTGACCTGAACGCCCTAGACCTGCCCTCCTCCTCGAGCTCCCTAAGGGTCTCTATCAGACTTCCGAACAAGCTTGACGCAGACATGCTCTCCACAAGTGTGCTAGGTGGAGAGGTAAAAAAAAGCGTTGCTAATGGTTGCTACTCGAGTAGCTCTGTGATTGGTGTTGCTCGAATATCTCCGATGCGCTTGTAGTGACGTTGCTTGAGCAGTTGGTGCACTTGACGCATAGGGTTAGTGGCGTTGAGGTGTACGTGAAGAACAGCTCTCTCAGGACCTCCCTGCTGACGGTTACGGATATGGTGCTACTACAAATCGGGCACGTCAACTGGATGACGTATTCTGCTAGTGTTCACCACCCCAACATAACGTTTGAGGGGCAGATTAAAAGCTTCTCGCGCGTAGAATCTACATGTATGCGCTCAGTCGTCGTAAGCTTCTCTTTGGAGCTCGACGAGTACATGAGGTTGCTCGACGTGCTTTTGAGGAGGGGCTGGAGCTTGCGCGATTTCGTGCTCGCGGCGATAGAGGCGTTCAGCGAATGACAACCCTTATAAAGTGTTTCTGGTTATGGTATTGTGTGGAGCCATGAGGCGCGCGTTCAGGGAAGAGGCGTCTCTGGTGAGGATATCGAGGATCTACAGGAGGAAGGGCGGAAGGGTGTACGTTGAGTACAGGATGCAGGCTCCGTACGGTGCGAGGAGGGCAATAGCGATCCCGGTAGCGAGCGTCAGCGGCCTGCCGTTGCGCTTCGCAAGCGCGTACCTCCTGTTGGTAGATCCAGAGGTGAGCGACCAAACCATCAACGCAGTCGTTAGGTCCCTGAGGAGGAGGTTTATGGTCGTGTTGAAGCTGGTCGGTGACGCTGATGGGAGTCGCTGAGGGTGAGGCTGGGGCTGGAGAGGCCTTCTGGAGAAGCGTCATGATGGGAATATACGTGGCCTTCAGCCTGTTCTTCATATACGTGGTGACGTACAACCTAGTCCTGAGCTTGAAGAGGGGTTGAAAGACAGAAAAAAATAGTTCCCCGACGCATTTTATCCTGAGCGCGCAATGGCTGAGCTACGGGAAGCAATAGTGTTGATGATTGGCGTGCTCATAGGCGCTGTAGCGTTCATGCTAGTGACCGTGCTGTTGACGTCCATGTTCGGTAGGGCTCAGGCCGCTACCAGAGGGATCATAATAGAGAGGGATCAGGAGGGCAGGATAACGGCAATACACTACGTGTAGGTGTGGGGCTTGAGCGATAGGTCTCTGGACTGGGCCGTGCAACTCGTGATAGCCGAGGAGGCGGCTAACCTCCTAGCCGAGAGGATGAAGCGGCTGGTTCGCAGGCCGCCGTCCTTGATGATCTTGGACTTAAAGGACGTCCTAGTCCAAGAGTCCATGGTGGTGTTGGAAAAAGCCGATTGCGCAGGAGAGATCGAGGAGCTGGTCCTCAGGAGCGACGGCCGCGAGTACTACCTCGAGCTGGCGACCGACACGATAGACATGGCGAGGTCGTTCAGCGATTTCGAGGACCTGTCGGAGATGGTAGACGCCATAGCGGCCTTCAAGGACGGCGACGAATACGTTTTGCACCTAGAAAGGCTTAGCTGGACCAAGTTCTGCACGGTAAGGGTTAGGGCCGACAAGCCCATTGTCTTCAAGAGGGTGTTCGTCAGGTACAAGGTCTACTAGCGCGAGGGCGAGTGGAGTGAGCGGGACCGTTGAGCTACTGCACTACCTGAAGAAGATCTCTGCACAGCTGGAGAGGCTGGCCGTTAGGACCAACAGGACCATCTCGGTCGAGGTGGACCTGTCCGTGGCTCGCACAGACGAGCCTTTGAACCTAGAGGTCCCCGGGCGGACCTACAGGTGGCTAACAGTAGAGCGCTGTGACGGCTCCCTGACCTACAAGCTAAAGCAGACCGATGGAAGTCTATCGAACTCGTTCACGGCCTACAGGGGATCCAGCATAACCAACCACGACTTCTTAGACGTAGTCGTTTCAAACCCAGCCGGAGCAGGTATATGTAGGTTCGTAGTTGGATACTACGAGGAGTAGCGATGGTATACGTGGTTCCGTGTACTATAAGGAGGGTCTTCAAGGAAGGGAGGCTGGTTGCGGACGGCTCGGAACAGGTTGTAGTTGAAGACGATGAGAGGGGGCCGCTGAGGTACCTTGAAGGATATATAAGCTTGAAGGAGCTGTCGGGGAGCAACTCGGTGGTGATAAGGATTTACGTGAACGTAGACGGAACCGATTACGAGAAGTACTTCGAGAGGACCTATACCGGACCGCAACCGTTCCCCATCCTCTACATAGCAACGAAGCCTGCTAGGTACGGGATAAAGATAACCCTACAGCAGGTCGTGGGCTTAAATTCGTTCAGCTACCAGTTCTTCAGGGTCGAGTGAGCATGGTGGTCTGCCCTAAATGTGGTGCAAACATATCGTTCCTGAAGATAAGGGACGTCGTACTGTACGAGTCCGACTTCACGTACCGCGATGGGGTTTTCGAGGAGAAGAACGTGAGGTTCTGGTCGACCACTAAGTTCCTCTGCCCGAACTGCATGCGAGAGCTGTTCGACATAACTGAGCAGGACAAGGCGGAGGCGTTCTTGAGGGGAGGGGCGTGGGCGGAACAGTAACGACAGATCTAGCCTTCTTCGTCGGCGCGACCGGAGGCTCCTCCTCAGCCGACTCTCTAACCGACTGGACCGGCTCGGGCCTAGCATTAGACACGGTGCAGTTCGTTCAGGGGACCGGTAGCATATACAGCTACCTAGCCGCCGCGTCCACGACGAGGTACTGGAGCTTCTCGTGCGTTCCCACCAACGTTCAGGGCAAGGCGATATACTTCTGGTTCGCGCTGGGCAAGGTTGGATGGCTTAAGACTAAGGCTGAGGGCGGGCTGACCCTCAAGCTTACTGACGCAAACGGAAACTGGGCACTATGGAACGTAGCTGGCAGGGACACGCTACCTCACAACGGTTTCATATGTCATTGCGTCCACACCGACGTGCCGCCAGATGCGCAGAGCGCAACCCCGCCCAACCTAACTAACATAACGTCGTTCGAGATCAGGGCGAACGGCTCCTTCCCCGGCAAGGCGTACCTTTGGGTCGACGCCGTGAGGTATGGATCGTACGTTCAGGTCAAGGGAGGGACCACGGATGATCCGGCTACCTTCGAGGACATATACGTTGCGGAGTCCGATCCAGCAAACAGGTGGGGGGTGCTGGACAAGGTCAACGACGTGTACTTCGTTCAGGGCAAGCTGATAATAGGGAGCGAGGTGAGCGGCGAGCCGACTTACTTCAAGGATGCAAACCAAGTCGTGGTCTTCAAGCCGGCCATAGTGCCGCAGGGCTTCTACGAAATCCTGATTCGAGGCAACCCGGGAGCCGAGACCAAGGTCTACTTCGGGACCAAGGTCGGGTCCGCAGGGATCTCCGGATGCGTCTTCAGGACCGCTCCGGGCGCTACTCCGTTCAAGTTCACGGCTACGGACGAGAACATAACCGACCTAGGGATATACGGTTGCTCGTTCTTCGACGCAGGCGCCATAAGGTTGCCGGCGTACTCCGAGACGAGGGAGGTCCTGAGCTCAAGCTTCGAGGCCTGCGCCCCTGTGGAGGTGTCTACCTGCACGGTCAAGTACTCGAAGTTCATAAACGCCGACGACGCTGGAGCAGTCATCTCGAGCACCGACCACCGCGTCTCCAACTGCGACTTCGTAGGTTGCCCGTACGGGGTCAGGATAACCGCTGAAGGGACGTACACGTTCGACTCTATGTTCTTTACTGGAAACGCTTACGACGTCGACAACGCGAGCGGCGGGCTTGTAACCATTAACTGCGTGCGCGGCTCGAACCCGACTACGTACACGGGCAACACGGTCATACAGACGGCCATAACCCTAACGGTCCGCAAGGTCAAGACCGGGAAGGAGCCGAGAGAATACGTTAGGGTCTCGGTACACAGGTTGGACACGATGCAGGAGATAATGAACAAGGACGCGGACGAACCGGATGAGTTGAACCCGGGCTACTACAAGGCCACCTCTACTTACGTTGGTCCGACCGGCTTCCCGATAGTGGTAAGGGCTAGGGAGGCTGGATGGCTACCGTACGAGGTGACGATGACCATGCCTTCGACCGACTTGGACGTGACCGCCGTCTGGCTACCAGATCCGAACTACAGCGTATCGTGAAGGAATTTAAGGAAATATTTAAGAAAACGGTGATCACTATATAGACTGGTTGAGTGGTAGGGTGATTTCGGGCCCATCCAAGACGATTGGTCTATAGATACCGTTAACAGGATCATTAAGTACGTTGGGAAGGGAGCGGTCTACACGGTCAACCAGCTCTACTCTTGGCTTATGGACGTGTTCGACGAGCCCGAGTACATGGACGACCCGATACCGATGACCGCTAGGACCCCGACCGACTACCAGCTGGTAAATCAATGGTTCATACCGTACGAGAGCTTCAAGTACCTCAAGGGAGGTGCCATAGCGACTGCCGACTGGAACGCCAACGTGTACAAGTACGGTATAGTCAAGATAGTGCTAGATGAAGAAGGGTACGTGGACTGCGTGCCCTCCGACATCGGTAAGACCGTTGTGGGACAAACATCTGGTCACACGGGCACGTTACTGGACTACGACAACAAGAACAGGTTCTGGTGGGTTAGGGTAAACGTTGCTGGACAAACGTTTCAGGACCTTGAAACCCTAACGATTTCAGGTGGAACAGGGCAAGGAAAAGTAAAGAGTGGCGGTAGAAAAACGGGTGAGTGGCTGTGGACAAACGTCTACACGCTAGGTAGCATTAGGCCTGACTCAGTAATATACCTGTTCTACGGGGTCTACCCACTTAACGAAAAGTACTTCCCGGAAGGAGATCAGATAGACAAGTGGTGGGGAACCCATCACATAGACGTCCTAATAATGGTTAGAGAAGCTGGAGAGCTGATTAGAAACGGCTACGTCACGATATTCTTAAGGGAGTACTTGGATACACAGGACTACTACGAGATCGACTTAAGCGCAGGCGGTAGAAACGCGGCGCCACTATCGACTAGCTCGGACATCAGCAACATGACTCCGGCCAGCACCGTCATGGGCTACACGGACATACTGATAGCTCAGGTGTGCGGCAGGCTAAGCGTGTCGAACGAGACGGGAACGTTTCCAAAGTGGACCAAGATCACGGGCCAGACCAGCGGGGCAACAGCCTACGTCTTAAAGCACGACCCAGACCTGCACTACCTGATACTAGGACAGGTAGAAGGAGAGTTCCAAGTTGGAGAGACAATATCTGGAGCGGGAATATCAGCTACCGTGGCCTCCGCCTTAGACCTCTCAGTTAGGACCTGTAGTGAAGATATAGGTGACGGTGCAGGTCCACAGCCCTACGACTTGGAAATTAACTTGGCTGGAAGGCCTTTAAGCGAGTTCTACGAGTACATAAAGTACATCACGTCTAGGAGGTTCTTCGACGCTGATAGAGTGTTCTTCTACGACGCTGTCACGGCATCCTACATAGATGAAACGGAGGACGCCAAGTCCTCTGATCCGAGCCAGCCGGATACCCTCGACGACGTCTACCTGCCACCGCAACAGTCGGTCCGCGAGGGAGACGAGATATACATCGGAGGCAACCAGAAGTTCAGCGCCGTGCAGTTCTACTTAACGACCCCGGGCGACTACACGGACATAACGATAGTCTGGGAGTACTGGAACGGGACCGAGTGGGCGGCTCTGACGGTTACGGACGAGACGAACGGCTTCAGGAACACGATGGAGAAGCTTCTGGAGGTCACGTTCGCTCCTCCAGCCGACTGGGCCAAGACGACGGTGAACGGTGTTGAGGCCTATTGGGTCAGGGCTAGGGCTGTTTTCGGAGCATCACCATCGGTGACGACTGCGCCGAAGGCAAGCCAGATGTGGGTTACGTACGGCACGGATTGGAAGATCGTTCAAAACGATGGAACGCGGCTGTACACAACTTATGGCTACGCGTACAAATATGCTCAGCCAACGTATTCCCCGGTAAAGCAATGCCCGTTTGGTCAGTACCTTGGTGGCCGGTTCTTCGGGGCCAGAGGAGTATGGATAGAGAACATGCATACATCGGATATAAAGAACTACCAGCTCATAGACAGCAACGGCGTGACGAGGTACCCGCCCAACATAATTACGGTCACGGTCACCTCGTGCGTGTCGGGAGACAGGGTTGGAGTCTTCAGGTTGACCACCGCCGGCGGACCGATAGACAAGCAGAGGTACCAGCTTGGGTACTCGAGGATCGACTACGCGTTCTTCTACAACGCCAACACCGGCGCTTGGACCGATGAAACCGAGGACGTGAACAACCCGACCGTCAACGACGTCTACCTGCCTCCTCAACAAGCTACGACCGCTGGAGACGCGATATACTTCGGCTCGGACTACAAGTTCAACACCGTAAGGGTTAGCGTTTCCACGGCTGGCGACTACTCGGACATAACGATAGTCTGGGAGTACTGGAACGGGACGACGTGGGATGCGCTGACCGTAACCGATGGAACCAACGGCTTCAGGAGCTCTGGAGCGAACGACGTCAGCTTCACGCCGCCATCCGACTGGGCTAAGACGACTGTTCAGGGCAAGACAGCGTACTGGGTCAGGGCTAGGGCAGTATTTGGAGGGTCCCCCTCGATCACGACCGCACCGCTTGGCGCACAGGGCTGGTACTGGTTCAACTTCAGGGGAAGCAACGTAGTGGGCGTTTCAACTCCGATAGCATCGGACGAGCCGTTCTCCAGCACCGTTAGGATCACGTTCCCCGACGGAAGGGAGCACGTGTACGAGTACGCATCGTGGAAGGGCGATAGGTTCGTGCTAAAGGAAGGAGTGACGCTAATTCAAGACTACTCGGTTGGTCAGTACGTCTACGTGCCGATAATCGATGCAACCGTCCCCGCCGGGCAGACGAGCATATACAACACGCTCGTCTACTCAACGGACATACCGGTGATAGTCAGGGTCAGGCAGAAGGGCTACCTGCCCTTCGAGGTCTACACTACGGTTCCGAGCGTCGGATTGACCGTGTCGGCGATCAGGACGGTGGACACGATTGTCACGTGAGCTCAAGACCTTCGTGGACGCCAACGGCAGGTTGAAGGCGGCTAGGAAGATAGAGGTCGTGAGGCACCAGATAAGGGACGCGATAAACAAAACGACGTTCACCGAGCTGTACGTGAAGATAGTGGTGGTCGGGAAGCGCAGGGGAGAGTGGGTGGAGTACATGCCTTTGAAGGACTTCGTGAAGCTGAACCCGGAGCTGGCGAAGGAGCTGGCTGTCTAGTCTGTCTGGTCGGACTAGTCGCTTAGTGGTCCTCATGGAGCTCGTGTTCGACAAGGTCAACAGGCACATAATCGTCAAGGCCCCGACAACCGAGGTGACGGTGCAGGAGCTGTACAACGCGATAAGAGATTGGGAGGACGACCCGGAGAACATGAGCGAGGCCAAGGTCTGCGACGCCGTGGGCAAAGAGCCGCTGGGAGGAGGCTTGTACACGGCCGTAACTCTGGTCCTGAGGGGCTGGAAGCTGAAGTTCGAGGACAGGCCTGAGCCGACGACGTGCCTCGTGAGGGGAGGGAACCTGCTGGCCACTAACGAGCACGGGAACTTCGTCAACCCGATAGCGCCGTCAGCTAACGTGACCGTAGTGATAGCCCAGTCCACGGCGGCATCGCTACTGGTCGAGTGGAGAGAGGAAGAGAAGTTGGAGGTAATTGAGAGGGTCAGGGCCCTCCAGCCGAACGTGATCCTGTAACTTTCCTAGCTGTTATCCTTATCACGGTGTAGTTCTTGCGACAGTCCGCGCACACGACCCCGTCGATCACGTACCTGTAGTCGCCCTCGTCGTGCGCTATCGGCTCCTCGAATGCCTTGACGTCGTGGGAGGAGCTCAAGCACTCCAACAGCGGCTCGCTGAAGGAGACGCTTACTGAGACCAGCTTGCGGTCTCCTATCAGGCTCCTGTAGTCGCTCACCAGCTTCTCGATCGCCAGCGAGAGCTGGAGCGGGAGCGACATAGAGGTCCCAGTAGTAGCTCCCGATCGCGCTTTAAAAGCGTTTGGAGAGCCTTTTGATACTTGGGTATCGATAGCTTTTCGAGCGTTTCAGAGCACCTCGTACACTTCTCCTGAGACGTGCTTTATCAGCTTGAGCTTCTCGAAGAGGCTGAGCCACTTGCTTATGGTCTTCGGGTCCGTGCCCCTCGTGTTGGAGATCGCCTCGATTATGTGGGACCTAGAGACCTGCGCCCCCGTGGTTATGGGGCAATTGAACTTCTTGCTCAGGTACTCCTTGACTTGGTCGAACGCCGCGGCTACCTTCGGCTTCGGGTTGACCTTAGCGGGAATTCTCTGGTTTTTCTCTCCCGCCGAGGAGCGGTGCAGGGCCAGCCAGTTCCTCAGGGCCTGCTCCACTTCGTAGCTCAGCGCTCCTCTGAAGTGGTCGTGCTTCATGAACGCCAGCTTCCTGAACTCGTCCCAGACCTCCTTGTCTATTATCACCATCACTCCGACCTTGCCCCTCGGGAGCCTCGGCACCCGGCCACCCCCACCCGCCAAACCATCAATTCTAGAATTCTTAGTGGTTCCTATTGAATTCTAGAAAAGCCTCCATATATCTTTTAGCTTTATATAGTTTACAGGGTGATGGTTGGGGCTTACAGTTTATTGGTTTTCTAGAAAAGCCTCCTATACTGTTCAGCGCTGGGGAGGGTGGGGGAGAGGGCTGGAGAGAGAAAAACCGGAGAAACTTGACGTTGCGGTGACGTGCCGGTTGAAGTGCTCCAGTAGAAATGGAGGTCAGGGTCCTATTTTTCTTCTGGACAGTTTGATGATACCGAAGTATCACTAGGAGTTCGAGTCGACTTCAAAAGGCCTCCTGCAGACGAGGACCCACTCGTGGTTTATCTCTGGGACGTCGGGGTACTCCAACAGTAGCTCCTCTGCCGGCATTACCTCCTCGAGCTTGCTCACGAACTCCACCGCGAGACACCTCGCTAGCCCTCCTCAGCCAAGCTTGGTCTCAAGCCACTCTATCACTTTCGAGGCCTGCTCCTTGGTCATCCCCTCTCTAGGGTCGAAGCCGAGCTCTTTTCTGACCTCATCCGCGATGGCTTCATAGCCCTTGCCCAGCTTCGCCGCCACCTTCTTCACCAAGGACTTTATGTACTCCTTTTGGCGCTCGGTCATGGGCTCGACCTTCTCCTCCTTAGACGGCGATGGCTTGACCTCGGCCTTCGATGTCGACTCCTCGGTCCCCACCTTCGAAAGCTCGGCGATTATTATTGACTTCAGGAAACTTGACATCCCCCTAACGCTTCCCCTGAGCTCCCTCACCCTCCTCCTTATCGTGGACCACTCCTCTTCCGAGACCTCGATCACTATTCTAGGCACCCACCTCACCTCAATTTTTGAATTTTAAATTTTAAATTTTTAACTTTTAAATTTTAAGAGTGAATATTAAAGATTCAAGGTTAAAAATTCAAAAATCAAAATTCAAAATTCAAAAATCAAAATTAAAAATTCAAAAATCAAAATTAAAAATTCAAAATTCAAAAATCAAAAATCAAAATTCAATGTCCCGGTTACGAGAACAGTTTCTCGACGTACTTCTTCGCCAGCTCCAGCCTCTCCTCCTCGCTCAGCTTTGGGTACTCGTTCGCGAACCGCTCCCTTAGCCACACCGCAACGTGCCACTCGCCCGGCGACATGCCCTCGGAGATCGCCCTCCTCATAGCAATCTCCCAGAGCTCGTCGTACTTAGCAGGGTTGGGGGAGTTCTGTATCACCCTGATCCTCTTCGTGATTGCCCTCGGGTCGTACCTCTCCAGCTCCATTACCCTCAGGAACTCGGGCTCCTCCCTAGCCATGTACCTAGCCAAGTGGACGTCGACCACCGGGACCTCGCAACCCGCGTCCAGCAGGACCATGTCGATCCCCTTCCAGCCCAGCCCGTAGACGTCCCTCCCCTCCATCTTCATGGACCTCATCATCCTCCTGTCGCAACTCCTTAGGGCCTTTATCCACTCGTCGACGTGCTCCACTTTGTCGCATATGTACTCGGCTACCTTCGTGGGGTTGTAGAACTTGAACCTCGCCAGAGGCCTCGGGTCGAGGGGGCACTTGGTCTTCTCGGGGCTCGGGCTCAGCCTGAGCATCGTGCCTATCGCCTCCCTGTCCTCGTCTACCCTCATCAGGTGCACGTGGGCCATGCCGTGCATGGTCGCTCGCCAAGGGTCCAGTCGCCTAGCCCTATCCATGTACAGCTTCCCCAGCCTCCTCCAGCCCTCCTCGACCATGCTACCACTCCTCGGGCTCGTAGAGCCTCCTCTTCTCCCTCTGCCACACGTACTTGATGGTGTCCTCCACGAAGCACGCGCACGTGAGCTTGCCGCACACGACCAAGTCCCTCTCCTTGTATACCTCGTCCGACGGCAGGACCCCTATGTACTTCCCGTCCCTCCAAGCGTCGTAGGACGTGGGAGCCCTCTCGACCGCCACCAGCGAGGGCTTGAGCCCCCTCCTCTTCAGCTCCTCGAGGAGCTCCTTGACGTCCTCCGGGATCTCCACTATATCACCGACCCACTACCACCGGCTTCCTCTCAACTAGCTTCTCGTAGGCCCTCAGGAGCTCTTGGGTTGGGGCTATGTAGAAGCTCGAGCCGTATATCGCCAAGGCCTCCTGCTTCGCCTCCTTGACGCACTCAGCTATCGCCCTAACGATCTCCTCAGCCACTTTTCGCACCCAGTTGAGAGGAGACGAGAGGAGGAAAAAAGCTTTATGTTGCGGGGGAACAGAGAATGAGGCAATGAAATCAACTAATATGAACCTATGGTCGCGGCCTTCAATCAGCCGATTGAAAGTCAGCGGTTCAATCGATCGATTGAATGGTGCGGGCTCCGAGACCGGCAGTTTTTAAACGGCTGATTAAAGGCTACCCAGCCCCGGCCCTCTCGTGCGAGGAGGGATCACGAAGCGGAAGCTTTAACTGCTCGCGCCCCCACTTAAGTATTGAATCCCTAAAAGGGAATTGAAGTTAAAGCCCAAACCCACTAGAATCTCACGAGGAGACTCCCATAAGGGAGTAGAAGAGAAAACTGGAAAAAAAGAAAAAGAGGCTCCCTAAAGGGAGCTCCTTTTTTTGTAGCACCTCCACGCGTAGACCTCTTGCTTCCTCCCCCTCACCGTATCGGCTCACCGTCTATCCTCACCCCCCTCACCCTGATGAACCTCACGAACCTGTACTTCCTGCCGCTACCTTCGTCTACGAAGTCGTAGTCCTCACCATCCTTCATCTGCACGCACTCGGGCCAGAGCGGCCTGACGCCCTTCTCGCAGAGCCTCATGACTATTGAGAGCGGCAGTATCGTGACGACCTCGTCGGCCTTGTACTGGTGGATTAGCCTGACGACGTGGTCCGCGTCCTTCACGAATCCGGCGTACTGTAAAATCTGGACCTTGCCGAAGGCCCTCTCGAGCGCCTCTACCTCCCTCGGCAGAGGCGGGTGCCTCGAGATCCAGAGCACCCTCTTCATCGAGACCACCTCAAGCAACGAAGTACTCCTTGAGCGCCTCGAGCTTTGCCTTCAGGTCCTCGATCGTCTCCGGCCCCAAGAAGGTCGCTATCTCCTTGGCGTCATCAGCTACCTCCTTGGCCTTCAGCCTGAGCCTGTAGACCTCCCTGCTCTTCTCCTTGAGCGCCTCCTTGAGCTCCTCGATCACTTTCTCCAGCTCCCTTACCTTGTCCTCGTAGGCCCTCCTGACCTCTGCCAAGTTCCTCTCCGCTTCCTCTCGAACCCTTTGCGCAATCATCCTGTACTCGTCCCTCTCCCTCGCCAGCCTCTCGAATTCTTCTGACACGTTGATGAGCTGGTCTATCGTTAGCGATAGCGGTGTGATGACGTAGTACATCTCCAAGAAGGATTCATCCGATGGCTTTAACCTACGGATCCTAGTCGCCGAGAGACCCATGGACCTCAGCCTGTCCTCGAGCTTCCTCTGTATCTCGTCCCACTTGCTCGCCATCTCGTTGTAGATCTCTCTCCTCAGGTCTAGGAACTCTTTGTATATCTCTGCAAAAGCCCTCTCAACTTCTGGCAGGTCCCCGCGGGAGACGACGTACTTCTCTCCTAGAGTGAACACGCTCAGCCTGTCTAGGACTCGGTAGAACTTGACCTTGAGGTACTGGAGCTTGTTCTTCTGCTCCTTGCTCAGCCTGAAGACGGTCGTCAGAATGCGCTCCTCGGGCGTATAGCTCACTCCAACTGCCCAGCCCCTAGTCCTGAGCTCAACGATATATAGTTGTGATACTCGGGTAGCAGACATCTACACCACCCTCCTCAAGAGCTCCTGAAGCTTCTTCTTCAGCTCCACGTCCTCTGGCGGCGGCGCGGACTGCGAGATCTTTATCCTGACGCCGAGCTCTGTCTCGACGGCCTTGACGTTGGCTCCCTGCTTCCCGATGAGCCTGCCGACGTGGGTCGCGAGGTCCTCTGGTACGTGTATTACGACCACCCCGTCGCTGAAGCTCACTTGGCACTTATCGATCAGCAACGCTAGCACCGGCGAGATCTTCCTGTAAGCGCTCTTCACCGACTCCTTGACGTCGCTCAGAGTCCTCTGTTGAAGGCCGTACTCCCAGAAGTTGTCCTCGATGCTCTTAATTATCGCCTCTGTCTCCTTGAGTCCGAAGCGGCCCTTAAATATGATTGAGAAGCCCTTGACTTCGACGATTCCTTTGTGAGTACTTATGGTGAGCTCTGGAAGGTTCAGACAAACTCTCTGCTTGAACTCGACGGTTATAGCGCTTGGATCTACCTCGGTCTCGACGGTACGCTGTAGGGCGCCGTCTGGCTCATCCCTCCAGTACTTCTCGTGGAACAATAAGTTGGTCAGGAAGCCTAGGCCGTGCCTCAAGTAAATCGAGTCTATCTTGAGCCTCGCTAGGTCGTCGTCGAGCCTGTCCCTCATCTCGATGATCTCCTTCAATGAGCGTGACCTCGGCAGTTGAGCTCGCACGTGGTATCCTCGGTGAGTTTCGTAGAGCTTGAAGCTGATGTCGTGGTTCCTCAGGTAGTTCAAAGCATCGATCAGCTTCGCCTTGGCGTAGTCGTCCTTCCTGTCCACGTCCAGCGTGAGCTGTCTCTCCCTGTATTCCTCGATCGCAGACGCCAATGACTGCGGGATGGTCGAGACGGCCTTGAAGTCGTCCTTGCTCAACCTAACGGCAACGTAATAGGTGTCATCGACGTCCACCGGGACGTGCTCGTAGCCAGCATATGCTAGACCTCCCTCCCTCCACTCCGAGAAGGCTTTTGTCAGTATCTCCTCTGCCCTCTTAAAGGCCTCGTCAGGGGACAATTTATTGGAAGAAAATAGGTGGACTGCGTAGGGACGCGAGTATAGGCTTTCAAATCCTCGAGAATAGACCATTATGTGATACATAATCACACCTCCAGCAAAATCGAAGGCTTGGCTTCTTCGATATGGATACACCTGAAGTTCTTTTTCAAAAGTGCGTTGTCTGTTTTGATGAAGACGAATGTGATGTCAAGGTTAGCGCTCTTGGCTTTCTTCACAGCTTCTTCCGAAACATCGTCAATGCCGTCAGTAACCACAACAATTTTTTCGTTTCTGTGCTGTACCGCGTCTTCCAGCACGTTACTAATGTTTGTTCCTGAATCAGCCTTGATCTTCAGTAATACGTCAATTAGCTGAGCGAAGTCTGTGATCGGGTCGTGGACTTCTACATCGAATAATTTAAGAGTCATCTTCGCACCAACCCTCCTCAGCTGGTAAGCCAGAGCAAGAGCCGATGCCGTTGCAAAGCTGATCTTCGGAACGTACTCTGTACGAGTTGGAGACTCTCTATATACTATAGACTCGCTCATACTTCCCGATTTATCAAGGTATATTACGTAGTTGCTTACGCTTCCGTATTGCTCTGTAACTCTCAACGTTCTGCTAGCGATCCTGTAGCTCAGCAGGTCATCATCAAGATACTCTATCGGTAGAGCTCTCGAGAGCTCTGACCAGCGCTGGATTTTCTTAACTCCCAGCGGTCTTCCGCCAACGAGAGTTGGGTACTTAGCCTGCTTTAGATTAGGAGCTTCTCTTCTCAGTTTCTGCAAGAACTTGACCAAGTAGATGATTATACGATTACGTGCTTTCTCTCTAAATTCATCGGGTTTCTCGAGTAGGTTGGCGACTGGTACACCGAGGTGCGAAAAGCTCTCAATTGCCTCGATGTCCTGCAACACTTCTTCGGCTTCCTTTTCCAAAGCGGAAACTACTGCTCGGATTGCTTTGTTGACCTCTGGCGATGGTTGCTTGTCGATAAGCTCCATGAGTGAGCCAAGGGGGTCCTTCTTTTCTTTTTCGCTCAGCTCTTGTTGCTGTTGTTGCTTTAACTGCTTTAGTTGCTCTTTTGATTTCTTGAACAGCGTGTTCAAGAAGTGAACTGTTGCGTACTTCGCGAGCATTGGATCACCGGCTACGACACTATTAAGCTTTTTGTACGATTCACTCTCGTAGTAGCGCTCTAGGATGAACTTCCACGCG
>Ga0105163_1000251_pt1 | contig 33315 bp, 31 predicted proteins | sample JNZ110809AmetaG_FD_81531 | JGI IMG/M metagenome (GOLD analysis project Ga0105163, IMG submission 81531) | Hot spring microbial communities from Jinze hot spring, China to study Microbial Dark Matter (Phase II) - JNZ 110809A | ecosystem: Environmental > Aquatic > Thermal springs > Hot (42-90C) >... | reverse complement strand
GAAAACAAATTGAGCTACACCAGCTACAAAAGCTGCTATCGTTATGAACTTATTCAAGCCAAGGAATTGTGATGTAAAGTTATATTCAGTAAATGAATAATATCTTCTTGGAACACCCGAAATTCCCTGGAAAAACATTGGGAAAAAGATAAGGTAAACACCTATAAATGTCGCCCAAAAATGTATTTTACCAAGTTTATCATTCATCATTCTTCCAAACATCTTCGGGAACCAGTGGTAAACCCCTGCAAACATCCCGAATGCAGCAGCTGTTGCCATCGTGAAATGGAAATGTGCAACTACAAAATATGTATCATGAAGTTGTATGTCAACCGGAGCAGTTGCAAGAAAAGCACCTGTTAAGGCACCCGGAATAAACAAGCCAAGAAAACCAAGCGCAAATAACATCGCAGGTGTAAATCTCAAGTTACCACGCCATATTGTCACAAGATAGTTAAATATAAGAATCGCTGTTGGAAAAGATATGGCAAGCGTTGTTATGACAAAAACTTCACCAAGTATCGGGTTCATTCCACTAACATACATATGATGTCCCCACACAATCATACTTAATGCGCCAATTCCAATAATCGCACCTATTGAAACTTTATATGCGAATAATGGCTTTCTTGCATTTGTAGCAAGGATTTCACCGACGAGTGAAACCGCCGGAAGTAAAACTATATAAACTTCAGGGTGCCCCAAAAACCAAAAAAGATGTTGCCATAGAATCGGATTCCCACCTTCATGAGGAACGGGTTGCCCCCCAAGAACAAGACCACCTGGGACGAAGAAACTTGTCCCGAATTCACGATCAAAAATTAACATCACAGCCCCTGCAAGAAGAACTGGGAAAGAAAGCAATCCAAGAATGGCAGTTACAAACATCCCCCACACTGTGATCGGCAACCTTCCCATTGACATGCCTTTGGTTCTATAGTTAAGCGTCGTCGTAATATAATTTAACGCACCAAGTAAAGATGAAACGATAAATAAAGCCATGCTCACAAGCCAAAGCGTTGCTCCAACATCTGCTCCTGGAATTGAATTTTTAAGTGCACTTAAAGGCGGGTACATTGTCCACCCAGCACCTGCTGGACCAGTTTGAACAAAGAAAGAAATTAACATTACAACGGATGCTGCAAAAAATACCCAATAAGAAAGCATATTTAAAACAGGAAATGCCATATCCCTTGCACCAATCTGCAATGGGATAAGAAAATTTGAAAAAGTTCCACTCAAACCAGCGGTTAATAAAAAAAATACCATTATAGTGCCATGCATCGTTATGAGGGCAACATAAAACTCCGGCTTCAAAATTCCACCTTCAGCCCACTTACCAAGAATCTTCTCAAGAAAAGGTATCGGTTGATTCGGATAAGCAAGTTGTAATCTCATAAACCATGATAAAATCATGCCTATGAAACCCCAAATAACTCCAGTTATAAGGTATTGCTTTGCTATCGTTTTGTGATCTGTGCTAAAAATATACTTTGTTATAAAATTTTCTTTGTGATGAGCTTCAACTGCGATATGCTCATGGCTCATTTTTGCACCTCCATTAAATTTTTTAATAATATATATCGCCCGCCGGCGTTTGCTCACTCAACCACTCTTGAACTTTCTCCATCGGTTCAACAACAACTGGCAATTTCATCCTGTAATGTCCAAGCCCACATAACTCCGCACATGCAAGCTCATATTCACCCTCCTTCTTTGGAACAAACCATGTCCTGGTCGTCATACCAGGAACTGCATCCTGCTTAACTCTAAAATTCGGCAAATAAGGACTGTGAATTACATCTTTTGACTTTATCAAAAAAACAACGGGATGATTTAAAGGTAAATACAGCACACCTTGTCCAGCTGGAAAAACTATATCATCCTTAGCTGCTTCATCACTTATATCAATCCCAAGCGGATTATCGTAAGAAATAAGATTTGGATCAGTCTTACCAAATTTCCCATCAGGTCCTGGATATCTTACGCTCCAAGCAAATTGTTCTCCCGTGATCTCAACAAGAAAAGCATCTTTTGGAACTTCTCCGTGAATTCTACTCCACAGGGAAGCTCCACCTATAAATTCAGCACTTATCTCAAGAATTATCACAACAAGGGTTCCAGGCAAAATTGACCATAAAATTTCCTTTTTTGTTTTCCCCGGAAGATAAAACGCTTTCCTTCCTGGCTCACCAGCATATCTAAAGACAAAGTAAGAAAGTGTAAGCTCACTTAAGATAAACAAGATACCCGCAATGATAAATATCGTCACAAAAATTTTGTCAATAGTTTCCCTATCTGATGCAAGTTCCGGAAGCCACCATCCATTTCTTAACACCACCCACACACTCGCAATTACGCCGAAAACAAAGAAAAACAAAAATAATAACCCGTGAATTTTGCTCTGTCTTTGAAACATTGCTTTAACTCCTGAATTTATTTTTTCCTCTCAAAAGTGAATTCAATCGTTTTTGTTTCCCCTGCTTTTACCGTCACAGTTTGCGTCTGTGTCCCAAGCTTTTCATGCCATGCTTCTATTGTATATGTTCCCGGGGGAAGATTTTTAATTTCAAATCCACCTTTATCATCAGTTACGCTGAAAAATGGATGATCAAGAACCCCAGCATATGCACTCATCCATGGATGAACATCACATTTAAATGGAACCATAATTTCTGGAGTTGTAAATGTGTAATAGCTTTTCATTCCTTTCACAGGTTGCCCGATGTTAAAAGGTTTATTCTTCTTCGGCATCGCATGAACATTGTGAAGTAATGGGTCACTATTTCTAATTTCAATTTTTTGTCCAACCATCACCCCAAAAACATGAGGATGATACCAACAACCCTGCTGATCAAGGACAACAGGTTCATCCGGTGGGTTATACTTTCCCTTCACTCCTTCCTTAACATAAACAAAAACCCATTTCAAAGTTCCATTCTGGTTGACAACAACATCTTCGGCTTGAACTTGTTTCCCACCATGGATTGCATCACATTGTCTATCAGCCTTCATACTTATTAACCTCGGCTTCGGCGCCTCTCCAGCAAATTTTACAATCCCCTTAATCGTTGCATTTTGTGCGAAGGCATGAAAAGATAAGAGGATTGAAAATCCGATATAGATTGCTTTTTTGATCATTTGCTTTCAAGGTTTTGTTTTTAATTAGGACAAAATTCGTCTTAATTTAATACATTAAAAAGTAAAAGTCAAGTTTTAAAGATTAATTTTTCAATTCCATCGCTCAACCCAATGCTCAAAAATTTCTTGAAAAAGAGGTTAATTTTAAATAGATTTTAAACAAACACAAAAATGAAGCAACATCTTAATGATACTCGTAATACCATCTATCAAAATAAAACATGGAAAGTGCGCTTGTTTAATTCAAAGTTTGCCCGAATTCCCAAAAGTTTATCCAGATGATCCAATTAAAGTCGCTAAGATTTGGAGGAAAGAAAACGCACGGGCATTGTGTTTAATTGATGTGGATGGCGAAATATCGGGTAGACCACAAAATTTTGAAATAATTGAAAAAGTTGCCAACGAAGTTGACATCCCTGTTATAGTAAGCGGTGGATTTAGAACATATGAAGATGTTAAACAAGCAATTGACTCGGGAATCTTAAGAGTTATCCTTGATCCAGAAACAGTTAATGATTTAAAACTTTTAAAAGAACTTGTCAATGAATTCACTTCAAAGCGAATTTCTTTAAAGATAGTAGATGAATCTGATGGAAAGAGCGAAAATTCGCACGCAATTGAGAACTCTTTAAAGGTCAAAGAATCTGGAATTGAACGAATTGTTTACAAAAATGTCTTTGAAGATGAAAATGTTAATTTCATTGGGCTTAAAAATTTCGTTTTAAAAATAAATCTAAAAATAACAGTTGAAGGAGAACTCAACAGTTATTATGAACTTAAAAAACTTTCTGATTTTGAAAAATGGGGGGTTGACTCTATTATAATGGGGAAATCCCTCTATTATAACAAATTTCCATGCCAGCGACTTTGGAGAATTGTTGAAAATGAGATAGATTTTAAATAAAAACAAAAATTGGTAAAGATGAAGAAGCCTTTTTTGGAAAGGTTACTTGATGATAGACCGATAATCTGCGACGGAGCAATGGGTACAATGCTTGATCTCTATGAATACCCAGAACAGCCAAGATGTATACATAACCTGCTCAACCCCGATATAGTTGCAAGAATTCACCGTGAATATATTGAAGCTGGTGCGGAAATAATTGAAACAAATACATTTGATGCGAATAGATTTCGTCTTGAATTTTATCACCTTCAGGATAAAATTAAAGAAATTAACAGAGCTGGGGTTGAAATAGCGAAATCCGTCGCCGGTGATGATGTCTATGTTGCTGGGTCAATTGGTCCAACTGGAAAATTAATTGAGCCACTTGGAAAAATAAAAATTCAACAAGTTAAGGATGTAATTAAAGAGCAGGCGGAAATTTTAATTTCAGAAGGGGTTGATTTAATAATTCTTGAGACATTTGTTAGTTTAAACGAACTTGATGCAGCAATTGAAGCTGTTAAAGAAATATCTGACAAAATTCCACTAATTGCGCAAAAAACATTTCCAGAAGATGGTGCAATACTTGCGACTGATTTTCCAATAGAGGTTGTAAAGCATATAAAGGGAAAAGGTGTAACTGTCGTCGGCTCAAATTGCACTGTTGGACCACAAAGGATGTTTTCAATAATTAAATCAATGTATCAAGATGATGTGATTCTTTCAGCTCAACCCGCCGCTGGAATTCCAACGCTTGTTGATGGTAGGTCTGTTTATCACGCAAGTCCAGAATATCTTGCAACATATGCAAAACAACTTGTTGAAGCAGGTGTTAAGATAATTGGCGCCTGCTGTGGTTCAACACCTTCGCATATAAGAGCAATAGCAAACGCAGTAAAAGATTTAAGGCTTAAAAAACCAAAAATTGAAATCAAGGTAAAAGAACAAGCACAGGTTGAAACACAACAAGAAAGGGGTTCAAAAGCTGAAGTAGTCGTATTGGAAGCCGAAAGTTCAAACTTTGCTAAAAAAATTGGGAAAAAATTTTTAACAACAGTTGAACTTGATATACCACGCGGACTTGACATAAGTTCTGTGATTGAAGGTGCAAAGTATTTGAAGGAAAATGGTATTGACGCAGTAAATATAACTGATGGAGCAAGGGCAAGATTTAGAATGGACCCCGTTGCAATATCTCATCTTGTTCAAACGAAAACTGGAATTGAGACCATAACACATATCACATGCAGGGATAGAAACCTTATTGGATTACAAGGACTCCTTCTCGGAGCGTGGGCTCTTGGGGTCAAAAACATACTTGCGATAACAGGTGATCCGACAAAAATTGGTGATTTCCCACAGGCGACAACAGTTGGAGATGTTGATTCAATTGGACTTATAAAAATTTTGAGGAATATGAATCATGGTCTTGATGCAGTGGGGAACACAATTGGTGAGCCGACTCATTTTTTGATTGCTTGTGCAGCAAACCCAACAGCACAAAATCTTGATTATGAAATTTCACGACTTGAAAAAAAAGTTGAAGCGGGTGCTCAAATTGTCTTCACCCAACCTTTATATGAAATCCAAACACTTGAACTGTTCATTAAAAAGATTGAACATCTTAAAATTCCTGTAATGCTTGGGGTTCTACCCCTTAGAAGCTACAAACATGCTGAATTCCTTCACAATGAGGTCCCAGGAATAAACATTCCCGCCTGGGTTCGTGAGAAACTTTTCCTTGCCCGTGATGACGCAGGTAAAGTTGGAATTGAAATCGCATCACAATTCTTAAAAGAAGCAAAGCCACTTGTTCAAGGTGTATATCTTCTCCCGCCCTTCAAAAAATATCATATAGCAATTGAAATACTTCAAAAAATCTAAAACAAACTTGAAATAGAAATGCTACCTGTAGAAATAATACGCAAAAAAAGGGATGGTAAAAAATTAACAAAAGATGAAATATCGCTTTTCATCAACGGGTATTTAAACGGAACAATACCGGATTATCAAATGTCGGCTTTCCTAATGGCGATATATTTTCAAGGTATGGATTTTGAAGAGACAATATGTCTTACAGAGATAATGTTAAATTCTGGGCATGTTGTTGATCTATCAGATATTCCAGGAATTAAAGTTGATAAGCATTCAACCGGTGGTGTTGGGGATAAGGTTTCCTTAATCCTTGCGCCAATCGTTGCCTCAGCCGGCGTCCCGGTACCAATGATCTCGGGTCGTGGACTCGGTCATACGGGTGGAACACTTGATAAACTTGAATCAATTCCGGGTTTCAAAACAAATCTTTCCATTGAGGAGTATAAAAAAGTTATTTCAGAGATTGGAGTTGTAATGATTGGGCAAACATCGGAGATTGCACCTGCGGATAAGAAAATTTACGCTCTTCGCGATGTAACAGCAACTGTTGAATCAATTCCTTTGATTTCAGCAAGTATAATGAGCAAAAAACTTGCTGAGGGAATTGATGCTCTCGTCCTTGATGTCAAAACTGGACAAGGTGCTTTCATGAGTGAATATGAAAAATCACTTCAACTTGCACGAACCCTTTTTACTATTGGGAAAAATTTCGGTAAGAAAGTCATCGCTTTTATCACAGATATGAATCAACCACTTGGATACGCTGTTGGAAATTGGCTTGAAGTTGTTGAATCTGTCCAATGCCTTCGGGGTCTAAATGTTCCAGATTTAATGCATTTAACCTATGTTCTTGCTGGAGCAATGATCATGCTTGGAGGGAAAGCGAACTCAATAGAGGAAGGGATGAAAATTGCGCAAAAAGTTGTCCTTTCGGGAGAAGCATATGAAAAATTTATTAAACTCGTGGAAAAACAAGGCGGAGATGTAAGCTATATTGAAAACCTTGAAAAATATCCGTTGCCAAAACATTCAATTGAAGTTAAAAGTATCTTTGACGGCTATGTTTATGAAATTGATGCTTTAGAAGTTGGAATAGTATCCGTCATGCTTGGTGCCGGAAGGACAAAGGTTGATGATGTAATTGACCCAAAAGCAGGAATTGTTCTAAGGAAAAAAGTCGGTGATAAAGTTGAAGCTGGTGAACCACTTGCCATTTTCTACACGGACAAAGATGATGTTATAAAAATTGCCAAAGAGCGACTTTCAAAAGCGTTTAAAATTAAGCCTGAAAAACCAGAATTACCTAAATTGATAAAAACAATAATTGATAACGAAGGCATAAGGGATTGGAAATAAAAAAGGGCAGGCATATGCCTGCCCTTTTGACGCTTTACAGAATCATTTAATCAAAACCATTTTCTTCGTTGCAACAAAATCGTCAGCTGTCAATCTGTAGAAGTAAATTCCGCTCGCAAGCCCAGATGCATTAAACTCAACTGTATGTACACCCGCTCTCATATATTCATCCTTCAAAACAGCAATTTTCTCGCCGAGAGCATTAAACACCTCAAGTTTAACCTTTGCATCTCTTGGCAAAGCAAAACCAATTTTGGTCGTTGGGTTGAAAGGATTCGGATAGTTTTGATATAGTTCAAATCTGACTGGAACATCTGGGGTTGTAAATTCCACACCTGTTATCTTGCTTATTGAAAGTTGCAACAATCTCACAACATATTTAGGATTATGAACACCATGGCTTTTATCCTCAACGACATAACGATAGTTCCAATATGCTTGTTTCAATCTAACTGAATCAGGATCAGTTCTGATCTGCTGCCAATCAACTGTTGGTTGCCCCTTGGGTGGCAACGCCATTGCAAGTTTTTCAATTAAACCGTCAACTTCCTTCATAAATGGCTCAACTGTTCCATCCATATCATAATCATAAGACGCGATTATATCATCAAACTTTGTAATTCCAGTATGGCATTTTACGCAACCAGTGATGTTATCATATTCCTGACCATCTGGGGCAACATATTTCATTTTCCATGTATGCATCCCGATTTTATCCCTTGCAACATGACCTGTATCTGGAGTTGCAGACATATGGCAACCAACGCAAGCATTTTCAACAAGACGATGTCCAATACTGCTTGGTAAAGTTTCACCCCAAGTATATCCATTCTGACCAAGATAGACATCTCCAGCACCCGCATGGTGTGGTCCCCAAACAGAGCTGAGGTTTGTAGTGACATATGTTAAAGCATTCCTGCGATACTTGTGACAATTGATGCAAAGCTTGCCTTTTCCAAGATCAATCTGTGAATAATTGAATCCATTTGCAAGCGTATCCGCTGAGGCTGGAGCCTCTCTTAATTCCATTGAATGTGGATCATGGCAAGTCTGGCAAGTTATTGATGTATGTTGAATTCTGCTATAACCCGATGCTGCTCTGTTATCAAATGATTCATTTTTAACAAAACTCACAAAGGCTGCGCCATCATGACAACGAACACAAGCATTAAGGTTATACTGTCCTGGTTGAATTGGTCCTGCGGGAGAGGTTCTAAATGTATTTGACCAAACTGCCTCAGCATGACCTGAGTATTCCCACTGGACATAGCGGTTATGCCTCCAGGGTTCATTATGGCATTGAGCACAAACTTCTGCATTCATAGTCTTTGGCTGAGTCCCTGCTCCATAGTGAGATGGATTCTTCGGACCATGGCAATTTTCACATCCAATAGTTGCAACTAAACTTAAAGCCTTCTTATCGGTTGTTAACAACGAGTCAAATAAACCAGCTCTTGGCGGTTTCCATTGATTCCAATCAAAACCAAGCTGTATCGCTACATCATCGTAACCCCCATTATTTGCCATCAGATTATATCCAGTTGTATGACATCTTCCGCACCTTGCCGGATCCCAGTAAGGGGCAAGCTGTCCATTCATACCACGTTCAAAAATAGTCGCGTGATCTGATGATTTCCACTTTGAATAAATTTCCGGTGTAACGCTCTTATGACAAGTTGCACAATTTAAACTTGAACTCCCAATCTCTTTCCAATCAACCCCTGTGTAATTTGCAGCTATGATTGTAATTGTGGTATCATCAACGCCATTAACAACAAGCTTAATTTGATATGTCCCAGCCAAATCAGGGATAAATGAAACTAATTGAGCATTTGTGCTACTTAAAACCGCATTTGAACCTGCTGGTTTACCAACAATTGACCACTCATAGCTTGTAGCGGGCTTAAAAGCTGTATCACCCGAGACATCATAACCATTAAGCCACACAACCGTGCCAGTTCCAACAACCGACAAACCAGAAGATATACTATCAAGATTCGCAATCCCCATTCCTTCTAATTCATGTGGTGACATTCCTTTAATTTTGATATAAGCCTTTTGGGCAAAAAGAGATGAGCTGAAAACTAAAAGCAAAAGCAATAAAGTTGTTACTTTCGCTTTCATCTTTACACCTGAATTTAGTTTTTCTATATGTGCGTAACATTTGAAGGCAATTTTTATGCCAGATAAAAAACCTTAAAATTCACTAATCTTTAAAGCCCCTATGTTCAAAATAGTCACGATTTATTTTCAAATCAATGTCTCGTTTTTCAACATTTTAATTATTTTTCAATTTTTGCTTTTTCCCCCATTCTTTGAAGCATAATCTCTTTCCACTCTAAAAAATCCCCCTGAACTATATGTTTTCTTGCTTCACCGACAAGCCAGATATAGAAGGCGAGGTTATGTATTGAGGCAAGTTGAAGGGCGAGAATTTCATCAGCGTTAAAAAGATGGCGAAGGTATGCCTTTGTAAAATTCCTGCAGGTATAGCAGTTACACTCTGGGTCTACGGGGGTGAAATCTTCTTTATAAATTGCATTTTTTATGCTAAATTTCCCATTCCTTGTGTATAATGTGGCATTTCTTCCATTTCGTGTTGGTATCACACAATCAAACATATCAATTCCTCGTGAAATTGATTCAAGTATATTTTCGGGAGTTCCGACCCCCATAAGATATCTTGGTTTATTTTGAGGTAAAAGAGATGCAGTAAATTCTGTTATCTGGTACATTATTTCAACTGGCTCACCAACCGCAAGCCCGCCTATGGCATAACCATCAAATTCAAGTTTTAAAAGTTCTTCAACGCTTTTAGCTCTTATCTCCGGATAGATACTTCCTTGAACGATTCCAAAGATTGCCTGGCTATGCCCATAAAGTGGCTCTGTATTATCAAATTTTTCCCTTGCTCTTTTAGCCCATTCAATTGTCAATTGATTTGACTTAAAAGCGTAATCATAATCACATGGATAAGGTGTGCACTCATCAAGGCACATCATTATGTCCGAGCCGAGTATTCGTTGAATTTCAACAACGCTTTCAGGAGTGAAAAAATGATATGAGCCATCAATATGCGATTGAAATTTCACACCATCTTTTGATATTTTTCTAAATTGAGCTAAACTAAAAATTTGAAAACCGCCGCTGTCTGTTAAAATTCCCCTATCCCAGCTTATAAATTTGTGTAACCCCCCAGCCTTGTAAATAATATCAATTCCAGGTCTTAAGTAAAGATGGTATGTATTTCCAAGAATTATCCGAGCCCCTATTTCAATAAGTTCCCTCTGTTCAACTGCTTTAACGGTACCCTGTGTTCCAACAGGCATGAAAACTGGCGTTTCAATAACACCGTGATCGGTATAAATAAGTCCAGCACGAGCCGATGTTTTTGTATCAACAGCTACAAGCTCAAATCTGAACACTTTAAACCTTTGACCACAATTATTTTTATGCTTCTTCTTCTGTTACCTGGTGAAGCTCACTTGCAACTTCTTCCTCATCAAGGTCAACTGTTATATCTTTCATCAGGTCATTTATCAACCAATTTGCTATCATATATCCAACCGCGAGTCCAACGCCAAGAGCGGTCAAGCTGGCAAGTATGATTTTAACTTCTTTTTTCATTTTTCATCCAAGTTTTGTTTTTAAAATTTTATCCTGCTGTTATAATTTCATGAATTTTACCGTCAACTATTTTCACGATTCTATCTGCTCTTTCAGCGAGCTTTTCATTATGAGTTGCGATGATAAAGGTTTGCCCATGTTTTTTATTTAATTCAACTATTAAATCATGAAGCGCTTCTGCATTTTGACTATCAAGGTTCCCAGACGGTTCATCTGCAAGAATTATCTCAGGAGAATTCATCAACGCTCTTGCAACCGCGACCCTTTGCTGTTCCCCGCCCGATAGTTCCGATGGCTTATGTTCTATTCTGTCTGCAAGTCCAACTTCTTTGAGAAGTTCATATGCTCTATCTTTAGCCTCATTAAAACTTTTACCTGCTATCATTGCTGGCATTGCGACATTTTCAATTGCGGTAAACTCCGGCAAGAGGTGATGAAATTGAAATACAAAACCAATTTTTCTATTTCTGAACTTAGCAAGTTCAACATCGCTCATTTGAAAAACATCAACTCCATCAACATAAACTTTGCCCTCGCTTGGTCTGTCAAGTGTACCAAGAATGTGAAGAAGTGTACTTTTCCCAGCACCCGAAGCCCCAACTATAGCAACTATTTCTCCTCTTTTAACTTCAAGATCTATACCTTTTAAAACATGAAGTTTAACATTTCTCCCAAGCCAAAAAATTTTATGTATGTTTTCCGCCCTCAAAACTATATTCTTCAAATCCAGCCCACAGTTATATTTTGTCATTTCACAGCTAAAACTTCACTCAAATCACACTTCATTATATTTTCAACGATCCTGCCTCCAAATTCGCTTGTCTTCACTTCAATTGCTCCTTCCATCTGCCGTGCAAAGTCATAAGTTACATATTTTTGTTTTATCGTTTCCTGCATACCATACTCAATCAACTTAGCAGCTTCTTTCCACCCGATATATTCAAACATCATAACACCGGAAAGAATAACAGAACCCGGGTTAACTTTATCAAGCCCTGCATATTTTGGAGCGGTGCCATGCGTTGCTTCAAAAACAGCATAAAAATCACTTATGTTCCCACCTGGTGCAATCCCAAGTCCTCCTACAAGAGCAGCTGCAGCATCAGAAAGGTAATCACCATTAAGATTTGGAGTCGCTATAACATCATACTCACTTGGTCTTGTGATCAACTGCTGAAACATATTATCAGCAATCCTATCCTTGATAACTATTTTGCTATCTGGTTGCTTCCCGCCATAATCTTTGGTGAGTTCTTCCTCCGTTATAACATACTCTCTGAATTCTTCAAGCGCAACCTGATATCCCCACTCACGAAAAGCACCTTCTGTAAACTTCATTATATTTCCTTTATGAACAAGGGTAACACTTCTTCTCCCATTTTCAATTGCATACTTTATCGCTTTACGAACAAGTCGTTTTGAACCAAATTCCGACATAGGTTTAACACCAATCCCGGAATCCCTTCTAACCTTAATTCCAAATTCATTCTCAAGTATGTCTATCATCTTCAACGCCTCTGGTGAGCCCATCTTCCACTCAATTCCTGCATAAACATCTTCAGTATTTTCTCTGAAAATAACGACATCAACATCTTGTGGTCTTTTCATTGGGCTTGGAACCCCTTCATAATATTTAACTGGTCTAACACATGCATAGAGATCAAGAACTTGTCTCAAAGTAACATTTAAACTTCTTATACCACCGCCAACAGGAGTTGTTAAAGGACCTTTAATTGCAATTATGTGCTCTTTTATCGCCTCAAGCGTATCATCTGGGAGCCACACTTCACGACCATATACCTTATTCGCTTTCTCTCCCGCATAAATTTCAAACCAAACAACTTTTCTTTTCCCATTGTACGCCTTCTCAACCGCAGCATCAAATACCATCTTTGCAGCTCTCCATATGTCAGGTCCAGTTCCATCGCCTTCAATAAATGGGATTATCGGGTTATCCGGGACATGTAACTTTCCGTCTTTAACGGTTATTTTTTCTCCTTCTGAAGGTGGAACTAATTTTTCATATGCCATATTCCATTCCTCCTGTTAAATTATTTGGGTTTTAGGTTCGTTTATCTTTTGTCTTATTAAATTCGCATACCTTTCAATTTCCCCCTTGGCGTATCTTTTAACAACGGGTTTAAATTTTAAACCATCACCCGAATACCTTGGGATCACATGAAAATGAGCGTGGAAGATTCTCTGACCTGCAACGAAACCATTATTTGAAAGTATGTTAAAACCCTCAGGTTTTGGCTCAACCGACTCCATAATTGCTTGCGCAATAATCCTAAGTGCTCTTAAAAGATGCGAATAAATCCCCTCTGGCAAAGACAAAAAATTCTCATAATGTTCCTTTGGGATCACAAGTGCATGACCTAAATTAACTGGATTGATATCAAGAATTGAAATCACATGGCTGTCCTCGTAAAGAATCTCTGCCTTCTCTAAACCTTTAATAATTTTGCAAAATACACAATTTTCTCGCAGTTTTGACTCCATAATTTTCCTCAAAACATTTCTTCCAGGAAAAAACTTTGACTGAAAAATCCAGAAAGTTATGTAACGGAAAACTTTTTTCATCATATTAAATTTAATCAAACTACGAGTAAATAACAATCATGCAACCCAAACCCAAACTTAATCTCAACAATTTTGCTTTTGCAATATGCGTGAGTTAAATTTTATTAAAAACTTCACCTGATGGAACAGCCAAAGGTAAGCGTGATCATCCTGAACTGGAACACAAAACATTTCCTTGAAAGATTCCTTCCAACAGTCATTAAAACAGATTATAAAAACCTTGAAATAATTGTTGCAGATAACGGCTCAACGGATGGGAGCGCTGATTTCGTCAGGGAAAATTTTAAAGAAGTAAAACTTATAACTTTTGATAAAAATTACGGCTTCTGCAGTGGCTATAACAAAGCAATTGAATTTGCAAAAGGTGACTACATAGTCCTGTTAAACTCAGATATTGAGGTAACTCCCAACTGGATAAATCCAATCATAAATTTCATGGAAGAAAATAGAGATGTCTTTGCATGTCAACCCAAACTTTTATCTTACTTTGAGAGAAATAAATTTGAATATGCTGGCGCATGCGGTGGTTTCATTGATAAATTTGGATATCCGTTCTGCCGTGGTAGGATTTTCAACTTCTGCGAAGAGGATACAGGTCAATACGATGAAATAAAGCAAGTTTTCTGGGCAACGGGCGCATGTATGGTGATAAGGAAAAAATTTCTTGACGAGGTTGGTTCCCTTGATGATGACTTTTTTGCACATATGGAGGAAATTGATCTGTGCTGGCGTGCCAATCTTCACGGATATAAAATTTTTTGCATCCCTCAAAGCGTAGTCTATCACATCGGCGGTGGAACTCTACCGAAAACAAACCCTCAAAAGACATTCCTAAATTACAGAAACAGTTTGATAATGCTTGAAAAAAATTTACACCTTATTGATGCACTTTTTGTCATCCCAGTGCGATTGCTTTTTGATCTAATATCCGCCATCATTTACTTAATTAAAGGAAACCTTGGAGATTTCATTGCGGTGCTTAAAGCACATATGGTCTTCTGGCTTAAACAACCAAAATGGATAAAGAAAAGAATCAAAACCCAAAAAAACATTAAAAGAAAAAAGATAAACTCTAACATCATCTTCAAGAAAAGCATTGTGATTGAGCACTTCATTTTCGGTAAGAAACGATTTTCTGAATTGAAATTTTAAAAGTAAATTCCCCCCAAGATAGTTCTTTTTCTCGCCCCTGTAACTGAAGTTATATTTATAGGATTTCCACTTATTGTTTCATTTGCGAAAACGGCAAAACATATCGCTTCTTTTGCATCCGAAGAGACGCCGAATTCATCGCTTAATCGGACGGGAACTTGGAAATGTCTTTCAAGCGAATTAAGCATAAACTTATTTTTCGCGCCACCTCCACTTACGATTAACTCATCAACTTCAGCATATGGTTTGACAAATAATTCATAATTTTTAAATATCGCATAGGTTGTAAATTCAGTCGCGGTTGCAACCATATCTTCCGGTGCAAGTGAAAGTTCCTGACCCCATTTCAAAATTTGATTTACAAACAATGAACCGAATTCTTCACGTCCTGTTGATTTAGGTGGCTTTTTTGTAATAAATGGATGCTCCATCATTTTATCAAGCAGATCTTTTGAAATCTTCCCACTTTGAGCGATTTCACCATTCTCATCATACTCACGATCAAAAAATATCTTAACAAGAGCATCAACAACCATATTTCCAGGTCCTGTATCAAAAGCGATTACATCTTCAACATCACAATTTTTCTTCAAAACGGTGAAGTTTGCAATTCCACCGATGTTAAGAACTAATCTATTTAGCTCATCTGATGCAAAGACAAGATAGTCAAAATAGGGAACAAGCGGAGCCCCCTCACCGCATAGCGCCATGTCTCCAACCCTGAAATTTCCAACGGTTGGAACGCCGGTAAGTTTAGCTATAACCCCGGGCTCTCCAATTTGAAGAGTTGATTTAATCCTATAACCAAACATCTCAATCTCAATCGGTAAATGCTGAATAGTTTGACCATGTGAGCCGATAAGATCAACATCTGAAATCTTCATTCCAAGTTCATCAAGGGTTTTAAAAATTGAATCTGCATAAACACGAGCGATTAAAAAATTTAATCTGCAAATTTCATCAACCCTGCTTGCTTCGGGTTGTGAATTTTTTAAAATTAATTTTTTCAACTTTTCATCAAACGGGAATGTCCTCCATCCAATTGTCCTCACCTTCGTTTGTTTTCCGCTGTTAAAAACCTCAACCACTGCAACATCAACTCCATCCGCCGATGTCCCAGACATCAAACCTATAACTATCTTTGGATTTTTTTCTTTTAATCTCATCAATTTGTCAAGCATCTCAACAAGATTATTTTTAGTATTCTGCAAATTCAACTTTAACCCTTTTAGGGATTAAACCCTTTTCAAATCCCATATCAAGAAACAACTGCACTGCTTTTCTGCCTTCCTCGCCGTAATCAAGCGTTAACTCGTTCACATACATTCCAATAAATTTATCTGCAAGATTATCATCCATACCCCTCGCAAATTTCAAAGCATATTTAAGTGCCTCATTTCTATTTTCAATTGAATATTTTATGCTCTCATATACATATTTTGAAATCTCTCTGATTAATTGCCCTCCAAGTTCCCTCTTAATGGCATTTCCACCTAAGGCAAGTGGCAAAGCCGTTTGTTTATACCACCATTCCCCAAAATCAATTATCTTAACAAGTCCAGAGTTTGAATATGTCAACTGCCCCTCGTGAATTAAAAGTCCCGCATCAACTTCACCATTTAAAACAGCATCTATGATTTTGTCAAATTGAATTACCTTATATTTAACTTCTGGCTCAAAAATTTTCAAAATAAAGAAAGCGCTCGTCAATGTCCCGGGAACACCAACTGTGAATTTCTTTAAATCAGCAGGGTCAAATTCCTCCTTCGCTACAACAATTGGACCATAGCCAAGTCCCATGCTCGCGCCACAGGGCATAAGTATGTATCTATCAAACACATAAGCGTATGCATGGAACGAAATTGCAGTAACATCATAAACACCATCAAGCGCTTTTCTATTCAATGTCTCTATGTCGCTTAAAATGTTTATAAATTTCAAATTACCTGAATTAATCTTATTGTTCACGAGTGCATAAAACATGAACGCATCATCTGAATCAGGACTATGTGCAATGGTTATTTCTCTCATCTCCATGTATTTTTGTTTTAATTGAACTTATGCTTTTGCAGATGGACAAAGTTTGCTGATCTTGCAAATTGAACATTTCGGTTTTCTCGCCTCACAAACATATCTCCCATGATCACCAATAAGATGAGAAAAAAGCGTCCATTTATCTTTTGGGACTATTTCCATCAACTCAAATTCAATTTTGTCTGGATTTTTACTTTTAACAAGTCCAAGCCGTGTGGTTACCCTTTTCAGATGCGTATCAACTATAATTCCCTGCTTTCCAAATGCGTTCGCAAGGACAGCGTTTGCGGTTTTTCTACCGACCCCGGGAAGTTCAACAAGCTCCTCAAGCGTATCTGGCACTTGACCATTGTATTTCTCAACGAGAACTTGACAACAATTTTTTATTGCCCTTGCTTTGTTTCTATAAAATCCCGTCGGCTTTATCTCTTGCTCAAGAGTTTTAAGATCAGCATTTGCGTAATCATATGCGGTGCGATATTTCTTAAAAAGATATTCCGTCACCTTGTTAACCCTCTCGTCTGTGCATTGCGCTGCAAGTATCGTCGCTACAAGAAGTTCAAGCGGATTTGAAAAATTTAAATGTGTCTTCGCATTTGGGTAAAGCTTCTTCAAAACATTTATGATCTTGCGAACTCTCTTCTTCTTATCCTGAATCGTTTCTTTTGAAAGCTTCAATTTTCCCGACATTTTTCAATCCTCAGCTTGTTTTTGGTTGTAATTTAACGGTTCAATTTTCAAATTTTTCATCAATTCGGGTTTAAATTTCTCATCCTTGATCAAAAGAGTTTCAATAACTTTACCCTTAAGCAAATGCTCATTTATGATTTTTGCTATATCCTCCTCCTTTACACCTCCATACCAAACCGCTTCTGGATAGATAACAAGGCTTATACCATGCTCACACGCATCAAGACAACCTGCAGAATTAACCCTGACAAATTTACTTAAACCAAGTTCAGCAATCCTTTTTTTAAATTTATCCCTTAATTCCTCCGCACCTTTCCCACCGCATGAGCCTTTTGGATGCTCTGGCGGACGAATGTTTGTGCAGATGAAAATATGTTTTTTAAATCTCACCTTTAACCCAAAATTTTGTTTTAACTCCTTCTCAAGTCAATTAACAAAACAACATCTCCAGATCTTGTTCCCCTGCTTGCAAATGTCTCGTCATTTTTATATTCAAATCCACGGGTCAAATTGAAAAGCACAAAACTATCAACATCGGTTTCACCTTGATAAATTTCACTTACAAACCTTTTCATCATCTCCCCCACTTGAAGTTCATCATCAATCTCATATCTGAAAATTTCACCCGAGAAACCTTTTCCAACTGCAAGTGTTATTTTAGTCATCACCAGTAAGATGTTGTGATTTTAACATCTCCATAAATTCTCGTTGAACATGCAAGCCGTTCATTCTCGGAAAATCTTTTCTCCGCCATCAATTTTCTTTCATCAGGCTCTGGTTCTGATAAATTCTCAATTCCATGAATCACAGCAATACGACAATGCCCGCAGATTTTTTCGCCTCCACAAGATTCTGCAAGCGGAATAGAGTTTTTCATAGCGACTTCAAATATCGTTTCACCGAAATCGCAAGTTATTTTAATTCCTAAGCCGTGAAAATTTATAACGGGCATAAACTTTAAATCTCTTTACATTTCAATTTACTTAAAAAGCAGAAATAATCAAAGATTTTTCTTTTTCATTGCAACCACAGCGACATAACCCATCCACTTATCTCCGCCCTGATCAAGGAAAACGCTCACTTCATGTTTGAACCTTTTAACTTCTTTGAATTCATCCTTCGTGAATTTTATCTCTTTTAATGAGGTTTGAATTATCTTCTTAAACTTTGAATAATAATTTACGAGTTCTTTGCTTATATCTTGAACAAATACTGGCTCAAATCCATAATTTTTTAATATTTTTAGTTTTTCATCAAGCGTCTCAATGCCACCGCCTTCAACATACCATGCATCCTGCACATAGGTTGGCACAGGTTTCTTCTTCCAGTAAAAATCAGCAATTCCGATGAAAGAACCATCTTTCAAAACTCTGTAAAATTCTTTCAATATCTGGCTCTTTTTATACTGGCTCAAAATCCCTTCTGTTATTATCAAATCAAAGGTCTCATTTTCAAAGTCAAGTGAAACTGGGCTCATAACTTTAACCTTTACGATATCTTCAAGTCCATAGTTTGCTATTTCACTTTTTGCCGAGATAACTATATGTGGCAATTCATGTATGCCGTAAACATTGCACTTGAAATTTTTCGCTATATAAACAACGCTATCTTGCAAATTAACACTTGCAACAAGAACATTCATCCCCTTTTTTATCTCAATCTTTGAGCATAGAAGTTTTGTTGTTTCCGTTCCCCCAAGTGTTGGGAGTTTGATTTCTTTGCCGTGTTCCATCGTTCAGGTGCTAATTTTTACAAGGTTATAACTTTCAAATTTGCATACTTCAAGAGTAAAAGCTTTCTCCCAAAGTTCTCAAAATCAACGAGAACACGGGTGTTATCACCATACCCAGATATTTCCCTCACAATCCCGATTCCAAAAATTTCATGCTCAACAAGTAATCCAACTGAGAGATTTAAAGCCTGTGATCTAACTCTTGAAGTTTCATAGATTCTTGCTCTTCTGTCGTCCTTTGAAGTGTGTTGAATAACAAGTTCAATTGGGATTTCGTCAAGGAACCTTGATCTTCGCTGTTCAAACATATTTCCAGCCTTCATTCTTCTTTTAGCATAAGACAGATAAAGTTTTTTCATTGCTCGTGTCATTCCGACATAAAATAATCTTCGTTCCTCTTCAAGTTCTTTTATGTTATAAAACGAGCTCACAATTGGGAAAAGTCCCTCTTCCAGTCCAGTTATAAAAACAACGGGAAACTCAAGCCCTTTGACGCTGTGAAGTGTCATCAAAGTTACAGCGTCTCTTTTATTCTCCCATGTGTCAATATCCGAAACGAGAGAGACCTCCTCAAGAAACTTTTCAAGTGTGCCATCCTCGGGATTTTCATTTGAAAATTCAGTTATCGCTGATAAAAACTCCTCTATATTTTCAATCCTTTGCTGTGCTTCTGGCGTTCCTTCCTGCTTGTAGTATCTTATGAGACCAATATCATCTACAAGAGCTCTTGCAAGCTCACCAGCGCTTATTTTATCCTTCAAATCAATGTATTTTTGAATTAAGATACAAAAATTATAAACACCCCTTCTTGCTCTCTCGGTCAACCCAGGGATTGCGTATAATTTGCACATTGCCTCAAAAAGCGATAGTCCCTTTGCATTTGCAAAAGCTCTGATCCGTTCTATTGTGATATCACCTATGCCACGATTTGGAAAATTAACTATTCTGAGTAAACTCTCGTCATCTTTTGGATTTACAATAACTTTAAGATAAGCAAGTAAATCTTTAACCTCTTTTCTTTTGTAAAATGCGACGCTACCGACAATTGTATACGGGAAGCCTTCACGGCGAAGTTCATCCTCAAACAATCTTGACTGCGCATTTGTCCTGTAAAGAATTACGAAATCACGAAGATTATATTTATTTTTGCGAATTTCCTCTTTAATGAAATGAACGACTTTTTCAGCCTCATCTTTATCATCTTTGCATTCAAGCACAACAATTGGATCCCCTTCACTGTTTTCCGTCCACAAATTTTTAAGTATTTGCTCGGTGTTGTTTTTTATGACGGAATCAGCTGCACGAAGTATTTTCTTAGTTGAGCGATAATTTTGCTCAAGCTTGAAGATTTTACATTCTGGGAAATCATTTTTGAAGTCAAGTATATTTCTTATCTCAGCTCCACGCCAGGAATATATGCTCTGTGCATCATCCCCAATGACACATAAATTTCGGTGCCTTGCGGAAAGCATTTTCAAAAGAACATATTGAACACGATTAGTGTCCTGATATTCATCAACAAGTATATATTTAAATTTAGTCTGATATTTTTCAAGAACATCGGGATGTGTTTCAAAAAGCTCAACAGATTTTATAAGAAGATCATCAAAGTCCATTGCATTTCTTTGAAAAAGCGATTGTTGATAAGCCTTGTAAATTTGCGCAATTTTAACATCAAATTGATTCTCCGCAAGCGTCAAAAAGACTTCCGGAGTAATAAGAGCGTTTTTTATATTGCTTATCTTTGCCTGCGCAAGAGATGGATTTACATTATCCTCAGAAAAATTGAGTTCCTTTATCACATTTCTTATCAAGCTCAAACTATCATCTTGATCGTAAATTGTGAAACTTTTTGTATAACCAAGTTTTTCAGCTTCTTGTCTCAAAATCTTTGCAAAGACGGAATGGAAAGTTCCAATTGTAACATTTTTTGCGATGTCCCCAACAAGTTGGATAGCTCGTTCCTTCATTTCATTAGCTGCCTTATTCGTAAATGTCAAAGCAAGTATCTCCCACGGTTTAACACCAAGAGATAAAAGATATGCAATTTTATAGGTTAGAACCCTTGTCTTCCCGCTTCCTGGTCCTGCGAGTATCAAAACAGGTCCATTTACCCACTTTACAGCTTCCCTTTGCTCTTTATTAAGGTCCTTCAAAAAATCCCTCATTTAAAAGATTGAAATTACTTCAAAAATTCTTTAACTGTTTTCGCAATTCCTTTAGGGTCAAGTCCATATTTCTCATAAAGTTCCTTTGGGCTTCCAGATTCACCAAATTTTCTTATCCCAATTCTTTTCACCTTAACGGGATAATTTTCACCGAGAATCTCCATCACTGCTGAACCAAGCCCACCGACGATGTTATGATCCTCAACTGTAACGATTTTACCCGTTTCAATTGCGCATTTTATTATAAGTTCTTCATCTATTGGCTTAATAGTATGAATGTTAACGACCCTTGCGCTTATTCCTTCCTTTTCAAGCTCTTCTGCAGCAATCAGAGAATTAAATACAACGCCTCCAGTTGCAAAAATTGTAACATCTTTACCATCTTTTAAAATAACACCTTTACCGAATTGAAATCTATAATTAGCTTGATTAACCACCTCAAGAGGTTGTCTTGTTAAACGCAAGAACACGGGACCTTGATGCAATGCAATATATTCAACAGCTTGCTTTGTTTCAATATCATCGCAAGGCTGAACCACTGCGACATTTGGCAATGCTCTCATAAGTGCGATGTCCTCAAGCCCCATCTGACTATAACCATCCTCTCCTATTCCGATCCCAGCGTGAGTTCCAACAAGCTTGACATTTGCATTCGTATAAGCGACCGAGATCCTTATTGTTTCATATCTTCCAATTAAAAAACACGCAAAACTACATGCAAATGGAATTTTACCAGCGAGCGCAAGCCCAGCGGCTGTTCCAATCATATTTTGTTCCGCAATTCCCATTTCAAAAAATCTATGTGGGAACTTCTTTGCAAACTTAATTGACATAGTTGATTTAGAAAGGTCAGCATCAAGAACAACTATATCGGGGATTTTTTCGCCAAGTTCTTCAAGTGCTTCACCAAAAGAGACGCGGGTTGCTTTGGCTGGCATTATTTCGCCTCCATCTTTTGTGATAAAAGTTCGTTAAGCTGTTCTTCAAGTTCTGCAAGTGCAAGTTTCGCCTCCTCATCATTCGGAGCTTTCCCATGCCATTCGTGATTATCTTCCATAAATGAAACACCTTTCCCTTTAACGGTGTGAGCAACTATGAAAGTAGGCTTTCCTTTCACAAGTTCAGCTTCGTCAAGAGCGGTTAAAATTTGCTCAAAATCGTGCCCATCAATCTCAATCACATTCCAGTTGAATGCTCTCAACTTATCAACAAGTGGTTCAATATCCATTACATCTTTTACATAACCATCAATTTGACCTTTGTTATAATCAACGATAGCGCAAAGATTATCAAGTTTAAATTTTGGAGCTGACATTATGGCTTCCCAAACTTGTCCTTCCTGCATTTCCCCATCTCCGAGCAAGCAATATACACGATAATTTTTTCCATCAATTTTCCCAGCAAGCGCTATTCCCTGGGCAATTGACAGACCTTGTCCAAGTGAACCCGGTGACGCTTCCACATAAGGGAGGTCAAGCCGTGATGGATGCCCCTGAAGTCGCGAATTTATCTTTCTTAAAGTGAAAAGCTCATCATAAGGTATGACTCCTCTGTGAGCCAAAACTGCATAAAGCGCTGGGACACCATGACCTTTAGATAAGATGAAACGATCTCTATCGGGGTCAAGTGCGTTTTCAGGTGTTCTTTTTATCTTTTCCCAGAAAAGGGCAACGAGAATTTCAACACATGAAAGCGAACCCCCAGAATGACCAGAACCAGCTTTGTTTAGCATTTTTATTATATCAATTCGTATTTTCGTCGCTATGACTTTAAGGTCAAGAATTGAATTTTGCATTCATCTTCTCCTTTTATTTTAAGCAAGGTTTAGCACCCGAAAATATAAAAATTTCAACCTTAAAAAACAATTGCTATTTTATTAACGCAGTAGATTCAACAAGTTAAAAAATTAAAAAGAAACCTGTGGGCTTGAAATAAACCCACAGATTTCATCTTCTAACTCTGGTAGCAGAGGCAGGTTGAGTTTGATGAGTGCTGCGAGTGGTTTGGCTTTGCTGTTCCGACTTGGGGATAAGAGATTTCCGACTCAATGTGAATCTTCCCATATCATCAACCGTCAATATCTGAACTTCAATTTCATCACCAACCTTCAATACATCTGAGACCTTTTCAATTCTTTTATGATCAATTTCCGAAATGTGAAGCAGTCCAATTTTACCAGGCAAAATTTCCACAAATGCGCCGAAATCGGCGATCTTACGGACTATTCCTTTGTAAACTTTTCCAACCTCAGGGACCTCCGCAAGTTGCTCAACCATTTGCTTTGCCTTTTCACATGCCTCTTTAGATGGACCACTTATCCAAACGAGACCATCGTTTTCAATGAAAACTTCAGCACCAAATTCTTGTTTCATCATTTTGATATTTTTACCTGCTGGACCAATCACCCACCCTATCATTTCAACTGGGATTCGCGTTGTCATCAATCTTGGAGCATAGGGAGAAATTTCAGAACGCGGACCTGGGATCGTTTGCTCAAGGATATCAAGAATTTTCATCCTCGCCTCTTTCGCCTGTTCAAGTGCCCGTTCAAAAATATCGTAACTTATGCCACTTATCTTTATGTCCATCTGAAATGCGGTAATTCCATCACGAGTACCTGCAACCTTAAAATCCATATCACCAAGTTTATCTTCATTACCAAGTATATCAGTTAAAATTGCAACCTCATCACCTTCTTTAACAAGACCCATAGCGATCCCAGCAACATGTTTTTTAAGCGGAATTCCACCATCCATCAAGGCAAGCGTCCCTGAGCAAACAGTAGCCATTGAAGATGAACCGTTTGACTCAAGAATGTCAGAAACAACCCTTATAGTATAGGGGAATTCTTCCTCAGAAGGTATCAAATTTTTAAGGGCTCTCTCAGCGAGATTTCCATGTCCGATCTCCCTCCTGCTTGGACCACGGAATGGAGCAACTTCACCAACTGAAAACGGCGGGAAATTGTAGTGAAGCATAAACCTTTTCGTGTATTCAGGCAATAATCCATCAATCAACTGCTCATCCATTTTAGTCCCAAGCGTGACAGTTGCAAGAGATTGAGTCTCACCTCGTGTAAATAGCGCTGACCCATGAGTTCTCGGCAAAATCCCAACCTCAGCTGTTATAGGTCTTATATCATTTAAACCTCGCCCGTCAATCCTCCGTCCCTCATGTAAAACCATATATCTCATATCTGCTCGCTCAATCTCCTCAATCACTTGCTTTACCCAAAATTCAAGCTTTGGATAAAGCGTTATCAATGGAACTACATTTCCAGAATCATCTTGAACTGTCTCGGACAAATACTTTTGTTTCAAGGTTTCAATTGTCTCGTTAAGAATCATTTCCATTCTCTCCGCACGCTCAAGCTTTTTCATCGGCGTTCTGTTAAGTTCTTTGATTCTCACCTCGGCTATTTCCTTGACATCATTAATCACTCTTTCTGGAATCTCTTCTTTGACTATTGCTCTCTTCGGTTTCCCAATTTCTCTTGCTATTTCAATCTGAACCTCACAAATCTTCTTTATGTATTCATGAGCGAATTTTATTGCCTCAACCATATCTTTTTCAGAAATCTCCTTTGCTTCCCCTTCAACCATCACGATTGAATCAATCGTCCCTGCAACGACAAGATCAAGTTCGCTTTTCTCAAGTTGTGAAATCGTCGGATTTATGACAAATTGCCCATCAATTTTCCCAACCCTAACTTCTGCAATTGGTCCGTTCCAAGGAATATCAGAAATCATCAAAGCAGTTGAACTTGCAATTCCACCAATGATATCTGGATCATTTTCAAGGTCAAATGAAAAAACTGTTACGGTTATCTGAGTCTCACACCTAAATTCCTTCGGGAATAGAGGTCTCAAAGCTCTGTCAATTAATCTTGCTGATAAAATTTCTTTCTCTGTTGGCTTTCCTTCTCTTTTCTCAAATCCTCCCGGAATTTTTCCAACTGCGGAGGTTTTCTCTCTGTATTCAACTGAAAGAGGCATAAAGTCAATATCCTCTTTCTGTTCCTCTTCTGCAACTGCAGTTGCAAGAACCATTGTGTCAGCGTATCTTACCATTACAGCGCCATCTGCTTGCTTAGCGTATTTCCCTATTTCAAACGAAAGGATTCGCCCACCAATTTCAATTTCTTTCTTTAAATAAGACATAACTACATCACCGCCTTTAATTTGTTTTATTTTCTTAAATCAAGTTCCTCAAGAATTCGCTTATAACTCTCGTAATTTGTCCTTTCAAGATATCTTAAAAGCCTCCTTCGCTTACCTATCATCTTGATCAATCCCATTCTTGAATGTTTGTCCTTTGGATGTTTCTCAAAATGCTGTGCAAGCTGATTGATCCTTGCGGTTAAAATTGCAATTTGCACCTCTGGTGAACCAGTGTCCTTTTCATGTTTGCCATACTTTTTAACAAGTTCCTTTTTTTGTTCGCTCGTCAATGGCATATCTCCTTTTTTATTTTTGTTTTACTTTTTTATCAGATTTCAACTGCAAACTCTCTCGTTATAAACTCAAGTGCCATTTCCTTGTCTTTTTTGATCTGATCAACAAGTTCCTTTGGCGATGGAAATTTCATCTCGTCCCTTAATCTCTCTATAAACTCAACTTTTATATGCTTGAAATAAATTTCCCTTTCAAAATTGAATATATTCACCTCCATAACCCTTCGGCTATCAAGCTCAAATGTCGGTCTGTAACCAATGTTCATAACACCAAAATAAGGTTTTCTATCTATCGTCACCCTTACAACATAAACTCCATTTTTAGGGATAAGCTTCCTTGATGAAACTGGCTCAATATTCGCAGTTGGAATTCCAATCTCTCTGCCACGACCACTTCCTTTAACAACGACTCCATTTATAAAATAATATCTCCCCAGCAATTTTGACGCAAGTTTGACATCACCCTCATTTAAAATTGCTCTAATTTTTGAACTGCTCACCGGATTATTCTCAACGAGAAGTTGTGGGATCAATTCAACCTCAAAGCCATATTTTTCACCAAATTCTTTTAACTTCTCTGGGTTACCTTCCCTATTTCTCCCAAAAGCATGATTGTATCCAACTATAACTTTTCTTAATCCTATCTTTCCAAGCATTATATCCCTGCAAAATTCCTCGGCGGTTATGTTAGAGAATTCACTTGTAAAATTCACAACGAAAATAATGTCAAGGTCGTAATCACTTAAAAGCTCAATTCTTTCATCAATTGTCGTCAAGATGTAAAATTTTTCTTTCGGATGTAAAACTTCCTGAGGGTGCGGGTCAAATGTCACAAGAACTGTCCTCGCTCCAGTTTTTAGTTTTTCCTCTTTCATCCTTCTCAAAATTTCCTGATGAGCTACATGGACACCATCAAAAACCCCAACAGTTACGATTGAGTTTGGTTCTTTTTCAATTTTATTTATGTTTCTGACTACCTCCATCAGCTCCCTGTAATGAAATTTTCTTTAATTCATCAACTGTTAAGGCATCTTCAAGTTTATACTCTCCAATTTTCGTTCTAACAAGCGATTTCAAATAAGCTCCGCAACCAAGTTTTTCTCCAAAATCATATACAAGTGTCCTGATATAAGTTCCCTTTGAACATCTCACACGAAAGCGAACTTCAGGAAGATCAACCTCAAGTATACTAAAATCGTAAATTTTCACCTTTCTTGGTTTTCTTTCTATGTTAATTCCCTTCCTTGCAAACTCATATAATGGCTTACCTTTATATTTGACTGCGGAATACATTGGCGGAATTTGTTCAATTTCCCCGATGAAATGTTTTGCGGTCTCTAAGATTTTTTCCTCGGTAATCCCGTTAAGATTCCTTCTTTCAATTATCTCAGTTTCAGGATCATAGCTTTCTGTCACAGCGCCAAGTTCCATAACTCCTTCATATTCTTTATCAAGTTCAGTTATCTTTGAAAGTTCTTTTGTTTTCTTCCCCGTCGCAACTATTAACAAGCCAGTTGCAAACGGGTCAAGCGTTCCACCATGTCCTGCCTTCTTTATCTTGAACCATTTTTTAATTTTATCAACAACTTTATAAGATGTCCATCCAGCGGGTTTATTCACAAGTATTATTTCACCCTGTCTTATCCTCTGCGCCAGAGTCATCACTTTTCTTGTCGTTCTTTTCTCTATCTTCAATTTGCTTCAAAAGAGCGTTTATCCTGTCAACATGTTCAAGCGTGTCATCAAGATAAAACTCAATTTCCGGGATAAATCTCAACCTCAACCTTGAACCAAGCCGGTGTCTTATGTTTTTCTTTAGCGATTCAATTTTTCTTATAGTATTTTGTTGTGTTACCTTGTCTCCGTAGATGCTTATATAAATTTTCGCATATCTTAAATCTGGACTCATTCTTACATTTGTAACCGTCCAAAACCCAACATTTTCATGTTCAAGAACTTTGGTGATTATGTCTGAAACCTCTTCTTTGATAAGTGAAGCAACCCTCTCCGCTCTTATGCTATTCATTTTGAAATCCTCTTTTTAATTCCAAATTTATGTTTTCTTCACCTCTTCAAGTTTTCTTTTGATTTCAAGGATGTTATACGCTTCAATGACATCACCGACCTTTATATCATTATAATTTTCAAGTGCGATTCCACATTCAAGCCCAGCTTCAACTTCCTTTACATCATCTTTGAATCTTTTAAGCGATACAATTTTCCCATCATAAATCACGATCCCATTTCTTATTAGACGAGCACGGGCATTTCTTAAGATTTTACCTTCTGTTACGAAACATCCAGCAACGGTTCCAACTTTTGAAATTTTAAATGTCTCCCTGACCTCTGCAGTCCCAAGAAATTCTTCTCTCTTTTCTGGCTCAAGCATTCCCTCAAGTGCTTTTCTAATATCGTCAATCACATTATAAATGATATTGTAAAGTCGTATTTCAACATTCTCATTTTCTGCAAGTTTTTTCGCCCCGGATGTTGGTCTCACATTGAAACCAATTATAATTGCACCTGAAGCTTGAGCAAGCAAGACATCAGATTCACTTATTGCGCCAACAGCTCTATGAATGATCCGAACTTTGACCTCCTCAGTTGAAAGCTTCATCAGGGAATCTGAGAGCGCTTCAATTGAACCATTTACATCAGCTTTGATTATAACGGGCAATTCTTTAACCTTGCCTTCTTTAATTTGCTCTGAAAGTTTATTCAAGGATATAGACCTTAATTGTCTAAATGTTTGCTCCCGTTTTAATTGAGATCTTTTGTTTGCGATTTCACGAGCTATTTTTTCATCTTCAACAACTACAAATGAATCCCCTGCTTCCGGGAGCTGATCAAACCCTATAACCTGAACTGGCGTTGACGGTTTTGCAACCTCAACTCTATTTCCTCTTTCATCAAACATAGCTCTTACCCTTCCAAATGTAGTTCCAGCAACAAACGGATCACCGATTTTTAAACTTCCATTTTGCACAAGAACTGTTCCAACAGGACCACGTCCTTTATCAAGTTTTGATTCAATTACAACACCACGGGCTTTTTTCTTTGGATTCGCTTTAAGATCCATTAATTCAGCCTCAAGCAGAATTTTTTCAAGAAGAAGATCAACATTTTTACCATACTTTGCTGAAATCTCAACACATTGATACTTCCCACCCCAATCCTCAACAAGGATCCCTCTTTCAGCAAGTTGTTGTCTAATTTTGTCTGGATTTGCTTCTGGTTTATCAATTTTATTTATTGCAACGATTATTGGAACATTTGCAGCAAGTGCATGGTTAATTGCTTCAACAGTTTGAGGCATAACTGCGTCATCAGCTGCAACGACAAGAACAACTATATCTGTAACCTGAGCACCACGAGCACGCATTGCTGTAAACGCTTCATGTCCCGGGGTATCAATGAATGTGATCTGCTTGCCGTTTGGAAGGGTCACTTGATACGCTCCTATGTGCTGGGTTATACCACCAGCTTCACCAGCAACTATGTTACTTTGCCTTATGTAATCAAGGAGCGTTGTCTTCCCGTGATCAACATGACCCATGATCGTCACAACAGGGGGTCTCGGTTCAAGGTCTTCAGGACGATCAGGTTCTTCCTTAATTACATCTTCAAGATATTCCTCAGCCTTTTCAACTTCAAAACCATAATCGCTTGCTATAAGAGTTATAGTGTCAAAGTCAAGTCGCTGATTTATAGAAACAACAAGCCCAAGGTTAAGACACTTTTTAATTATCTCACTTGCTGAAACCCCCATGATATTTGCAAGTTCATTAACAGTGATGAATTCAGCAACGCTTATTTTCCTTCTTTCCTTTTCAAGTTGTTCTATCTTTTTCTCCTCTTTCTCTTGTCTTTCTTTCTTCTTCCGTTTTTTGATTATTTCTCTTATATCTGGACCTGCTTCTTCCATTTCTGCAAGCGTCTGATCAATCCTTCTCAAAATTTCTGCTTCATCAATTTCAACCCTGCTTCGTTTGCTCTTCTTTATAGGTTTCTTTATTTCAATATCTTCAATTTCAACAAATTTTCTCTTCTTCTCTCTTCTTTCCCTTGCTTGCTTTTTCTTTCTCGTCTCATCCTTTGCTACTTCAACCTCGGGCGCATGAACAATTTCCTCAACCTTTCCCTCCTTCACAGGTTTTGGTTTCTCCTCAAATCTTCTAATTCTTCTATCCCTCTTCCTTTCCCTATCTCTTTCCCTTCTTCTATCTCTATCTCTTTCCCTATCAAACTTTCTATCTCGGGTTCCTCTCATCTTATCCACATCAACATAAACCATTTCACCCTTTCTATGCCCTTTCTCCGCTTCAACTGATTCTGCTTCCGACTCAGACGAAATCACCTCTGCCTTACCTTCAACCGGCTCTTCAACTTGATCAATCTGCTCCTGTGCAACAACTTGAGTTGGCTCTTGCGCTACGACTGGCTCCTCAACTTGCTTTATTTCTTCCTGTATCTCAACTTTTTCTTCGCTTTCCTTAGCTTTCTCTTCAACAACTTCCCTTGAAACAACTTCTTCTACCTTTTCCTCCGGCACGATTTGCTCCACCTGAACCTGAGGTGTGGATTCGGCAACTTCACCTACTTCAATCTCCCCGGCTGGTTGAATGAACCCACTTTCCACGGTCTCAGTTTTAACCTCAATTGTCTGCGAAGTTTCAACTTTTTCCTCAACCACTGGCTTTGTTTCAACCGCTACAGCCTCGGTGACTTTCATTTCCCTTTCCTTCTTCCTCTTCTGACGCTCAGCCAGCTCTCGCTCATGCTTATAGTGTCTATTTATTATCTCAAGCATCTTATCATCAACCGGGGACATATGATTCTTCACATCAAATCCCTGCTTCTGTAAAAAACTGACAAGCTCATCTGATGATATGTTAAGTTCCTTTGCTATTTGATATACTCTTCTCGGCATGGTTGTTAGGATTTGGTTTAAATTATCTTGAAGCTCTCCTTATAATACTTCTCAATTTCTTTATTTTATTATCGTCAATTCCCTGCAAACCTGAAAGAATTGACTTTATATTTTCATCTGGTAGAGCAAGATAATCCCTGTTGGTCTCAATACCAGCATCTTTAAGACGCTGATAGATTTCATCACCAATTTGATCCTTCAAATCAGATAGACGAATTATTTTGCGAACATCTTTTTTCTCTCCCTCAATAATCATTATTTCAATATTATAGCCTGTCAACAAAGAAGCAAGTTTAACATTTATACCATCATCTCCAATTGCAGTTGAAACTTCTTCTGGTGGAACATAAACAAGAGCTGTTTTTCGGCTTTCATCAATTTCAACCCCTTTCGGTTTTGCCGGTTGTAATGCTCTTGCTACAAAAATTGCTGGATCATCACTATATGCAATCACATCTATATTTTCATTGTTAAGTTCCTTCACTATTGAGTGAATTCTCACACCTTTCATCCCAACACATGCACCAACCGGATCAACTCTCTCATCCGTTGATGCAACTGCAATTTTTGATTTTTTCCCTGCTTCCCTTGCAACATTTTTTATTACAACTATACCATCGTAAACCTCCGGTATCTCAAGCTCAAATAATTTAACAAGAAACAACGAATCAGCCCTTGAAACTATAACCTGTGGACCGCTACCTTTACGCTCGTCCCTTGGACTTGGTGGTTTAACTTCTTTAACAAGAACCCTTAAACTTTCGTTTTTCCTATATCTCTCGTCAGGGATCATCTCGCTTCGTGGTAAGATCAGCTCATTTTTATTATGCATCAAAAGAACTCGCTCGGGTTTCCCATCCTTACCAATGTAAACCTGATAAACCTCACCTATCAGGATCTCTCCTCTGTATGATTCATACTCTCTCATAACTGAATCACGCTCATATTCACTCAACTTATGAATGAACAGCTGTTTTGCCTGCGAGATTAACCTCAACCCGAAATCTCTCACATCAACTTTTTCAACAAATTTCTCCCCGAGTTCAAGGCTTGGATCAACTTCCCTTGCCTTTTCAAGCGAGACCTCTTTTAACGGGTCTTTAACAACATCAACTATATCCTTCATAAGATAAATTTCAATATCTCCTCGCTCCATATTCACAATTATATCAAATTCAGCGTCATCACCGTATTTTTTTCTAACGAGCGTTTTGAATACATCCTCAAGTATGAAAGCAATTTTATCCTTCTCACTTTTCTTCTCCTTTGCAAGTTGTGTGAATGCTTCAACTATTTCACGATTCATAACTTCACCTTCCGAATTTTAATTTTTACCAGACAATTTCTGTTTTAGCTTCAATTATTTGATTGTATTTCAAAACAAGCAAATTTTCATCATTTTCAATTTTTATTTCAATTGTCTCATCCCCAGCCATTATAAGTTGACCCAAAACTTCACGTACCTGCCCTGATAGTTCATCAACATACTTAACCCTAACAAATCTTCCAATGTTCGTAAAGTATTGTCTCTTAACCTTAAAAGGATTACCAACCCCGGGAGATGAAACCTCAAGACGATAACTAACTGGTATAAGATCGTGAAAATCAAGTGCATCCGAAATTCGCCTGCTTATCTCCTCACATTTCTTAACCGTGATGCCATCGTCAGTATCAACGAACACTTCAAGGGTCAATTTCTTCCCAAAACCTTTCAGATTAATATCAACCAGATAAGCGCCTGAACTCTCAACGATTGGCGTAATTATTTCCCGGAGTTTGGACTTAATTTCCTCAATGTTTATCATAAAATCAAAAAAAATAGTGGGTCTTTTAGCCCACCATGGAAGCTAAATTTTTAAAAAAATATAAAAAAATAAACTACAATTTGCAAATTAAAGACAACGGCTAAAATAACCGAAAGAATTAAGCAATCTATCAACAAACCAACTTTGTGCAGAAACCGTCCGCCCACTGATTGACAAAACTATTTTTTAAACCTCAACCTTAAACGGATTAAAATCTGTGTCCCAGTCATAGTAATCTTCATTCTCAGCTTTTTTCAAAAAATTTACAACTTTATAAGTTACCGGCGTAATCACTGCTTCCCATCCAACTTTAATTGCGTAATTCGTTACCATAACTTTTAAAAGAAGTTCATTGGTCCAAAAGCCATAAAAAGCAACTGGATAAAAGATAAGGGAATCAACAGCCTCTCCAGCTATTGTTGAACCAATAGTTCGTGTCCATAAAAATCTCCCCCGTGTTAAAAGTTTCATCTTCGCAAGAACGAAAGAATTTGTAAATTCACCAGCCCAAAATGCAGTTATTGATGCTATTACAATCCTTGGGGTTTGACCAAAAACAACATCATAGGCGTCTTGATATTGCCAGTTCGGATCAGGAGGGAGTTTCCTCACAAACCAACTCATAAATGATGCAAAAATTAAAGCACCAAATCCAGCCCATATCACCTTTCTTGACCTTGAATAACCATAAACCTCAGTCAATACATCATTAAAAATATAGCTTATCGGAAAGAATAAAACACCAGCACCAAACGAGAAACCATATATATTTACAACTTTTTCAGCACCGATTATATTTGAACAAAGCAAAATCGTCACAAACGAAGCCATCACAAGATCATAATACTTATATACCCTGCGTTTTTCCATACCGTTTTTTTAT
>Ga0105163_1000247_pt1 | contig 33408 bp, 27 predicted proteins | sample JNZ110809AmetaG_FD_81531 | JGI IMG/M metagenome (GOLD analysis project Ga0105163, IMG submission 81531) | Hot spring microbial communities from Jinze hot spring, China to study Microbial Dark Matter (Phase II) - JNZ 110809A | ecosystem: Environmental > Aquatic > Thermal springs > Hot (42-90C) >... | reverse complement strand
ATATTGACCTTTTATGGTATCCAAGAATATATTCAAGTGAAGGTCCTTATTTTCCAGATAAAACCTTTGGTGACGCTTTGTGGAAAGCGCTCAACGGTATAAATACATCCTTTCGACTGGGCAAATCAGATAAAGAGATAGCAAGGTTAATCGCGGAAAAATACAATGTAGAGTTTGTGGATGCCACACAAATTCCGGTTCACTAAAACAAAATTTGCAGATGCTTGAAAAAGAAGGGGAGAACCTGTTAATGGCCAAGATAAAATCGAAAGCAACTACCGAAATGATAAAATCGCTTATAGCACTTTTATTATTAATCGTTCTTTACCCGTGGTCTGCTAAATACTTGCACCTGAGAGTATTCCTTTTAGACCCCGAGGTCTTTAATTTTTTCATACTTTATCTTCCAAGTCTTGTCTTTTTCTCTAGTTTGTTTTTAAACGTAGAGGAGGTCTTCCAAGAAGTTCAAAGACTCATTGTTTACTCATTGACTCCGATTTTTGCGTTTAGACTTGGATGGTATGGATTTTCTTTCCATTATGGTTATGTGGTATGTTATACGCTTGGTAACTTCATAAAACCGCATTTCCAAAAGCGCTTCCCTGTAATTATATTCAATGGATTAGCGTTGCTACTACTTTTAGTATGGAGGGCGAGCTGAGTTGGAAAGGTTTGCCAAATGGTATGTCGAAAATATTCTAAATAAGCAGAAACAGATTATTTTAGCACTAATTATAGTCTCTGCACTTCTGGGCATCTATGCTGTTTTTGGCTTAAGAATCAATGCAGATATAACAGGATTGGCACCAAAGGACGATCCCAGATTCCAGGACCTTGTGAAATACACTTCAGAGAAAGTAACTTCTAATACATTGATAGTTGCCATCGACGGTGTGAAAACGAGTAACCCAGATAACATCGCCAAAATGATTAAAGAACTTTTTGAAAACACACCGTATATAAACCATGCAGAACCTTTTGATAACCCAGAAACGTTGGTTAAATACGGAATGCTTTCTTTTGGTGAGGGAACAATAAACGATACCATTAGGTACTACCAATCGCTTACAAGGGTAGAGCCGAAAACCCTTGTTGACTTTAGATTCTGGAGAAATGTAGGCTCTGCACTTTACGATTTGCATAGTTACATCAAAGGTATAGTAGAAAAAAGCGGTATCAAGAAATATTATTTGCTTTCACCCGACAAAGAACTTTTAGTCATGAATTTCTCCATGAAAAAGCCAATGTCAGATGTAAAATTCGTCGCAGAGGCTGTCCAAGAGCTAAAAAAACTATCCAAGAAATTTGAAAACCAACATAACGTAAAAATATATTTTACTGGCGGTGTGATGTCTACATACGAAGCAAACCTCCAGGCATCGAAAGATTTTACCCTTACAACTTTTATATCTCTCGTCGCCATTATACTTATAATAATCATCGGTTTTGGTAATATATGGGAGCTCCTTATCCTCTTTGCAGGACTTCTAATGTCAATGGGTATAACTCTTGGGCTTATAGCTTTATTCTTAAAAGAATTGAATATAGTAACCACGTTCGTCAACGCTATGTTATTGGGAATGGGTATAGATTATGCTATCTACATCGTCACAAGAATACAGGAGCGATTTAATATGGAAGGTATCTTACGCCAGAGTATAGTAGATGCCTTCATCGAAAATTTTAGACCATCGTTCATATCAATGGCTACAACTTCACTTGCATTCCTTGGAATGCTCTTGAGTCCTTCTGATGCAATTAAGCAGATGGGGTTTTCCATAGCTCTGGGTGTTGTTGTTTACTTCTTTGTTTTCAACACGCTTGTTCCAATAGCTCACAATATGCTCCTTCCAAAATTCAAAGGTCGTCAAAGGGAAACTTATGTGAGAGTGGTTGATATAGTAAGAAAGAGCCGTGTGCTAATGACACTGACAATAATAACTACGTTGCTTTTGTCAGCTGTAGGGATTTACTCAATTATAAACTTTTCATACACAACTTCCAGCTTGATTCCAAAGAAATCAGAAACAAATGTCACTAGTGAACTAATATCTAAAAAATTTGGTAGCATTGCTTCCAGCGATATAGTAATAGCTGCGGAAACATCTGAAGAACTGCAGAGTTTTCTTGCAAAACTCAAAGAAAAAGGACTGATAACTTCCGACTTTTCAATACTTACGTTCATCCAAAATCCTGAAAAGATAGCAGAGGAAAAATCCAACATCTATGTTCAAGTTCTTAAGATAACTAATACACCTTTTTTAGAGATTCTCTTCAGAAAGTATGGGCTTTACGAAAGTTTCGTTTCAACAGTTGATGTGATAAGAAATATCTCATCAACAGAAGACCTTTTCAAACTCATGGAGAAAGATATTCCCAGCTTGTTCTACGAGGATATCCACGGGAAAAAATACCTGCTTGCGTTTGTGACACCCGCAATAGAAATTTGGGCAGGCAACAACATAAAAACTTTCTTCGAGTCTATTAAAAAAATAGGAAACATAAGAACTTACGGATACACAACACTCTTTTATGGAATCATAGAAGAGTTGCTCATCTCGACCATTTGGGTTTTTGGTATCGTCTTCCTGATAGAATTTATAATCCTTTACATCGACTTTAGAAATGTTAGAAAATCTTGGAACATAATATCGCTGACAACACTAAATACCCTTGCAGCTTTTGGTATTTCTTATCTAGTAGGTATCAAAACAACGTTCATTACCTTTATTGTTTTACCAATATTCTTGGGAATAGGTGTTGATAGTTTAGTTGAATTGGACCACAGCATCCGATATGGGAAAGAGAGTGTTATAAAAACAGAAAAAGCAGTCATAATAAGCGTTCTCACAACGGTAGCCTCATTTGGTAGCTTTATATTTGCTCAGGGACAGTTACTCAGAGAGTTTGGTTTTGTCACATCAGCAGGTCTCATAGGTGATTTGCTTATTTCGTTCTGCTGGTATCTTAACACAGCAGAGAAATCGTATCGTGAGGCCAAAAAAGTTGAAGCATCGAATCCTGCCATCAATGAGGAGGACAAGTGATGAGGATATTGATGATATCGGATACATATTTGCCTCAAATAAATGGTGTTGCTACCTCGATTTATCTATCAAAAAAATATTTGGAGATGCGAGGCCATGAGGTTTTTATAGTCGCTCCTGTAAAGCCGGAAGGTGAAGAAAAAATCCTTTTAGTTCCAGGCATGCCTTTCCTTTTAGAAAAACAACACAAGGTAGTTTTTGCAAATCACATAAAAATTATAGAATTCGCACTCGAAAACAAAATAGAGATAATCCACAGCCACGACCCTATGGCACTTGGTATGAGGGCATTAAAGGTCCAAAAAGATTTAAAATTACCGCATGTTCATACCTATCACACACTTTTAACGGAATACAGACATTACGTTCCTCCGCCGTTTACTCCAGACAGAAGAACCGTTGAGGAATTTTCAAAATGGTTTTGCAACAAAGTCAATATCGTTATAGCACCAACAGAGGAAATAAAGCAGGAACTCATATCTTACGGTGTTCAGCGACCCATTGAAGTTGTTCCAACAGGCATCGATACGATAGAATTCTCCCAACCACCAAGGAAGGATATTCGGAAAGAATACGGCATACCACACGATTCTATCTTACTAATGTACGCAGGAAGACTAGCAAAGGAAAAGAATTTAGAGTTCCTTTCAAAAGTGGTCTCTCGTTATATGCATGAAAATAGCAATGTTTGGTTCTTGATCGTAGGTGACGGACCGGAAAGAAAAGCTCTTGAAAGCTTCTTTGAAGATGAAGGTCTTATGGGCAGAACAATATTTACAGGATACATTCCCCATAAAGAAATGAGGGATTATTACAAAGCTGCAGATTTGTTTGTCTTCGCATCTCTCACAGAAACTCAAGGGCTGGTTGTTCTCGAATCCTTAGCAAGTGGCACACCTGTTGTTGCAATAGCTTACAAAGGTATAGCAAACGTGCTTGTGAATGGCGAGGGAGCCATAACCACTGGTATTAATGAAGAGGAGTTTTACCATGCGATAAGAATTGCCCTGGAACGAAAAGAAGAACTTTCTAAGAAAGGTATTGAATATGTGGAAAAATACTGGTCAATGAATACAATGGCTGACAAGTTAGAAAAAATCTACCAAACAGCTATACAACAAGGATTCATCAACTTTACAATGCCATCAATAATCAACACGTCGTTACAAATGAAACTAAACGCGGTATTCAAAAAACTGATTGAGCTCTTTGACTAAAAAAACAAAAAAAGCGCTCCAAAAATCATGTGGAGCGCTTTTTTAACCCAAACATCACTTGAGTTCCTCTAAGCTCGTTCGCTTGTCTTGTCGATTTCAAACAATTCATTTAAGAATTTCACATAGCTTTCGTATCTTGTTGGACTTATTTTTCCTTTTTCAACTGCCTTCTTTACATAACATTCTGGTTCGTTCAAATGCAAGCAATCTGGAAAAAAGCACTTATCGTTTTCAAATTCAATAAATAATTCGCGTAGTTCCAAAGGCTTTATGTGTGAAATCTCAAGACTTGCAAATCCAGGAGTATCAACTACCCACCCACCAAAAGAAAGTGAGAGTAGCTCAGCTGCAGTTGTTGTGTGCTTGCCTCGTTCCAGTTTTTCGGAAATCTCGCCTGTTCTTAGTCTAAGTGTACTTTCCAACGCGTTCAACAAACTGCTTTTTCCAACACCAGACATCCCAGCAAAGACAGATACTCTTCCTGTAAGATACCTTTTTAGGTCCTCTAAACCTATCCTTTGAGTCACGCTTGTCTTTATTATTGGATAAAGCTTCCCATATATCGATTCGAATTTTTGTATCTGTTCTTCGGACAACAAATCCACTTTGTTGAGAGCTATAACAATAGGTAGATTCTCATATTCCACCAGAACAATGAATCTATCAAGTATATCGTATGGAACTTCCGGCTTTTCAAGGGTCGTAACTATAACCACTTGGTCCACATTTGCAACACTCGGCTTTTTGAGTTCGTTGCTTCTATTGAGAATATTTTCCACAACACCTTCGTTACCAACCACCCTTACAAACTCAACAACATCTCCAACAATAGGTCTGATACCTTGTTTTTTGAATTTACCACGTAGCTTGCACAGAAGCTTTTCACCGTTTTCAAGGTCTTGTACAACCAAAAGGTTAGAATAAAATTTGATAACTCTTCCCAATCTTCTTCCCTGTTTCATATTTTAAAACTGCCCCCCTTGGAAGTTTGAATTATTTGTACTTTCTTGGTTTTCCTGACGTTTCCCGATATCCTCTGGTGTAGAAACAGGTGTCGGGGCAGTCTGTCCAAAGTTTTGAGATTCAGTAGGGACAGATGGAGGTATAACCTCCAGTGCATTTTCTGATGCAGAATATGGCAACTTTATATCACTCGATTCAGCTGAATGCTGAGCGTTTTCAGGAATGCTCGTGTCTGTTTTACCAGATCCACTACTTACAAACAATGTAACAATATCGCCCGTGACGACCTTGTTACCAGGAGTTGGTGATGTTTGTATAACTGTGCCACCCAATTCCGCCTCTGGGACCTTTTTGATGGTTGAGTGTATTCCCATCAAATCAAATATCTTTTGAACACTCCCATACCATGTCCCTTTAAAATCTGGAAGAATAAGAGATTTTTGAACCGCATTTTCTGTGAAAAGTTTCACCTTCCTACCTTTCTTCACAACAGTATTTCCCGGAGGTTCCATATTAATTACTCTTCCCGCATCTCCCAATTTCTCAACCTTGAACCCCAAATCTTTCAACTCTTTTTCTGCAGTTTGAACATCAGTCCCTACGAAATTTGGAAGGAGTGCAGTTCCCCTTTTCGTTTCCAGGAACATTACCAAATAAAATGCAAGTAATCCCGAAATAACCGCCAAAATTATGACCATTACAACTAAAGCTGGGAAAGAAAGGACAGCCACGCCGAGGTGTTTTTTCTTATTCGAAGAACCGCTGTTTGTTTTTTTGATTCTTCTATCTATCAACAGCATCACTCCCTTATTTAGTCTGTTTCACTTTACTGCTTGTGATGTGTCTTCTTCTCAGTTGACCGCAAGCCGCATCTATATCAGTTCCTTTTTCCCTTCTTATTTCGTTTTCGATGTTGTGCTTGTCTAAGATTTCCTTGAACCTTTCAATAGCCCAATGGTGAGGTCTTTCCATCTTGATTTCACTATCGGTCTGTACTGGGTTAACAGGAATAAGGTTAACGTAAGCGCCTATACCTCTGAGAAGTTCCGCAAGCTTTTCCGCATCGTCCACAAAATCGTTGAATTCCCTAATAAGGATATACTCAAATGTGACACGGTTTTTGGTAATCTTTTGATATTCTTTGACAGCATGGATTATCTCTTCGACAGAATACTTTCTGTTCATAGGAATAATAATGTCTCTTTTATAATTCGTTGGTGCATGCAACGAAATCGCCAACTTGACCTCGGGCAAATCGTTTGCAAGTTGCACTATCTTTTCCGGGATACCTACTGTTGATATCGAAATTCGTCTCATACTTATATTCTTGCCTTTCTTGTGGTTCAATATGCGCACACTTTTTACCACTTCGTTGTAATTCAAAAGTGGTTCTCCCATGCCCATGTAAACAATGTTACCAATATTCACACGCCTTTCCTTTTCCATCGCAATAACCTGAGCAACGATTTCACCAGCGGAAAGATTTCTGACATAACCGCTCTGACCAGTTGCACAAAATGCACATTTAACAGGACATCCAACTTGAGATGAGATGCAAGCAGTTACTCTGTCAGTGTGGAACAGCAACACGGATTCTATGGTGTTGCCGTCTTCCAACTGCCAGAGAAATTTGGTAGTTTTATCGATTTTGGAAACTTGCATATCCAATAACTCAGGCACCCCTACGTAGAATCTTTCCGAAAGCAGAGCCCTATGTTCCTTCGATAAATTCGTCATCTCGTTAAAATCAAATACCTTTTTTTTGAATATCCAATCCCACACCTGGTCAACCCGGAATTTTTCAAGTCCAAACTTTGAAAATTCTTCAACCAGTTCTTCATAACTAAAATCAAGAATGTTCTTTTTCATGTATATCACCTTCACCTCTTCGTATTCTTATCTCCAAAATCGTATAAATCAAACATAGAACGAACAACAACCTTGAAAATCGTAACTTTTCGTTATCGGCTTCACAATAAATCCCGTATATTTTTGTATCCTTTCTTGTAGCATTTTTCTGTATTCACCTTTTGGTTGCATACAACCGAGCACAACATTCTTAAATAAATCACTTGCTTTGGAAAACACCCGAGCTACTTCTTCAATTTCCGGTGGTTGACAATTCGCATACTTTGTTAATGGAGTAGGAATAAAGACATTCAAAACAACGCTTTCAAAGTATTTCGAAAGTATTTCTATAGCTTTTTCTTCATGAGATATTTTACCACATAACGCACCTATCGTCACATGTGGCACTTTTTTCACTTTTAATGGTAAAACCGCGTTCAAAATTTGTTCAGGCTCCCTCTCTATACCGTATACTTCTCTAAGAACGTTCCTATCAGCATAAAAATCAAAACTCACCACATCGGCAACTTCTTCAATTTCATAAGGTGGCTGTAAAGGAAACCCAATGTGGAAGTTATACTTCAGTCCATACTTTTCCTTGAGCTCTTTTAGATAGTTTATATATCCGCCAAAAGGTATCTCACCATTTGGCAACATTCCGCCACTTATAAGGAAAGATTTGTATCTGTCTACATACTTTTCCAGTTCTTCAACGTGAACCATATGCTTTAAATAATGACCACCACAGTGTGCGCAGTTAAGTGGGCATCCCCGAGTAACAGTGACAGATAACGTCGCGGATGGGTCTATTTTTTTGTTCATATAATTGCTCTCCTTTCGAAACATGCAAGTGTTTATAACGTTATGGCGTTAAAACCTGCATCTCCAATCGAGCGGTGCTGTTGTAACTCTTTCTTTTTCATCGAGTTGCATCCAGCCATCGAGGTCAAGTTCAATTAATTTATCAAGGGCACTTTCGTATTCTTGTTTTGTTATCTTTCTGCCTATCAATGGATCGTTTTTTGCACCAAAGTGTGGTATGTATTGAGACATTAAGGCAACAGGTATTCTTTTGTCAAGTTCAGCAACGAACTCGAGGGCTTTTTCGTGACCACTGACATTGTTTGGCAAAACGAGTATTCGAATTATCAATCCTTTCATCCTTTGTTCATCGAAAGGACCAACTTGTCTGTACATTTCAGCAATTGCTCGCTGTGCGACATCCCAATAGTCTGGCACCTTTGAATACCTTTTACCATATTCGTTATTCGTGTACCTTATATCAGCAAGATATATATCAACATATCCTTCGATTTCTCTAAGTACTTCCACACGTTCGTAACTTGATGTGTTGTACACAACAGGCAATGAAAAACCTCTTTCCTTAGCCATATCCTGTGCTTTAATAATCCAAGGCAGATGAGGTGTAGGGGTGACCAAATCGAGCGTTGTTGCACCCGCTTGTTGTGCCTTTAAAAATGCGCAAGCTAACTCCTCAACTGTAATCTCAAACCCCACACCTTTCTGTGAAAAGCCCATGTTTTGACAATATATGCACTTCATCTGGCAACCTGTAAAAAATACAGCGGCGGCACCTTTCTCTCCCGACAAAGGTGGTTCTTCACCTTTGTGCAAAACGATGTTAGAAAGCTTTGGGAGATAACCTACCGTGCAAACTCCTTTAGTAGTTCTTCTATCCACTCTACACATTCTTGGACACAAAGTGCACTCGTTGAGAACATCTATTCCAATTCCCATATTTCTCAAACTCCTCTTAGATTAAATCAGAAATTTTCGCAATTTTGATTATACCACACAAAAGTGCTCGAAAAATTTAGATTGTGTTTAGATTGTGTTGTTTAAACCTTAATTAATTGTTTGTTCCATGAACAACTTGTGATATAATTGCATTTAGCGAAGAAACAAAGCACAAAATTAAAAGCAAAACGGGGGTGTTCATTGTGTTGGAAACATTGGTTGAAAAGTTGACGATGGCAAAAAGCCCAAGTGGGAGAGAATCAGAAATCACAAAAGTAATCCTCAAAGAACTCGAAGGACATATTGATGGCTACAAAATAGACAAGATTGGCAATCTAATTGTATGGAAGAAGGGAAAGAGTGATAAGAAAGTCCTTCTTGATGCTCACATGGATGAAATCGGCGTTGTCGTTACAAATATCGATGATAAAGGTTTTCTCAAAATAGACAGAGTTGGTGGTGTTTCTCCATACACGATATACCAATCGAGGCTTAGATTCGGAGATGTTATCGGCATTGTGGGAATCGAAGGTGAAACTCCTGAAGAACTCCAAAACAACATTCAGAAGATGTCGTTTGAGAAACTCTTTGTCGATATAGGTGCAAAATCAAAAGAAGAAGCTCAGAAAATCTGTCCAATAGGGACATTTGGAACGTTTGATAGCTACTTCCACAAACAAGGAGAATACTTAATAAGCAAATCTATGGATGATAGAATCGGATGCGCAGTTATCATTGAAGTGTTCAAACGTGTCAAAGAGCCTGTTAACACCATCTACGGTGTCTTTGCCGTTCAAGAAGAAGTTGGGCTTATTGGTGCTCACGTGGCAGGATACGACATAGACCCTGATGTTGCTATCGCTATCGATGTTACAGGTGTTGGAGATACACCAAAAGGTTTGAAGAGAGTGCCCATGGAACTTGGAAAAGGCGCTTGCATAAAAGTGAAGGATTCTGCATCGATAAGCAACAGATACATTGTTGACAAACTAAAAGAGCTTGCGGAGAAACACAACATACCATACCAGATGGAGGTATTGATATTCGGAGGCACAGATGCGGCAGGTTATCAGGCAACAAAGGCAGGTATACCAAGTGCTACAATATCGATACCTACAAGATATATCCACACTCCAAATGAAATGGTATATGAACCAGATGTGGAAGCTACGATAGAACTTACCATAAAATATTGTGAAGAGGGGCTATAATTCTGGATGAAGCAGAGAACTCCAATAGGCTCAAGAAAATGGAAAGAAATTACAGATTTTGACTTGAAAGTCCTCTCGGTTGTTATCATAATACTCTCATTAGCCACCATATCGTTGGCTTTGTATGCGTTTTACTTAAAAATGCAAAAATCGAAAGTGGAAGTTGTGATAAAGGATTTAGGTGCTAATACCAATCCGCCCGTTGAAAAAACTCTGACAACGGCGACTCAAACTATAATTATCGTTGAGCCAGCTCCAGAAAGCACACTTTCTCAACTCACGCCCACAGTACCTGTTGCAACTGATACTACAACTAACACAACTAGCACAACTAACGCAACTAAACTCGAACAATCGTTACAGGTTCCGACTCAAAAAGGTGAACAAACAGACAATTTGATACCTCTCATACAAGCAACAAAGACAACTTCTGTTGAAATTGGAAAAACTTCTGAAAGCAAAACATTGCAGGAAGCTACATCGACTATTTCGGAAACTCAACAATCAAAGTCTGAACAAGGTGAAAATAAATTTCTCAAAGATATCACGAAATTCGATTACAACCTGCTAGTTTCGAGAATGGCAGAGAACTTACCGGGAAGTTTTTTGACGAATGCATACGTATACGTTGTTGACGGAGAAATTGCTTTAAAGATTGCCAAATTAACACAGAACTATATATTAGATCGCGTTAGTGGAGGCAAATATATTATCGTAACACCGACCAATATAATGCCCGAACTAAACCCATCCAAAGGATTTTGGACGATAAAAACAGATCCAATATCCAGTTCAAAAGAGGCGTTCAAATCAGTGGTCAATTTAAGAACGCTAGGCATAAGTGCGTTCAGCATATCTACAAACGCAGGATATATCATCTGTCTTGGTATTTTCACCAACGAGAACCAAGCAAAGAGCTTTTATTATTCTCAAGATTGGGCAGAACTATCAAAATATGGTCATATAACAGGGGCAAAGGTAAGTAGAATAGGAGGGTAAAAACAAGCGAAACAAAAGGGGTGTGTCTCAGGGGGATTTAATTATGTTATCTATGGATAATTTGGATAATTTTCCAAAAGAAAATCGTGACTTTTCCAATGGGCATTTCTCAGGTTCGTTTTTAAAATCTATTGTGGAATTCTTTAAAACTGCTTACGAGAAACTTTCAAAAGAACAACGAACGTTCTTTTTGATATTTTCTGCACTGGTAGTTTTCTCTGGTGTATTCTTTCATCCCAGTTACGATAGACTTAAGTCCCAAGTTGCCAGTTTAGGTGACCAACAAGGTACAAACCAAGATGGCTTAGAAGGCTTAAATGCACAAACTCAACGTAAATACGTATCATCAATAATAGAGTTGAACACAGCATCAATCGAAGAGCTCCAAACACTACCGGGAATAGGACCTTCAAAAGCACGGGCAATAGTTGAATACAGAAAACAGCATCCATTCACGAAGCCAGAAGACCTGATGAACGTCCCTGGAATAGGTCAAAAAACTTATGAAAAATTGAAAGAACGAATAAAAGTTGAAAACATGGATGCTCAGGTTCAAAATAACGCTGTTCAGAATGTAACCACTATTGAAAAAGAAAACAAAGACACGGCAATTAAGCAAAAGGATAACGAAATACAACTTACGCAGATGAGGTTACAAAACGAAAAGATTAACATTAACACGGCAACTTTGGAAGAACTTCAAAAGCTTCCTGGTATTGGTCCTGCGAAAGCACAAGCAATTATCGATTATCGCACTTTCAATGGTCCATTTAAAAATATTGAGGAAATAAAAAACGTAAAAGGAATAGGCGAAAAAACATTTGAGAAGTTGAGAGATTTAATAACGGTGCACTAAGTCTTCTTTATTTACTCATTTTTTGAAGCCGTATATGATTCTAATCTCTTCGTAATTCTCAAAAAAGACTTCACACACCCTTGGGTCGAATTTCTTACCACAGTTTTCCTTTATGTATCTAATCACATTATCTTCACTCCATGCAGGTCTGTAAACTCTATCAGAAAATAGTGCATCATAGACATCAATTATACTAACGATTCTACCTTCAAGCGGTATCTGTTCTTCCTTTAATCCTTTTGGATAACCTGTACCATCCCAGTTCTCATGATGGTAAAGTGCAATATTTGCAGCCAATTTGAAGAGTGGATGGTCAACAGTGGAAAGGATTTCGTAACCAATTGTCGTGTGCCTTTTCATGATTTTAAATTCCTCATCCGACAACTTCCCAGGCTTATTCAAAATGGCATCCGGTATACCTATCTTTCCAACATCATGGAGCATCGCGGCAATTTCAAAGAACTCAAGGAATTCACCTTCGTATCCAAATTTTGATGCAAGCAATTTAGCAAGCCTTCCAACCCTTCTTACATGCTCGCCTGTTTCAAGTGACCTTGTTTCGGTAACTTCTGAAATGATATAGATTACTTTGTAGAGTGTTTCTATTAAATCTTTAGACAGCACGTAATTATTCACGGTGACTAAGTAACGCTCCAAAAATATGGATATTATTTCCAATTGATGGAGTGTCAATGGTTTGGAAAATTCTACTTTAATTCTCTCGCTTAGGTTTATTTCTTTCCTCAAGCTAAATTCTACACTCTTGTCTTCACGCCAGGAAAGATTTACAGACGGAAGGCTTTCGTTAAATTTATCCTCTTTTATTTCACCAAGTTTCTCAACCTTCACCGTCAGTCCGAGGATGTTGGAAAAGCTGTCCAGTGCTTCTGTTAAAGTCTCTTCAAAATCTTGAATATTGGAATTCAGGACAACGGAAGAATAGAAAGAGCTACGTTCTAAAAGTCTCTTTTGGGTTTCAAGTTCCACAATGTCCCTGTATTCACGCAATCTTGCGATTATCATGGTAAACAAACCGTTGCTAGAGAGCTCTGCCTTTTCCCTGTAATCATTTATATCGTACTTAAGAACAATCTCTCGTGGAGGAGCAGACCCTGGTTGACCAGTTCTGATTACAAGCCTTATGTAAGGATTTTTCAACTCTTCTCTGATATATCTAACCAATTCAAGTCCTGCCATATCTTTTTCCATGACAACGTCAATTATAGCCAGGGCTATATCTGGCACTTCTTGAAGTATTCTCCTAGCTTCTTCCGAAGAAAACGCGCTGTAAAGTTTTACTTTCTTTCCCTCGAACTCTATATCCCGTGCAACGACCGATGTGATAGCATGCACATCGGGTTCATCATCTACTACCAAGATTTTCCAAAATTCTCCGTTGCCACCCTTTGAGCTTGATTTCTTCAAAAAGCTAGGCACGTTTATTCACCTCACAGATAACAAAAAAATTTCCGACGCTGAAACGCGAGTTGAAAGGGTTGAAAGGTAGGATTACACTTCAACATCACGCGTTCTTTTTCGTTAAGGGTATTTTAATCCGGAGAGTTGTTCCTTTTCCAATCTCACTTTCAAGCTCTATATCACCACCGAGCATATCTACAACAAGATTGTAGACGATACTTAACCCCAAGCCCGTACCATTTTCCTTATCAGTTGTATAAAACGGCTCGAAGGCTCGCTTTTTTGTTTCCTCATCCATACCTTTCCCGTTGTCCGAAAAGGTTAATTGTAGATACTCTTCTTTGTTTCGGCTCATTACCTTCTCGAATTTTATCACTATCTTGCCAGGATTGTCGTATTCAAAAGCATGGACTATCGCATTGTCTATCAAATTCATTAGAATTTGAGCTATTGCACCAGGCACCGTATAAGCTACAAGGTTATCATCCACTTCCGTAATAACCTCTATCTTCGTCTTTCTCAACCTTGGGTGCATTGCGTTCAAAACATCATTAACAAGGGACTTTACGTTGACTTCTGACCAAGTCTGCGTCATCTCGTTCATAGCTGTACGTTTTAAACTTTGAACAAGCTCTATGATTCTTTTTGCATTTCTGAGCATTATTTGATTTAATTCTGATATTGTATCTAGGCAGTCTTTGAAATCTTCTTCGGTAAGCTGGTCAGATTGGAATTTCTTTACTATACTATCAATCCTATTCTGTTGTTCGGTCAGTGAGGAATATATAATCCCCGCAGGCGTGTTAATATCATGTGCGATATTGACCATCAACTTTCCTAACGCAGCCATTTTTTCTGCGTTTATTATTTTATTCTGTGTCTCTTCGAGCTCGTTAAATGCCATTTCAAGTTCGGCATTAAGCTCATTGAGTTCATTAACCATGGCTGCAAGCTTTTTACTCTTTTTTATATTCAAAATCAAAAGCGCGGATACTATGTAAAGCAATGCGGCACCGGTTCCTGAGACGACCAAAAAAGTCCTAGTTGAACGATCAATATAAGTGAAAATAACCTTTCCAACGTAGGTATCTGCATAGATTAAGTTGTATGTTCTATCTAATCGCTTTGTTCCAAATAGCAAATCAGTCGTTGTTAAATTCAACTTTTTCTCTTTGACCACAAGTTTATTGTTCTTGTCATCGTAGACCACTACGGATATTATCTCATCCTTTTCAATCATAACTGCGGTAATTTGCTCAATGACTCTCTTGTCGTAAGTCCAAGCAGGGTAAGAAAGACTAACTGCCATGTTTTTCATAAAACTTTCCAATCCATTGTTCCAATCGCTATAGTAGCGAGTTGCGTGCCAGCTAAAAAGAATTGTTATAAGTATAAGTATAACAAAGTTAACGACTAAATAAATCCTGCTCGCCGTTCCTTTGTTTTTGTTTGTCATAATACCACCTTCTAATGCTATCAAAAAACAAAGTATCGAATAAAAATAACACACGCAATCCTATTTTAACTCTCTCTATCATTATACCACAAGCTTTTTCATCTCCAAAAATCGTCATAAGTTATTCCGTAGCGTTTCAAAATTCTCAAATACTCATCTGTAAGCTTAAATTCTTTCAACCTTCGAGAAAAAACTTCTGATAGATAACTTCCCTGATAGTTTTTTGAGAAAGCCAAGTAGTAAATCATCTTTTCTCCGAAAACGGGAGAAGGTTGAACTTCAATACCTAAATCTTTTGCCAATTGTTTTCCAACAAACAAGTTACAAACAAAAAGTTGTATCCTTCCACTCTGTAAAAGTTTAAAGCCAGTCACATCATCTGGAACAGCTATCTTTTTAAATTTTGCGTTCCAAAACCAGTCACCGTAGGCATAACCTTCCGTGTATCCACACAGCACGTTAGATGAAATATCTTCCAAGCGTGCAAAGTTCACTTCTGAACTTCTAAGCTTAAACAAAACATCCTTTCCAGTGCTAAGTGGTTCATCTGGATAACTCAAGAACGCCTGACGTTCTTGGGTAATTCTTAAACTCATAATTCCATCGTAGGCTTTGATTTTCATTAATTCTACACACCTGGGCCATGGAAATGTGAAAAAAGCTACTTCGTATCCCATCTTACTCAAAACTGCCCTGACAACATCTACATCTACGCCTACCCAATCTTTTTTGATGGTATCATACCATTCGTATGGTTTCCAATCAATTGTAAGTATCTCTATAACATTCCCAGGAACGACATAACCATCCAGACCGTATTTCTTTATAAGCGCCTTCAATACCCCATTTTTGTGCAATTTCTCCAACGCCGTTTCAATTTTAGCCACAACATCTTTGCCCACGCTCTTTGAAAGAACGATGTAATGGTAATACTTTTCCGAAGGACCTTTTAAGGCTTCGAATTTCCCTTTTGAGTTTTTAAGCATATATCCAAGCGTTAGACTGGAATAAAACACCGTGTCTATCTCTTTTCGTTCAAGGGCTTTGATAGCATCATTTATGTTCTTGAACGGAATAACTTCCTGTTTTGGTGCGATAGTAGGTAAACTTTCCGATGTTACAGTGCTACCTATAACACCTATCTTCGCATACTGCTTTTCAGCAAATCTCATTACATCACTTGAATTAATAAGAAACATCTCCCTCAATCCGTAAAGTGGAGGCTGGAGATATGTAGTATAACTTTCTCGTTGCTTACTGTAAGCAGCCCCAACGAATATCTGAATTTCATTTTTGGAAAGTGCATCAAAAATCTCGGAGATGCTTTTCAACTCTTTTGATTTGTACTCAATTCTAATTGCTTGACTTCTAAGTTCCTCGTTCAGCTTTTGAATAATGTCGTGACAAAGCCCTGTTATATTGCCACCACTTAACATGAATTTTGGTTCAGCATTTTGAGCGTATGTGTAGAGAATTTTTTGACCAACCACCAAAGAAGGTGTGAAAAACAAAGCAAACATTATAAAACTTTTAAAAACCACCTTAAGCATCCTTTTCATACACATTTTATCACCCCTCAAACAAAACAGCAGTCGAGATATAATAAGCAACTTCAAACAAGTTCATTTGAGAATTTGAATTAACCTTTTTACTCCCCAAAACAGAGTAAGTAAGAAGAGAAACACAATAACACCAACTAATGCTCCAGAAGCATCGATAACGACATCGTTAAGTGAAGAACCCCGTCGGTAGAAAATTTGGTTATATTCATCAAAAATCGCATACGTTGAAGGGATTGTAAAACCTGTTATCCCCGATACTATTATATCTCTCTTCCACCAAAAAAATGTTAAGGCTACCAAAAACCCAAATACAAAATACAATCCAAAATGTGCTGTCTTTCTAATCACCATTTCCGCAGGCACGTATTCCGTCCCAAACCAAATCAATTTCAATTTCCTCTCAACTTTTTTGAAAACTTCCGTGTTGGAAAAATCCAAAATACTATCGATTTTCTTTATAACCTTATACACCAAACTCGATTGCTGGTGCGATTCCTCCGGCGGTCGGGTTGAGAAATAAAATATAGTAGCAACCCAGAACAAAACACCAGCAAATAACACTATCAAGGTAGCCTTACGCACATTTTTCGAACCTTTTTTTAAAAGTTCATCCATTGCGCTCAATCCTCCGATTTTTTGTTCTTAGCTCAATGCATTCTAATATACTCCAATTTCCCTCTTTCGAAAGTAAGACCGATCGCGTTTACATTAACCAGATAACTACAATATGCTTTGAGAGTTTGGAGTAGTAACACATAAGACGTGGCATCAATGGGGATTAAGAAATTAGCTGCAACCTCGCTCAAAATCTCATCTATCGTCTTCGGTTCCACCAGAATTCCCAAAATCAAACCCAAAACATCTTCTATAACTTTCTCATTTCCTTTAATCAGGTTCAAAAACTCTCTTTTTTTGTTTTCTCCATCATCTTCTTTGCCGAAGTCAAAAATCTCACCATGGCTCGGCACAACAACATCTACGTTTTCTGCCCATTTATTTAGACCTTGCAGAGTTTTTAGATGTTCGTGCACATCGTATAAGAAATAAACCTTGTATTTTTCTATCGTTTGCATAGAAACAACAGCATCGGCTACGAACAACACCCTCTTTTTACCATCATCAATCAACAATCCAACCATATTAAAAGAGTGCCCTTTAAGTGGTATGATTTCTACATCGAGTTCAGAGGACCAGCCGTATTCTACAATGTCTGTAACTATTGAAAATTTTGCCATTAAAAACTTGTTATCTATCCCTTCAAAAATAGGTCCTCCCCAGAGATACATCGGCTCAAGCTGAGGATGTTCAATGAAGACGCTCTCAAAATACGTCGCATAAATCTTGCACTTGGTTCTTTCCTGCAGAAAGCTATTTCCTCCGATATGGTCTGCATGCGAGTGTGAATTGAGTATCGAAAACCTATTCACACCTTGGCTTTCAAGGTATTTTAATATCTTTTTCCCATATTCATTGCTACTTCCAGAATCGATGACCAAGCACTCGCTTTTTCCCAACGTAGATTTGAAGAAAAACACCACATTAACAGGCGCCCTTAACACCTTTACAGATTCCGTTACATCAATTACCTCATACACTTTCTCAACTCCTCTGCTTTGCTATTTCACAATCTAATTATAACACCTCAACACTTCCAACCCTCCAAATTATTTCAAACAAAACTCAAACTATCTTCTTTGTGCGCAACACAAAATAACCTCCAAAAAAGATGTTCTCAAATTCTGCCAATTTCTCAAACCTTTTCTGCTGTTCATCCCAAAATAGCGAGCTTTGAACACCATCGATTAACTTCAAATTATTCAAAGAGATACCTACTTTCGAAACGGGATACCCTCTGAACAACTTTTCAACCAAATTTTCAACAACTTTCGAAATGAGAAGAAAATCGTTTGTGTAGAAAATAAACGAACGGGAAATCGAAAAAGAGCCGAACCTATCTTTTAAATACAAACTTACACTCTTTGCTCCCATTCGTCCTCTCAACAGCTTTGCGTATAAACCGAACGTAAGGTATTTATAAACCTCTAATAACTCTTCTAAATTGCTCACATGTCTATCTAGCGTAAGCGAATGGCCAATACTCTTTGGAGGAACAAATTTGAAAAATTCAGATTCTGTGTATTCTTTTAAAATCAACGTCTTTAATTTTTGAAATCCACTCAAACCGTCTAACCTTTTATCGTTCAAAAATTGCTCCAACGTTCCTATTCCTAACCTTTCCAAAATCTTCTCACTTTCCTTACCTATTCCAGTTACATTCTTTATTGGCAAATCCTTTGCGAATTCCTCAAAATCTTGAACGACAAAGAAACCATCCGGCTTAGCTAACTCACATGCACTTTTTGCAATTATCGGATTTCGTCCAACCCCTATCGTGCAAGTAAGGTTGAGTTTCTCTTTTATCTCTTCCTTCAGTTCCTTGAGCCTTTCCACCCCATAAGATACATCTCCAATACTATCAACCGCAATATACACTTCGTCTATGCTTGCCTCTTTGTAGACAGGAAAGTATTTCTCAACAAGTTGGATAATCTTCAACGTTGTGAACTCGTATTGCGAAAAATCTGCCTTTACAAAAATAATCTTCGGGCACAACTTCCGTGCTTTTGTTATAACCATCCCAGTCTTTACTCCAAAACTTTTTGCTACATAATTCGCACTTATAACTATAGGTCTTTCCCCATTCCCAATTACCGCAAAAGGTCTACCTCTAAGCGAAAGATTTTTCGCTTCCTCAACGGAAGCAAAATAAGCGTCCATATCCAGCAAAGCAACACACTTGTAAAGCACAGATATCACCCCCCCTGCTTATTATTCATCAATATTCATCAATCCAACAATGACGTTTTATAACACATACTTAACATATGTATAGTGTACTAAAGTATAGTATACCATAAAACGATTTTCAAAGTCAAACAATATTGGGGGATTTTAAGCCAAGAGTGTAGAGTTTAGAAATATGAACATTCATTGAACATTTCCACAAAAATCGGTTTCACAATCTACTTTGTGATAAAATATATTCAGAATTTGAGAAAATTCTGGAAAATTTAGACTTAAAAAGGAGAGTGATTTGTTTGAAGTTCGCACTCCTGGGGTTTGGGTTAAGTAACAAATACGCAGCAAGGTATTTGAAATCACTCGGAGAAGAAGTTTTTGTAAGCGAAGGTAGTAAGCTTTCAGTGGAGGATAAAAAATATTTGGAAGAAACGGGCATCCCATATGAAGAAGGGACAAACAGCGAAAAAATCCTCGAAGCAGACGTTATATTAACCAGCCCAAGTGTTCCATACAACCATCCCATTCTCATGAAAGCAAAAGAATTGGGCAAACACGTTGACACAGAAATCACTTATTTTACGAAAAATCTTGATTGGAACCCAACCATCATCGCCGTTACAGGTTCCGTTGGAAAGAGCACAACAGTATCAATGATTAACCATCTCATTTCAAAATCCGCAACCTCTCAACTCTCTGGAAATATCGGCATACCAATAGCCCAAGTACTTCTGGAAGGTAAAAAGCCTGAGTATCTTGTCATAGAAATTAGCAGTTTCCAACTCTACTGGGCGGAATACTTCAAACCACACGTGGCAGTTATCACAAACATATATCCGAACCACCTCGACTGGCATCCATCTATGGAGCATTACGTTGAATCGAAATTCAAAATAACAAAGTTCCAAGATAACGAAGACCATTTCATCTACAATCCAAAAGATATGGAAACATTCAAAAGACTCTCTCTCGTCCAAGCCAAACGTGTTCCATTCACAGCGGATTTCAAATTCGAAGAGATACCATTCCACATCCGCACAAAACAGAACGTTGAAAACATCGCCGCTGCGAAGACCGTGTTGAAGGTGTTGAACTTACCATTTGACATGAGTATGCTCGAAGATTTCGTGCCATTGCCACATCGAATGGAGTATTGTGGGACAATAAACGGAGCACATTATTACAACGATTCAAAAGCCACAAATGCTGCAGCAGTATTGAAAGCCCTTGAAAATTTCGACGGGAATCTTTTCTTGATAATTGCCGGAAAAGGTAAAAACGAAGACTACACAAAGCTGGCAGATGAGATAAAGAAAAAATGCAAACACGTTGCTATAGTCGGACCTATCGCGGACCAGATTGAGCCGTATTTGAAGGAAAGAGAGATTAATTACAAAAGATACAAAAATATCGAAGAAGCAGTTATTGAAATATCAAAAATGGCAGGCGAAGGCGATTACGTGCTCTTGGGACCAGCTGGTGCAAGTTACGATGCGTATAAAAATTTCGAAGAACGTGGAGACCATTTTAAAGCGATAGTCAAAAAGCTTTTGGAACAATAATTTGAAAAACGCTTTCAGTATTCAAATTGGAGGGAAGATAGATGATAGGCTACGAGATATTTGTTAGGTCTTTTGCAGATTCAAACGATGATGGTATAGGTGATTTCAAAGGTATAGCACAGAAAGCAGACTACTTAAAAGCTATCGGTGTTGACCTTGTTTGGCTCACACCACATTTCAAATCACCGAGCTATCACGGATACGATATCATTGATTATTTCGATACGAACTCTTCTTTCGGTTCACTCTCGGATTTCAAAGCGATGGTCAATACGCTCCATGAAAAAGGTATAAAGGTCGTCATTGACCTTCCACTTAACCATGTTTCGGACAGACACCCTTGGTTTAAAGCAGCAATGAACGGTGAAAAACCTTACATAGACTATTTCCTTTGGGCTCAACCACACTTCAACCTAAGCGAAAAGAGGCACTGGGATGAAGAATTACTCTGGCACAACAGGAATGGAAAGTGGTATTATGGGGTTTTCGGAGGCTCCTCACCTGATTTGAACTACGAAAATCCAGAAGTTGTCCAAAAATCACTTGAAATCGTTGAATTTTGGCTCAATCAAGGCGTTGATGGTTTCAGATTCGATGCAGCAAAACACATATACGATTACGATATTAAAGAAGGTAGATTTAGATACGACCACGAAAAAAATGTTGCATACTGGAAACTTGTTATGGACAAAGCAAGACAGGTAAAAGGTTCAGACATATTTGCCGTTACGGAGGTCTGGGACGACCCAGAGATAGTTGACAGATACGCAAAGACAATTGGTTGTTCGTTCAACTTCTATTTCACAGAAGCAATTAGAGAATCGATGCAACATGGAGCCGTTTACAAAATCGTCGATTGCTTCCAAAGGACACTAACAAAAAAACCATACCTACCAAGCAACTTCACAGGTAACCACGACATGCACAGACTCGCAAGCCTTATCCAACAAGAAGAACAAAGAAAAGTCTTCTTCGGTTTACTCATGACAACTCCTGGTGTTCCTTTCATCTACTATGGTGATGAACTTGGCATGAAAGGTGTTTACGACTCCACATTCACAGAAGACGTTATCGAACCATTCCCATGGTATGCATCACTATCTGGAGAAGGTCAAACGTTCTGGAAGGCAGTTAGATTTAACAGAGCGTTTACAGGAGTTTCTGTTGAAGAACAACTCAGCAGAGAAGGGAGCTTGCTCAGAGAGGTCATAGCATGGACGAAATTCAGAAAAGAAAACGAGTGGCTCACAAACGCATGGGTCGAAAACGTTACACACAACACATTTGTTATCGCATATACGGTAACCGATGGTAATTATGGTTTTAGAGTATACGCAAATATCGCAGGACATAGCGAATCGTTTGAAGGAATCACTTTGAAACCATACGAAGTGAAAATAGTCTAAGTGTGAAAATACGATTTCATCGATTGTTACGTTGGTGAAAATTGTCACTAATGAAACTCTATGGTATAATATACTTAGGCTCTTAACTTTTTTTACCAAAACACTTAGGAGGTGTTAGTATGTACGTAGAGATAGTTGATGTAAGGGCAAGAGAAGTGCTTGATTCCCGCGGAAATCCCACGATTGAAGTTGAAGTTCTTCTTGAAGATGGTAGCTTTGGCAGTGCTATAGTTCCAAGTGGTGCTTCCACTGGTAAATTTGAAGCACTCGAATTGAGAGATGGCGACAAAAAAAGATACATGGGTAAAGGTGTTCTCAAGGCAGTTGAACATGTGAATGAAATCATCGCACCAAGAGTCGTTGGATTGAACGCGTTTGACCAAGTTTACCTTGACAAAGTTCTCCTTGAACTTGATGGCACAGAAAATAAGTCCAAACTTGGTGCAAACGCTATCCTTGGTGTATCAATGGCAGTTGCAAGAGCAGCGGCTGAAAGCGCTGGTTTGCCACTTTATAAATACCTTGGTGGAGCAAATGCAAAGGTTCTTCCCGTTCCATTCATGAACGTTATCAACGGTGGTGCACACGCAGATAACAGCCTCGATATCCAAGAATTTATGCTCGTTCCAGCAGGAGCTCCTTCGTTCAAAGAAGCACTCAGATATGGTGCGGAAGTATTCCACACACTCAAAAAGATACTCAAAGATACTGGTCACGTAACAGCCGTTGGAGACGAAGGTGGATTTGCACCAAATCTTTCTTCAAACGAAGAGGCTATTCAGGTTCTCATAAAGGCGATTGAACAAGCCGGCTATGAACCTGGAAAAGACATATTCATCGCACTCGACTGCGCAGCAAGTGAGTTCTACAATGAAGAGACAGGAAAATACAACATCGATGGAACGGAAAAGACTGGTGATGAACTTATTGAGTACTACTCCATGCTCGTCGACAAATACTGGCCCGTTATCATCTCCATCGAAGATCCATTCGAACAAGAAGATTGGGACAGCTACGTGAAATTCACACAGAAAGTCGGTGGAAAGGTGCAAATCGTTGGTGATGATTTGTATGTCACTAACGTCAAAAGACTTGCCAAAGGAATTGAACTCTTCGCCACAAATTCAATCCTCATAAAGCTCAACCAGATTGGCTCGGTCACAGAGACGCTCGATGCAATAGAAATGGCAAAGACCGCTGGTATGACAAACGTTATCTCGCACAGAAGCGGAGAAACGGAAGATACGTTCATCGCAGACCTTGCAGTTGCAACGAATGTTGGTATGATTAAAACCGGGTCACTTTCAAGAAGCGAAAGGATCGCAAAATACAACAGATTACTTAGAATCGAAGAAGAACTCGGTGATGCGGCAATTTACAAAGGACTGGATGCATTCTATTCGATTAAAAGATAGCCATATTAGAAAATTTAAACGCCAAGCCCCTCCTACAAGCTGGAGGGGCGTTTTTTAGCTTGTTCAAACCGTTTAGATTGATATAATGCTTTTTGTTATCACAACTTTTCATAACTTGTGTATGGTTTCCCTGTTTTTTGCTCGCTCAATTTTCGCAGGACTACGCTTGGGTTTTTAATGACATCACAACGTTGAGCTGTAATTTCCGAAAACTTAGCCGATTGCAATCTAAATCTTTAGAAAGAATGCATTTAGCACTCCTAACTTCACAAGGTTTAGCCTGGCTATTGTGCATAAGCTATTTTTAACACTTGTGGTAGTAAAAACCCCGCCTTTCACGGCGGGGTTTCATTATTTGATTACAGTTTAGAATTTTGTTGTATACTTGAATTCAACATACCAGCGTGGGTCTTTGTAGTGTTTGTAGTTTCCACTAATTGGTCCAAAGAGGTTTCCGAAGAAGAACGTGCTTGTTACTCCACCACCGTAGTCGTATGTTGCCTGGAGTCTGTAACCAACTTTTTCTGATTCACTACCAGATGCGAGTGTTCCTGTGTCTGTTACCATATTAACCATTCCTGTAAGTGTTAATTTGTCTGTTGCTTTTACTGTTGCATCTGCTCTGAGGTATGTGTATGTTGCCAATTCTGTAATATTTGCCCAGCTACCGCTGAAATTGACTGTAACTGGATCGACTACTACTTTACCTGTTACATTGAGTGTGAATTTCTTTGATGCATCAAGTAAATTATCGTTTGAAACAGCTGCTGAGATCGTGAATGGTGTTGTATTGTATGCCACTTTTACCTGGTCCAGTTTGACCGTTAATGTTGCCTCATCAAGTTTATACTTTGGTGTTACTTTAACGGCAAATTCAACAGGATCGACTTTGAGTCCGTAAGATGTGACAACTTGGACATATTTTTCACTTGCGACTGAATCTGATTTGTAATTGAGTTTATCAAGATTTTCACCGTATTTGAATTGTGGTTCAAGAGTAACTCCTGCCATGGAATAAGAAGCCTCGAGGTTAACATCAACTGCGTTAAGCATTGAAGTTGCACCTTCAACCATACCGAAGAAGACTGTTACGCTTGGTTTTATAACACCTAGATCAACTGTACCATTTGCTGAAACACCCCATTCGTAGGCATCTGCATCGTTTGCTGGGTTGCTTTTCCAAAGTGCACCAAAAATGTTGAAGCCAGCAACCGGATATTTGACTATGACAAGGTCGTTGAAGAACCTTCGTGCGACATCACTTGCTTCTTTGTTTGCTTCGGCGTTGTTAAGGTCAGCATAGTAAAGTTCGAGCCCTGGAAGTAATTTTGTATCAACTTTGAGTACGTCATAGGGCAACTTCGGGTTGCTGTTGCTGTCTACACCAGCAAAGTAATCGTTGATGAAATAAGGAGATGCGTTCCATCTGAATCCGAAGTTTGGTGTTGAGAATCTTATTTCGCTAAGAGTTATTGATGGACTGTTCCATGTTGCCATGCTGAAAGATAAAGTTAGTGATGCGTTTGGCTGAGTGAATCCAAGCAAGTTTAACTTTGGACTCTTTGTAAAACTAAGATCTCCACTAATATCGATACCAGCTTCGTCGATCAAAAGGCTGAACGTTGCTGAACCTGCATCATACTCAACTTCCATAGTCAGTGGAAACTTTGCTGCAAACATGCTAACAACTACCAAAAGTGCTACCAAAACCGTTAAAAGTTTCTTCATAACCTTCTCCCTCCTCCTGTGAGTTTAGGTGTAAAAATGTTTATAAATGAAACTTAAAGAAATCGCGTTTTTGAACTCACGAACTTCTAACCATCCCCCCTTTTTTGGATGTTTATAGCCTTTGTGCCTTCACATAAAAGCCAACAGCTTTAACAAAAATTACGGTCTAAACCAACCAATTATTCCTATGATTACACCTATTATACCAAGCCCAATGCCCCACTGCGCCAGTTGTTCTAATCGTTTTACATCCTGAGATTTCTCGGCTTTTAGTTCGTCTAGCTTCTTATTTACTTCTTCAACTTCGCTCTTGTCAGCTTTGACTTCTTTAACAATCTGTTCAAGGTTTACAGCTTGGTTTTCAAGAAGGTTCACTCTTTCCGCCAAAACATCCAGATTTTCTTCAACAGCTTCAACTCTAACATCTGTGTATGTAGTTACTCTTTCTTCGAGTGCTGCCAAATTGGAAGAGAGCTCATAAACCATGTCTCTGATGGCTGGTAAACCTGTGTCTATTGTACTTTGAATGTTGAGTACCTTAGTTTCAAGTTCTGAAAGTCTAACATCTAATTCTGTCATTGCTGTCTCAAATTCTTCCGAAGAAACCTTTGTTCCAAGCACATCGTAAATCATGTTTACATATTCTTCAAGTAACTCTACTCTTGAAACTAATGATGCAAATGCTTCTTTATCCGCTTTTGTTTCCAATAGCTCTTTCAATTCACTATTGCTCGTGTTGAGTTCTTCTTGAAGTCCCATAATCGCATCTGAGAGAGTTGTATAAGAATTTGCCACTGCCTCGTCAAGTTCGTTAAGTCTCGCTTCAACAATTTGGTGTGTCTCCTGCAAACCTGCAAGTTGGCTCTTTATATCTTCAACAGTCTTGTTAATTGCATCAATCTTCGATTGCAGGTCTTTTGTTGTGTCAGATATCTGCTTTCTCAAAAGGTAATCAACATCACCGAGCTGAGCTGCCAAACCGTTAAGAATCTCGCTTATCGTTTGAACGTCGTTCTTCAAAGTAACAAGGTCAATTTCTTGTTGATTACCATCTTCATCTGTGTAAATGAATTTGTCTTGGATAGAATTCACAAGGTCGTAAAGTTTGATTATATCTTGGTCATGTAAATCAAGAACAACTTTCGCATCTTCAAGTTCAATCTGGAGTTGTTCAATGTCTTGCTTTACTGCATCTAATTTTTCGCTGGTAGTACTTTCAAGCGTTGCTTTCAAGTTTTGCAAATTTGAATCAACCGTTTGAAAGACATAATCAAGAGTTCTAACTAGGAAAACCGCTATCTGATACCTTGTTATTGCCTCGTCACCACGATAGGTGCCGTCGGGAAAGCCCGTTGCAATTCCAGCTTCTTCCAATCTGGTTACAAATGATTCTGCCCAGTGTCCCTTTGGAATATCTCTGAAAGCTGCCATAGATATACTGAGAACTAAAAGAACAGCAACTAGCGTCAAGACTTTTTTCATACTCTTACCCCCTTTATGATGATCTACATTAAAACCCTAATTCCACATTCCTAAAATATTCGCGTATATATTATACCACAAAGTCCGTTAGTGATGCAAATTTTTCTCTGTATTTCCAAAGGAAAATTTAGTATATTACTGACAACTTACCAAAAGGTTATTTGCTCTGATACCTAAAATCTTTATAAATACACGCTTCCCAACTCTTAGAATGTGTTCTCCCACAACAGAAACCGTTGCTTTAAAGTTGTCAACGCGGTTGTTGTCCCAATAAACTCCACCTTGCGTAATTAATCTTTTTATCTCACTTTTCGTGCCTATTCCCAGGTTAAAGAGCAGTTCTACAACGTTGTATACACCGGGTTCAACAACTTTTTCTGGCATCTCGTCGGGGATTTCTTTTTTCTGGAAAACCGTAACAAAATATTCTTCCGCTTCTTTCGCTGCCTGCTCCCCATGGAATTGTCTGACTATTTCTCTTGCAAGCCACATTTTGTAATCTCTTGGATTGACTGTCTTTTCGTTTATCTCTTTTTCCATTTTGCTCAGAAAATCTTCATCCGCATCTGTCAACAATCTTGCGTATTTCACGATTAACTCATCTGGTATCGACATTATTTTACCATACATATCTTTTGGTTCGTCGGTGAAGCCTACGTAGTTTCCATAGCTTTTGCTCATTTTGAGCTTTCCGTCAGTTCCTTCAATTATTGGCATTGTCATAACTATCTGGGGTGTTTGTCCGTATTCTTCCTGTATTTTTCTTCCAACCATGAGGTTAAATAGCTGGTCAGTTCCCCCGAGTTCTACGTCCGCCTGGATAGCGACAGAATCGTAAGCTTGTGCTAGTGGATACAAAAACTCAGAGATACTGATAGGTGTGCCTTCTGCGTACCGTTTTGCGAAATCTTCTCTTTCAAGCATTCTTGCAACTGTGTATTTTGAAGCCAATTTTACAACATCGGCGAATGTCATTTTCCCGAGCCATTCGTTGTTGTAGCGAATTTCTGTTTTGCCTTTGTCAAGAATCATGAAGGCTTGTTCCGCGTATGTTTTTGCATTTTCCATGACTTCTTCTCTTGAGAGCATGGGTCTGGTTGTGTTTCTTCCTGACGGGTCACCTATCATTGCGGTAAAATCACCAATGATTAATACGACCTGGTGCCCTAAGTCTTGAAATTGTTTAAGTTTTTTCAAAACTACTGCATGACCTAGATGTAAATCTGGTCTCGAAGGGTCTACTCCCAACTTTACTCTCAAGGGTCTTCCAGTTTTCAATCTCTCAAACAATTCTTCTTCTGAAACCAAGTCTACGCAATTTCTTTTCAATATCTTTAGCTGTTCTTCGGGAGGAAGTTTTACCGTGGACAACAGATACACCCCTCTTAGTTAATTATTTCGTCTCTTTGGTGAAGTTTTATTTTTCAATTACCTGGACAATACCCAGGATGTTAAAAAGCACATAATAAAGAACGCAACAGCCAACGCAACGGTTATTTTACCTGAAGTATCTAATCCTTTTTTTCTGCCAAACATCGTATAGGCAGCACCACTTCCAAAAGCACCACCAAGTTCTGCAAACTTTGTCATTTCTTGCATAACCATCCAAATCAAACCAACTGCAATAATCGTGTGGATGACTAGTAAAAGAACTGCCAACATCACAACACCTCCAACTCTTTTTTACGATTTAGCTTTCTTGTTGCCTAATTCAGTGCTAATTATAGCATATGTTTTCTAAATTTTGCAATACTAAACAAGAAATTTTTCGACATTTAAACGTAAGTCGCTCAACTAAAAGAAAGAAATCATCAAAACAAATCATCATTTGATGCAGTATCACAATGAATCAGAGAATCAGAACAAAAATGCTTGGTCAGTTTCTGGTAGCCCGTCTAATACTCCCAATCGTTTGAGAACTTCCACTTGTGCTTTGGTCACTTTTGCCCTTGTCATGAGGTCTTCAACGGATGTAAACATTTTGAGTTCTCTTTGCTGGACTATCGATTTTGCTACGTTATCCCCTATACCGTGAATTTTGTTGAAGGGTATAAGTAAATCTTTTCCATCTATTATAAACCTTGAATGATGACTCCTTCTCAAATCTGGTTTCTTAAACCCAAATCCACGTAAAATCATTTCGAGTGCAGCTTCAAGGACCTTTTCCTCGTTCTTTTCTTTAACATCTTTTTTCGGACTGTTGTTGAGTTCAATAAGCCTTTTCTTTATCGCTTCTTTACCTTTTAGTATTAGCTCCGCATCAAATTCATCGCCTTTTGTTGAGAAAAATGATGCATAGAATGCAAGTGGATAATGGACTTTGAAGTAGGCTATTCTGAATGCCATGCTCACGTAAGCCACTGCATGAGCTTTTGGGAAGAGATACTTGATTTTCTTACAGGATTCGATGAACCATTCTGGGACATTGTATTCTCTCATCAGTTTTTCTTCTTCCTCTTTCAATCCCTTACCTTTACGCACGTTTTCCATAATCTTAAACGCGCTTGACGGCGGAACACCTTTGTGGATAAGGTAAATCATGATATCATCACGACAAGAGATAACCTCTGAAAGCGTTGCTATTTTCTTTTCAATCAATGTCTGTGCATTACCGAGCCATACATCTGTTCCGTGTGATAATCCCGATATACGTACTAATTCTGCAAAAGTCTTTGGTTTTGTCTCTCTAAGCATGCCCATGACAAAATCTGTTCCAAACTCTGGGATACCGATTGTTCCAACGTCTGTTCCTAGTTCTTCTGGATCCACGCCAAGTACCTTGACTGATGAGAAGATACTCATCGTAGCTTTATCATCCATTGGAATGGTCATTGGGTCCACGCCACTATATTCATACAGTAGTTTTATCATCGTTGGGTCATCGTGACCAAGTGCGTCGAGTTTGACTAAGTCATCATGGATAGCTTCGTAAGCGAAGTGTGTGGTGTAAACTCCCGACTTTTTATCGTTTGCAGGGTGTTGATAAGGCGTGAAGTCGTGTATATCGTAGTCACTAGGAACAATCATGAGTCCACCTGGGTGTTGACCTGTTGTTCTTTTAACTCCTGTGACATACATAGCCAGACGCTCTTGCTCGGCTGGATTGAGTGGATTTACAATATTACCATTTTTATCTTCCATATACGCGCGGACATATCCAATTGCGCTTCTATCAGCTATCGTACTTATCGTCCCTGCCCTGAAAACGTGTGACTTACCAAACAATTCTTCTATGAATTTATGCGCACGGTCTTGGTATTCACCTGAGAAGTTCAAGTCTATATCCGGAACTTTATCTCCTTCAAATCCCATGAAGACTTCAAACGGTATATCTTGACCTGCCTTTTCCAATTTTGCTCCACACCTCGGACAACGTTTGTCTGGAAGGTCATAACCAGAGCCCACTTCTTCATGGAGCTCAAAATATTTGCAATCTGGGCATCTGTAATGTGCGGGCAACGGGTTGACTTCGGTTATTCCTACAAGGTGTGCAACCAGCGAAGAACCAACCGAGCCTCTTGAACCAACAACATATCCATCCTCACCCGCTTTTTTGACAATAAGATGAGCAATCATGTAGAGAACTGCATATCCATGACCTATGATACTATTTAGTTCCTTCTCGATTCGCTTTTCAACAATTTCAGGCAACGGATTTCCATACAATTCGTATGCACGTTTGTAGGTCATTTCTTTCAATTTTTCTTCCGCACCTTCGATTTTTGGTGGGTGCAACTGTTTCTCAAGTGGTTTGATTTCCTCTATGAGTCCAGCTACCTTTCTGGGATTTTCAATTACAACCTCTTTTGCTATTTGTTCATCTTCGAAAATCTCTATCGCAGCTTGAAGCATTTCATCTGTCGTGCGCAAATAATAATTTGCATCGGCATCTTCAATGTTACTTTGTGGAGCCAATAACACTTTACGTGCCTTTATGTCTTCTGGATCCAAAAAGTGCGCGTTCGAAACCAGTACAACGGGAATGTTTAATTCCTTAGCAACTTCATACAACAGCCTGTAAGCTTTCTTTGCTTCCTCTTTTGTGAATTCTTCTGATGTAATCGTATCAAGAGGCATGATTTCGACGTAATCGTAGAACTTCAAAATTTCGTTTAGTGCATCTTTATCTCCCTCAAGAGCGATTTCAAATACCTCGGAATTTGCACATCCGGTCCCTAATAACAAGCCTTCCCTGCGTTTTTCCAAATCTGAACGAAGCACTTGGGGAACCGCAAAGAACGTTTCTGTATGGGACTTGGAGATAAGCTTGTATAGATTTTTAAGACCTGTTCTGTTTTGTACTAAAACTGTTAGATGTTGAGGATGTTTTGAAAGTGGATTTATATGCTCAACGAGTTTGTTAATCCTGTCAAAAGTAGTTATAGATTTTTTCTTCAACAATTCAACAAGTTCTAAGAATACTCTTGCAGTTACTCTTGCGTCATCCAACGCTCTATGATGCTGGAATTTTCCAAGTTTGAAATGTTCGACAAGTTTGTCGAGTGAGAAGGCTTTCATTTGGTTCCTCAAGAGTGCTTGAGATAGCCTGAGTGTGTCTATGTACGGTGGGTTGAACTCTCTTCCAAATCTTGCAAATGTGTGCTTCAAAAAGCTGATGTCGAAATCTGCGTTGTGTGCAACAATAACTGTATCTTTTAAAAAATTCCAGAGCTTGTCAATTACTTCACCAATTTCCGGCGCATTTCTCAACATCTCTTCTGTAATACCAGTGATTTGCAGACTCTTTTCTTTCAACGTTATTGGTTTTACTAACGTGTGGAATTCATCAGCAACTCGCCCTTCCACAATTTTTACAGCACCAATTTCCATGATTTCATCAAGCCTGGGGTTCAAACCTGTCGTTTCTAAGTCAAGAACCACGTAAGTTGCACTTTCAATCGAACCCTCTATTTCGTTCATCATTATTTTCTTTGGGTCGTTTGCAATGTAAAGCTCACAACCAAAGATGGGTTTCAAACCTTCAGACTTCGCAAGTTCGTAAAAATCTGGAATGCTCTGAACGTTTCCGTGGTCAGTTATTGCGATAGCTTCCCAACCCCATTTTTTAGCGGTTTTGACGTATTCGGCAACATCGAGCACACTATCCAAATCACTCATCTTTGTGTGTGCATGGAGTTCTATACGTTTCTCAATAGCATTGTCCATTCTATCAAGTGAAGGGATTTCTGTTGCGGAATCTATTTTGAAAAAGAGATTTCCGTTCTTGTCGTAATTCATCGAACCATTGAATATATACCAACCACCTTCTACAAGGCGTTCTTCCAACTCCTTTACCTTTGAATTGAAGACTTTACCAAGGATGGAATCTTTCTTATCTGTGATGTAGACATTAATTATCTCATCAGATACTCTATCAATTTTGAATATCTTTCCGTAAAGTTTTGCTCTCTTTTTAACTTGTGGAGGTTCTGATGGACTGTAAAGTGTTTTGAGAATAGAAGGATTGAAGTTTGTAAGTTCGGTAAGTCCCGAAGGATGAACTGCGCTATTTTCATCAGTTCCTTTAAATTTTTCACTCGTTTTTGCTTGAGGTGAATGAGCAGAATTCTGTGATACTCCATTTACCACTAGGTCCCTTGGAGAAGATTCATAGGTTTGTTCAATAACGTCAATAGTGTATTCTTTGAATGGCAGAGAATGCTTTATTTTTTTCAGTCTGGAAATCACATGTGCCTTTCCGAATTCACCAAGAGCATATATCTTGAGTTGTTCTCCATTTATCTCTATCTTTTCTACGTATTTTCCTGAACCGTTTAATTGTTGCATTACCTTTTCATGTAACGTTTCTAAGCTTTCCATCTGTCCGTTTGTTTCATTCTCAAGAACCAAATCGATGTGAACACCGATGAAACTCTCAAGCACGCTTTTCAAAGAATGCACATCACCTTTGAAATCTTGTATAACGAAAGAGACCGACTCTCTTTTCCGGTCGTAGATGATCTTTTTGATTACACCTTCTGCTTGTATACCTATTTTCTTTGAGATATCTTTAAGGTTTTTGGAAACATCAAATACGTGATACATAGCCCCCACCTCGGAAACGTTATGCAACTTTTTGAAGCATCTGTGCCTTTATCATTTCTGATTAAATTGGTTTAACAAGCCTAATTGTCCGGAACCAGAAGAGGTTACTGCAGCACACCAGGCCACAGCAAGTGCATCAGCTGCGTCGTCTGGTTTAGGGACCTCGTAGAGTTTTAAAAGCATCTTCATAACTTTTTGGATTTGAGACTTTTCAGCACGACCGTATCCCGTTACCGTTTGTTTCACCTGATGGGGGGTAAATTCAACAAAAGGAATTCCAGAATGTTTTATCGCAAGAAGGATAACCCCACGTGCTTCACCAACATAAATGGCAGTTTTCGCATTTTTGTAAAAATACAAACTTTCGATGGCTACAAGTGATGGATTGTAAGTGGAGATAATTTTAGAAATCTCAGAATAAATGTAATCCAATCTATCTTCAAAATGCTCTTCTTTGCCAGTTGTAATAGCACCATGGGCTACATGAACTATCCTATTTCCAGTCTTCTCCACAACCCCGTAACCCACAATACCATATCCTGGATCTATACCAAGTATCCGCATTTCACAACCTCTTTTCTAGGAACTCGATAGGCTGAGCATCGCTTGTCAAAAAAAAAAGTCATCAGTATGTT
>Ga0105163_1000241_pt1 | contig 33712 bp, 40 predicted proteins | sample JNZ110809AmetaG_FD_81531 | JGI IMG/M metagenome (GOLD analysis project Ga0105163, IMG submission 81531) | Hot spring microbial communities from Jinze hot spring, China to study Microbial Dark Matter (Phase II) - JNZ 110809A | ecosystem: Environmental > Aquatic > Thermal springs > Hot (42-90C) >... | reverse complement strand
TTTAAAATATTTACTTTTAATATTATTTTTTTATGTCTTCGTTATTGTAATAATATTATATCTCTTTCACTATGCCTCTAAAAGTGAGGAGAGGCAAAGGGAAATTGAGAGAAAACTACAGGCAGAACGAGAGCTTGCCCTTCTTGGTCGTATGGCTGGAACTATTGCCCATGAATTAAGAAATAGTCTAAATAATCTCTTTTTGCTCTTGCAGACAGGCTGTGAGAGTGGGACCAAAAGCCCGAGTTATCAAGAAACCCTCTCGAAGGAGATTAAGAGAATCCTTGAATGGACGCAGGATGTGCTTCTCTTTCACAAAAGCATTCAGTTACAGCCAACCTATTTTGAGGTAGAGCCCCTCCTATATGAACTGAGACTCTTAGCTGCAACCCTACAGACAAATAAAGCCTTTACCTTTGAGTTAGATTGCCAAGTAGAGAAACTGTGGGGAGATGCTTTCTGGCTAAAAAAGGCCTTAGAAAACCTCTTAAAAAATGCCCATCAGGCCATTGAGTTAAATGGGGTCATAAGGTTAACTCTCAAGCAAAGAAAGGAAACTTTCTACATAGAGCTCTTTGACAATGGACCTCCCATACCTTTAGAGCTCCAAAATCAAATTTTTGAGCCCTTCTTTACCACCAAAAAAGAGGGCTTTGGGCTTGGGCTCTATTTGGTGAAAAAAATAATAGAAGCCCACCATGGCCAAATTGAAATAGAAAATTTAGCTACTGGTGGTAAAATTTTTCGTTTAAGCTGGAAGGCCCTATGAAAAGAGAAAGCCTACTAATTGTTGAGGATGAAAAACTTCAGAGGGAGATCTTAGAGGAATTTCTTACTAAACGGGGTTATCATCTTTTTTTAGCTGAAAACCTACAAAAAGCTAAGGAGCTCCTGCAACAAAAGGAAATCAATTTAGTTCTCCTTGACTGGAGACTTCCAGATGGTGACGGGCTTGATCTGCTTGACCATATAAAGCAGAATTATCCCCATGTGCCAGTAATCATGATTACTGCCTTTGCCAGTATTGAACATGCGGTTGTCTCCATGAAAAAAGGGGCCTATCACTATCTACCCAAACCCATAAATCTTGAAGAACTTGCTCTTCTTGTGGAGAGGGCACTTAAAGAATTCAAACTGACTAAGGAAGTTTATCTACTTAAAGAGAGATTAAAATATCTGGCTAAAGACGAATTTGCTGCTATTGAGGGGTTAATTGCGGAAAGTCCAGCCATGAAAAAGGTGCTCTCCTTGGTTAACAAGGTAGCTGAGACACAGGCTCCTGTCCTCATCACTGGAGAATCAGGAACTGGAAAGGAGGTCATTGCTAAGCTTCTACATCAGCTAAGCCCAAGAAAGGAGGGGCCTTTTATTAAGATCAATTGTGCAGCCATTCCTGAAACCCTTCTTGAGGCAGAGCTCTTTGGTTATGAAAAGGGTGCCTTTACTGGTGCTGTGCATGCCAAACCAGGTCTTTTTGAGCTTGCTGAAGGTGGGACTTTACTTCTTGATGAAATAGGGGAAATGCCCCTTCCTTTACAGTCCAAGTTACTTCGTGTCCTACAGGATAATGCCTTCAGAAGATTGGGAAGTGTTCGAGAATTAAAGGTAAACTTCCGCCTGCTTACAGCCACAAATAGAGATCTTCAGAAAATGATTGAAGAAGGAACCTTTAGAGAAGACCTCTTCTGGAGGCTAAATGTCATAAACATTCACCTCCCCCCTTTAAGGGAGAGAAAGGAAGACATTCTCCCCTTAGCCAAATTTTTTATGGAAAAATTTAATCAAAAATATGGAAAAAGGGTAAAAGGTCTATCTCAGGAGGCTATTACAGCCTTACTTAATCACAGCTTCCCTGGAAATGTGAGAGAACTGGAAAACCGTATAGAAAGAGGTATAATCTTAGCAGAGGGAGAAATTTTAACACGGGAAGACCTGGGGCTTGGAGAGGGAAGTCCCAAAAAGGAAGGCCTATTTGAGGCCTTAATGAAACTACCTTTAGAAGAGGCTGTGGAGACCTTAGAAAAACATCGTATTACCGAGGCTTTGGAAAAGACTAAGGGGGTAAAGGTAAAGGCAGCAGAACTTTTAGGAATTACGGAGAGAATGCTTCGCTATAAAATAGAGAAATACGGATTAGGAGGTTAAGTGGAATGGCTCTCAAAGAGGTAGATCCTGAAGTGGCTGAACTGATTCAAAGAGAGGTTGAGAGGCAAGAATACCAACTGGAAATGATTGCCTCAGAAAATCTGGCCTCTTTGGCTGTTATGGAAGCTGAAGGCTCAGTCCTTATGAATAAATATGCCGAAGGCTATCCTGAAGCACGCTATTATGGAGGTTGTGAGTTCGTAGATGCTATAGAGAAATTGGCTTTAGAGAGACTTAAACTCCTTTTTGGAGCCGAATATGCTAATGTCCAGCCTCATTCTGGGACCCAGGCCAACATGGCTGTTTTTTTCGCTGTCCTTAACCCTGGGGACACCATTCTCTCTATGAATCTTGCCCATGGAGGACACCTTTCACATGGATCCCCTGTTAATTTCTCTGGTAAGCTTTATAAGGTAGTGCATTATGGTGTCTCCAAAGAGACGGAAACACTCGACTATGAAGAAATAAGAAGGATAGCCCTTGCTGAAAGACCTAAACTAATAATTGCTGGTGCAAGCGCCTACCCTCGGATCATTGACTTTGAAGCCTTTTATCATATTGCTCAAGAGGTCAAGGCCTATCTCCTTGTGGATATGGCTCATATAGCAGGGCTTGTAGCTGCAGGGATTCATCCCTCTCCAGTGCCTTATGCTGACTTTGTGACCTCAACTACCCATAAAACTCTTCGTGGCCCAAGAGGTGGCTTTATCCTTTGTAAAGAGAGATATGGAAAACTGATTGACAAAATTGTTTTTCCAGGAATTCAAGGTGGACCTCACATGAATATTATCGCCGCAAAGGCTGTATGTTTTAAAGAGGCCTTAGAGCCAAGTTTTAAGGCCTATCAGCAACAGGTGGTGCTCAATGCAAAAGTTATGGCTAAGGTCTTTGCCGAGAGGGGATTTAGGGTAGTATCTGGGGGAACGGATAATCATCTCCTTTTAATTGATGTCTCCTCCCAGGGACTCACAGGAGCCCAGGCAGAGAAAATCCTGGAAGAGGCAGGTATCACAGTTAATAAAAATGCCATCCCCTTTGACCCCTTACCTCCCAAGATCACCAGCGGAATCCGTATCGGCACACCTGCCATAACTACTCGTGGCTTAAAGGAGAAAGAGGTAGAGGAGGTGGCAAATTACATGTGCGAGGTCTTAAAAAATCCAGAAAATCAAGCTCTTAGAAGAGAAATTAGGGAAAAGGTGCGAGAGATCTGTTTAAAATTTCCCTTTTACAGGTAGAGCACCATGAGTCGCCCAGACTGGCATGAATATTTTATGCTAATAGCCAAACTGGTGGCTATACGCTCTGGATGTAACTCCAGACCTACAGGGGCTGTGGTGGTGAAGGATAAGAGAATCCTTGCCACAGGCTACAATGGGCCTATGCCAGGAGCATGGCACTGCACTGACAAAGGCCCAACCTACTGTTTTCGCCGAGACAAGGGTATTCCCGATATCGACAAATACAATTACTGTAGGGCCAGCCATGCAGAGGCTAATGCCATAGCCCAAGCTGCCCGCTTTGGTATATCCCTTGAAGGTGCAAGCCTTTATTGCACCCTTGCCCCCTGTTATGTCTGCCTTAAGCTGATTGCCAGTGCAGGAATAAAGGAAGTCTACTATGAATATGACTATGAGAGTAGAGATTTCGCAAGGGATGCCTTTTGGAAGGAGGCTATTAAAGAAGCAGGGCTTAGGGTGTTCCAGCAAATAAGAGTTTCAGAAGAAACCCTTAAGACTGTAGAGGAGATCCTCAAGTTCCCTACCTCTCAGAGAAGACTTCCACCAACACTTTAAGGCCATTTAATATGAGGGTTCAAGAGCCCCTTGGGATCAAAGATAGCCTTAAGTTTTTTCATAATCTCCAATTGTAAAGGATTAAGCTCCCAGGCTACATAGGGCCTCTTTGTATAGCCAATTCCATGTTCTCCAGAAATAGTTCCATAAAGCTCAAGCACCTTTTTCAACACACTTTCTCGCACCTTTTGGGCTACATCCTTTTTTTCCTCTTCAAAGAGTAAATTGACATGAAAATTTCCATCCCCTACATGACCAAAGGCAGCGATATAGATCCCGCTTTCCTTTTCCCACTCTCTGAGAAATTTTAGAAACTCTCTCATTTTTTTCCTTGGCACTACCACATCATCGGCAATTTTTTTAGGCCCAAGTTTCTTCAGAGAGGGCGCTATAATACGCCTAATCTCCCAGAGTTGCTCAATTTCCTCTTCCATTTCAGCCTTCTCAAAGGAGTAACCCTTAGCCTTAAGAAATTTTTCTAAAAATTGCCCATCTTCCCTAACCTCTGTTTCTTTTCCATCAAGCTCCAAAAAGAGAAGGGCTTCAGTAGAAGCTGGAAGGCCTTCTAAGTTCTCTCTTATAGCTACTAAGGAAGTTTTATCTACAAATTCAGCGGAAGCAGGAGTTAAGCCCTGCAAAAGGATTTCTCCGATCAGAGAAAGCCCCTCTTCTTCCTTAGGCAGATATAGGAGAAAAAGAGTCCTTTGGGGAGGCAAGGGAATAACCTTGAGGTAGATCTCTAAGAAAACTCCTAAGGTCCCCTCAGAGCCTACAAAGAGAGGAGTCAAATTATAGGAGACTACTCCCTTTAGGGTAGTAGGACCAGTTTTAAAAGAATTTCCACCGGGAAGCCCAACGAGAAGAGAGAGGACATAATCCTTGGTTGTGCCATACTTTAATCCCCTTGGGCCGCCAGCACCTGTGGCTACATTACCTCCAATAGTTGAGAAGGCATAGCTTGCTGGGTCTGGTGGATAAAAGAGACCATATTTTTTTAAGTATTCTTTAAGGTCTCCATTTAGAACACCAGGCTCAACTACGACAATTCTTTCTTCGGGATTGACCTCTAAAATCCGATTCATTCTGGTAAAGGAAACTACTAAACCACCCTCTATAGGCAAAGAACTCCCTGTTGTAGCTGTCCCACTTCCGCGAGAGACAATAGGAAATTGGTAAAGATCGGCAAGCCTCAAGATCTCCAGAACCTCTTCCTTGGTTTCGGGTAGAACTACGGCCTGTGGCCTAAAGCAAAGTTGAGAAGCATCAACTCCATAAGGTAAGGCCTCAGACCCAGTTAAAAGTCTGTTGGGGAAGAGATCTTCAAGTATTTTCAGGGCCTTAGAACTAATAGCTACCAAGGAAGGCCTCTTGGGATGTTTCCTCTAAATCTTGGGTCTCAGTCTGGGTAAGGGTAATCTCCTGTGAGAGCTCTTTAACTAAGAATTCGAATTGAAACTTAAAGGCCCTATCTTCAGAGAGTTTCTTTTCAAAACTTCTAAGATGATGAATAACAGTAGAGTGTTCCTTCTTTAGGATCTGAGCAATCTCTTTCAAATTTTTGTGAGCCAGGGTCTTAAGTAGATAAATCAAGGTCTTTCTTGCTAAAACAATATTTTTCTTCCTTGAGGAAGAAAGAATCTCTTCTCTGTTTATTCCATAAAACCGGGAGAGGGAATCTAAAAAGATTTCAAGTTCTGAATTTTCTTCCCGATCAAGAGAGATTTCAGCTATCAAATCTCTGGCTAAGGAGAGAGAGATAGGCTCTTTGAGTAAAGTGACTCGAGCAAGGAGCCCTATGACGGCACTTTCAATTTGTCTGATATCCCCCCGCAAATTTTTGGCCAGAAAATCTACTACCTCTGAGGGAAGTTTATAGCCCTCCTTCTTGGCCTTAAAACGAATTATCTTCTTTCGGGTTTCCAGATCAGGTTGATTTAACCTTATAATAAGACTGGCATTAAGTCTTGACCGAAGAGAACTGTCTACCTCTTCGAGTTCTTGAGGAAGCTTTAAAGAGGTGAAGATTACGGTCTTCCCCTGTTCAAGCAGGTAATCGAGGAGAAAGGCAAGCTCACTTTGAGTAAATTCCTTACCAGAAAAAAAGTGAACCCCATCTAAGAGAAAGATATCGCATTGCTCCTGAATCTTCCTTTTAAAACTCTCAATTTGACCAGACCTTAGGTATTTTAGGAGATAATTTAAAAAGTCTTGGGCAGTGAAATAGTAAACCCTGTCAAAACCCTGGCTAAGAAGATCGTTACCCACTCCTTGAACTAAGTGGGTCTTTCCTAATCCATAATTTCCATAGAGATATATAAAATAACCCTTTGGTTTATCTTCAACTAATTTATGACAAACCTTATAGGCCAATTCATTACACCTTCCTACCACAAATTCTCTAAGAGTATATTTAGGAGATAACCTTCTTCCAATGAGTTCCACGGGATTATAGGGGAGAAGCATTTGTTCTGCCTTAGGGGCAGAAAGGACACGCAATTCATAACTTGTAAGTCCTACTTCTTTGATAATCCTTTGTAAAAGGGAATGATAATTCTCTTTAAGCCAGCTACGAGCAAATTCATTGGGAACCTTTAATACCAGTTTATGTTCAAGGACTTCACCCTCTAACTGAGAAAACCAGACCTGGTAAATTGTTTGAGGCAACTCCTCTTTAATCCTTCCCTTTATGTATTCCCAACTCAGGCCCTTTTTGTTCATCATAGATAATGGCCTCCAAAAAGTTTTATCCCCCGAGAGATAATATATTTATAACCAAAAAAGTGAAAATGCCAACCTATAGTGCTTCCCTAAAAAGAGTCGATATTCATTTCCCTCTTTGTCTACAAAAATTTCATTATTTCAAAGAGCTATAAATAAAGGGGCTTTAAAATAAGACGATGCGTAATCTATAAAGCAAGGAAATACAACCTTGATAGGTCTTTTACTTTCAAAGGGCCTTTTTTTGTTATTTTTCTTTAATTTTCTTTTATTTTCTCTTTACAAACAAAATTCATTAAATTAAAAACTTAGGTTATCCCCGCTTGAAGCAAGCAATTTGAACATAGGGATCAAAAGACCTAAGGGTAGGTCTTTCTTTTTGGCAAATGGTAGAGGCCTCAGGGCACCTCGGATAAAAATCACAGCCTTTAGGCCTCTGAAGAGGACTTATTGGTTCTCCCCTTAAGGTTGTTACTTCTGGAGGTCTTTCTGCAAAAGGATTAGGATTGGAGTTTATGAGAAGTTTGGTATAGGGGTGGTGTTCAATCTTTTGAAAAAGGGCCTTAGGGAAAATCTCCACAATTCGCCCTAAGTACATGACAGTGATAAAATCAGCCATTTCTAAGGCTGTAGAGAGATTATGGGTAATAAAAAGATAACTTAGGTGATATTGTTCCCTAAGATCTTTCAAAAGAGCAAGTATCTGACTTTGAATGGTCATATCAAGGGCTGAGGTAGGCTCATCTAAAACGATAAGGGAGGGTTTGGTAATCAGGGCTCGAGCTAAGGCTACCCTTTGTCTTTCGCCACCACTTAGTTCATGGGGATACCTATCTAAATAATCCTCTGAGAGGCCTACGCTCTGAAGCTCATTTTTCACGACCTCAAGGGCTTCTTTTTCTTCTGAGGGGAAATTTAATAAATAGGGCTCAAGAAGAATCTTTTTAATTTTGAAGCGGGGATTTAGAGAGGCAAAACTATCTTGGAAAACCGCTTGGATCTTAGGACGGAGCCTCTTGTAAGTAGCTTTATCTATTTTGCTCAGAGGATGACTAAACCAATAAACCTCTCCTACCGTGGGTTTTTCTATGTCCAGAAGGATTTTCCCTAAGGTGCTCTTTCCACAACCACTTTCTCCTAAGATGGCAATGACCTCACCCTTTCTAATCGAGAGATTTATATCAAGAAGGGCCCAAAAAGACAGCTTCTTGTAAAGAAAGGCTCTTATTTTATAAAGTTTGGAGACCCCCTTAAGTTCAGCGATAAAATCATTAGGCATAGAGATGACACCTCACATAATGGCCAGGTTCAGCCTGAATTAATGGGGGTTCCCTTTCGGACACTTCCTTACAAGGATGGGGGCATCTATAGGCAAAGTCACAATAGGCGGGCATATACCTCTTTTTTATAAATTTTTCTTTTAGGAAGGGCTTCTCCCTACCTGGATAAGAGGCAAAGAGAACCTGTGTATAAGGATGTAAAGGCCTGGCAAAGAGTTTCTCTGTAGGTGCAGACTCTAAAATTTGTCCCTGATAATATACAAGTATTCTGTGGGCAAACCATCTCAATACTCCCAGGTCGTGAGTTATAAAAAGTATACTTAGCTCTCTTTCTCTATTTAAATTTTTTAAAAGTTCAATAATCTGCATTTGAATGGTTAGATCGAGAGCTGTAGTAGGTTCATCGGCAATGAGGAGGCGAGGAGAACAAAGGATACTCATGGCAATCATAACCCTTTGTCGCATGCCCCCTGACAATTCATGAGGATAGGATCTAAGCCTAAGTTCAGGATCACTAATTCCCACCTCTTTGAGAGTTTTTATAATGAGTTCCTTGGCTTGTGATCCCTTGAGACCAAGGTGATAGTAAACAACCTCTCCCAATTGTTCTCCTATGTTTAAGACAGGATTAAGAGTACTAAGAGGGTCTTGAAAGATTATAGAAATCTCTTTTCCTCTTATTTTGGGCCAATCCTTAGGATTCAATTTCAGTAAATCCTGTTGAGCGAAGCGAATTTGCCCAGAGACAATCCTTAGGTTTGAAGGTAACAAATTTAAAATAGAAAGTGCTGTAAGGGACTTACCACTTCCACTTTCCCCAAGAACTCCCAGAATTTCTCCTTTCTTGAGAGAAAAAGTAATAGCCTTAAGAATAGTTTGAGAATTATGACTATTAATGAGCGTAAGGTTTGAAACTTCTAATAGGGTCATTTAGGGATAATTTTTTAGGCTTCCAAGCCTATACTTTTTACCTTCAGCCACCACCACAGGCCCTAAGTTCGGCAGCCATGATTTCATAGGCTGTGGCTGGGCGGGCTTCAAGGATTTCAATCTTCATGATTACCTCTTTACCAGCTGCGGGATGGTTGAAATCGGCAATCACTTTACCCTCTTTAACTTCTAAGACCTTAAAAAATGTTCTGGAACCGTGTGGAGAAACCTCTTCATACCATTCTCCAGGTATAACCTTTTCAGGATGTTTTAACGAAGAGAGATCTACCTCTTTAACCAAATAAGAAAGATGGGGCCCGTAAGCAGATTGAGGAGGAATGGTCACTTCAACCATTTCACCAACCTCTTTTCCTTCAATGGCTCTCTCAATAATAGCAGGAATAGCTTCTCTCCCCAAAATAAAGGCAACCTCTAAGGGCCTGGAAAACCAGCTTGGAGCCTTTTCTCCAGCAATCTCCATGTAATACTTTAGCCTCACGTAATAGTCTCGATCAATTCCCATATTATTACCCCCTCCCTTATAAAATGCATATAAATCTAATCATAGTTTACTCTTTCTTCAACAAAAATTCAAGAAGGGCCATATGAAGCCACATTTTGTTTTCAGCCTGATCCCAGACAACCGACTGAGGCCCCTCTAAGACCTCTTCAGTTATTTCTTCACCTCGATGCGCAGGAAGACAGTGCAACACAATAGCTTCTTTATCAGCAACTTGCAGGAGTTCCTTGCTAAGGGTAAAGCCTTGAAAGGCCTTTTTTCTTTGCTCTGTTTCCTCTTCCTGCCCCATACTTATCCAAACATCAGTATTGATAACTTTCGCCCCCATAAGGGCCTTCTCTGGGGAATGGGAGATCTCAAGCTGAGCCTTATATTTTTCTTTGGCCTCTTTAATCAAGTCTGGATCAGGCTCATATCCCTTGGGACAGCAAATAGTTAAAGGAAAACCTAACAAGGCAGAGGCCTCAATCCAAGATTGGGCCACATTATTACCATCTCCAAGCCATACTATTTTATCTCTGTAGAGATCTTTCCCCATTTGGATAACAGTCATTATATCGGAGAGCACCTGGCAGGGATGAAACTTATTTGAAAGCCCATTGATAACGGGAATAGAGGCGTATCTGGCAAATTCCTCAATAGTTTCTTGGGCATAAGTTCTTAGCACCACAGCATCCACATAACGAGAAAGAACCCTTGCCGTATCTTTAATCGGCTCTCCACGGGAAAGCTGTAAGTCCTGAGTAGAAAGAAATAAGGTGCCACCACCCAATTTTAACATAGCTGCCTGAAAGGATACTCTGGTGCGAGTAGAGGCCTTTTCAAAGATGAGGGCGAGGATTTTGCCCTCTAAAATCCTTTCAAAAGTGTAACCTCCTCTGAGAGCTAAGGCTCTTTTAATAATTTCCTCTACTTCTTCCTTTTTCAGATCCCATATCCTGAGAAAATGCCTCGGCTTCATGGCTTCTCTCCTTGTATCTAATATCCACCCTGTATTATAGCCCATTCTATTCTTAAGGAAAGAGGGGGAATTTCTTTTTCATCAGGGCTATAAAGCTTTACCTATAAGATAGACATTGTCTTTTAATCTGATATCTTTACTTTTCTTTTCAATATATTACTATGTAAAATTATGAGAGTTTTAAATGGCCCTTTTTCCCTTACTGCTATCTTTTTAGTCTTCTATTTTTACTTTTGGTATAGAAAATTTAGCACTAATAATTTCTGAGACTCTCTATGGAAAGGACTAAAGTTGCCTTTTTTTTAGATGGATATGGCAATAGAAGACACTACATTCAACTCGAAGCCCTTAAAGAAATCGGGCTATCTCCCCTAATTATCACCTTTCAGGACCCTAAACCTGGGTATCTCCTGGAAAAGGGAATAGATAAGGATATATTAAGAATCCTTCCTTTTAAAAGGTCTGAAGCCAAAAAGGGGTTTTCTCTTAAAATGGCTAAATACCTTTTAAATCTTATCAGAGAGGAAAATATTGTTCCTATTCTTACCCATCGTTACAAACTCCTCAGATATCTTATTTTTTGTAAACTCTTTCACCCTTCCCTAAGAATTATCTTTCATTTAGTGATCAGAAATGAAATAAATGGTTGGCACCAGAGAATATTTTTTAAACTTTTCAGGAGTAAAATCGATAAAATCTTAGTGAATAGTCTTGCCTTAAAAGAGGAATTGGTGCAAAAAGGCTTAGCCAAAGAGGAAGAAATAGAAATCTTTTATTCTGGTATCGATTTACAGGAATTTAACTTCCCTTACTCTAAGGATGAGGCTAGAAGGAGATTTTCCTTAGATCAAAAGGGCTTTTACTTTGGTATGATAGCCCAGTTTCGGAAAGAGAAGGACCAGAAGGGTGTTATTAGGGCCTTAAAACTTCTTTTAGATAGGGGTTACAAAGCCAAGTTAATCCTTGCTGGGGATGGCCCGAAGTTGGAGGAATGTAAAGCCTTAGCTAAATCTTTAGGTTTAGAAGAAGAAGTGATTTTTTTGGGGAAGATCCCTTCTGTGGAGATTCCCTATTTACTAAAAGCCTTAGATGTATTCGTCTTAGCAAGTTTTCGGGAGGGAATGCCCTTAGCCATCTTAGAAGCCATGGCCTCTTCTTTGCCTATCATCGCTACAGCTGTGGAGGGTATCCCTGACATCTTTCAAAAAGGTAAGCCCATAGGGGAGATGGTCCCCCTTGGAGATGTGGAGTCCTTAGCTCAGGCCATGATAAAAATTTTGAACCTCTCAGAGGGGGAGAGAAGCTTTTTGGGGGAAGAGGCTAAAAAACTCATAACTGAAAATTTCTCCTCCGAAAACCTCAAAGTAAGAACTCAAGAGCTATTTCAATCTCTTCTTCCAAAAGTTTGAATATCTATATTTAATTAAATCGAGAGTGAGTAAAATAAAATTCTTTCAAGACAAGCAAAATCAAGTAGATAAAAAATCTTTCATCTTGGTCCTGGTAAATTGCTAAAATTACGTCCCATTCCTTTATAGTTTTTTAAAAAATTTCCGATAATATTAATTGAGGAAATTTTTATGGAGATAAAGGGCATACCCCCTTTTAAAAGAGAGGTTTATTCCGCTCTATCTATCCCAAAGGTGCGTGAGGAACTTATTAATTTGGATAAGTCTCTATTAAGAGACAATTCTTGGCCATCTCAAAAGGACACTGTGATAGGTGAGTTATTTATCTCCTTAAGTGCTTTTTTGAAAAACAAAGGAGTATTTATAGATTTAGAAAAATTACAGCGCATCCTATTAAGTATTAACAAAGATCTTAAAATAGAGTTTGATAATACGCTAAAGATACCAATTTATAAAATTATTGATATTATAAGCAAAGAGGTGTTAAAACAAATTCCCCTTGAAGATATTGTTGATTTTAAGCGGGCTCTTTATGAGTTTCTGAAAAGATATCTTGAAAACAGGGCTCAAGTAAAGGGCCTTTTTCTGGAAAAGGAGGTATAAACGATGAGCGACACATACATTACAAACATAACTGGTCTTTTAGATGTAGAGGCCATGGTCAAAAATCTTACCCTATCGAAGCAAAAAAGACTGCAAAAACTTGCCCAAGATAAGGCTTTACTTCAGGCAAAAGTATCGGCCCTTAATAACTTTCTCTCTTCTCTTAAAGACTTACAAAACCAGGTAAATTCCCTAAAAATTGATGATCTTTTTAAGGGGAAAAGGATTAATATTTCAGACACAACCGTTTTATCAGCTCAGGCAACTGAAAATACGCCCAACCTTACTCTCAGACTTAAGGTAGAACAACTTGCTCAAGGGGAGATAAGGGCTACCTCAGGAGGGGTGGAGAATCTCAACCAAACTCTCTCTCCAACCACCATTACCCTTAAATATTGGACCTCAGAAAATAACGTTGAAGAAAGAACTATTAATTTTACAGGAGGCCCCCTCCAAGATTTAGTGAGAACTATCAATGAGTCCCAAAACAAGGTGAGTGCAAGTATCTATTTTGATGGTGTTAACTACAAACTAATGTTAGCAGAAAAGGATTTAGGAGCAAGCACTGTTGAAACCTCTTCCACTAAATTTGCTATAGAGGCCTTAGGACTACCCACGGAACTTGGAGCCTTAGAGCTTACTTTACAGGAAGCAAGGAATGCTAAAATACTAATAGGCTCAGATTCTGGCACCGCTATTACCAGCCCAACCAATACTTTTAAGGAGGTAATTAGCGGTTTAGATATCACGGCCCTAAAACCATCTACAGATTTCGTCACTCTTAGTATAGATGATTCCTATGAGAAGGTTAGCAGTTCTCTATCGGACCTCTTTAACAAAATCAACAATGTGCTAAGCCTTTTACAGGAATTAACAGGTAAAGGTTCTATTTTCCAAGGAAATGCAGTCCTTACCAGGATTAAAGTTCAACTCCTAACTGCTACCAACCCCTTACAAAATCTTGGAATTATCAATATAAACGAAGGTAAATATTCCTTAAATAGTGAAGCCTTAAACAATCTCCTCCAAAAGGGACAACTGGAAGAAATAAAAAAAGCTTTGGAGCAAACCAAGGATCTTGCTCAAAAACTCTTAGGTTCAACGGTCAAAATCCTTGAAACCTTTATTAAAGTTGAAGATAAACAAATACAAAACCTTGATATAAAAGCTGAAATTCTACAAAAAAACTTGCGAAGAGAAGAGGAAAAATTAAGACTTACCTTCTCCAAAATAGAAAATCTCATGTATCAAAACGAAAAATTGAGGAATAGACTGGAGAATTTTATGGTATCCCTCTCTGAAAATAAAAAATAAAGGATCTAAAGATCCCTTTTCTTTTGCCGATTAAGTATAATAAAATCTTAATAGGGAGGGAAAGATGCTTAACCCTCAACATCACTATATGGAGAGAGAGGTCCTACAGGCCTCACCTTTAGACCAGATTATTCTTCTTTATAACAGGGCCATAAATTCTTTAAAGATGGTCGAAAGGTCTATCTCAGAGAATAAACCTACACCAGAAAGCATTAAGAGCAGAGCTGAAAACCTTAGTAGAGTTATAGATATACTAACTTATCTTACAGCTATTTTGGATGAAGAAAAAGGTAAAGAGATCGCTAAAAATTTAAAGGAAATATATACCATCCTTATTGAGGAACTGATAAAAGTCAATTTCACCATGGATAAAAAAGTTGTAAATGACGCTATTGATATCCTCGAAAACCTAAAAAGGGCTTGGATAGATATTAGGTGCTCATTTCTTGGGAAGAGATTAGACCAGCCTCGTGGCCTCTAAGCTAAAAGATATCTTACTTCGAATTGAAGTATATATAACTCAGGAAAACTGGGATCAGGCCCTATGTCTTTATGAGGAGCTTGATAAGAACTGGGATAAACTGCTTTCAGAGGTCCCAGAGGCTGAATTAGAAGAGCTTTATAAAGTAATTTCATTTATTGCAACCCTTCTTCAGGAAAAATATACAGAACTCAAAAAGGAAGAAAGATATTTACAGGCCCGAAGAGCCTACGAAAAATTGAGCTAACTTCTTCTATCTTAACTTCTTCTATCTATGAAATAGGCAGAACCTGGCATAGCTTTAACCACTTTTTTAACCTGAGAAGCCCTTTCTGCTATTTCTCCGATATGCTTAAATTTCCCCTGATGCACAGGGACAATGGCAATAGAAAGGGAAGGAAGGGGGAACTTAACCCTATTTCCCCTTCTGTCCTTGGCAATAAAATAACCCCTTTCTAAATCACTTTTTTTGAGAAAAGAAGGCAAAAGTAAAGAAAAGTTTCTAATTATTTCTTGAGAAACTTTTTCTACTAACTCTAAGGGCACTATGAAGACAAAATCATCCCCCCCAATATGTCCTACAAAACCTTCTTTGGTCCAATTATTGACACTATTTACCAAGACCCTGGCCACATTTTTGATCATCTCATCCCCTTTGGTAAAGCCGTACAAATCATTGTAAGCCTTAAAATTATCCAAATCTACATAGGCAACGGCAAATGATCCTGGGCCTTGCAAAATCTCCATTAACTTTTTTTCTATAGAGACGTTACCAGGAAGACCAGTAAGAGGATTGTTATCTGAGACTCGCTCAATCCTGCGTAAGGCTAATTCAGTCCTTAGCAATACCTCCTCCACAGGGGTATCAAGAAATAAGATATCATCAATGGCCTGCAAATACTGGTTAATCCTTTGAGGCTCTAATTTATGCAAAATAAGGATCAAAGGTAGACGTACTAAGTTAAAATGAAGTTTTATGTCCTTTACCAAAATTTCCAAGCCCTCTGGAGACTTCTCGTAATAATAATAAAGTAGATCAGGTGGGTTAAAAAAGAGGGCATCAAGAAACTTTTCAAGCTTACTAAAAGATCTGACATAAAAATGGAGAGTAAGGGCCCTTTTCCAGGTAAAAAAGGGTTCTCCCTTTTCCCAGTAAGCAAAAATAGTCTTCTTTTTTACTTTGGGGAGGCTCACGAGGGGCTAAGTTCTCTCTTTAATTCCTCAGTGAAAAACTTTAATTCGTAGAGCCTTGGTTCCAAGGCAAAGATTACTTCTTTAATTTCAGGTAAGGACAACTTAAGAATTTTCAGGGTGTTCAGATTAAGGGGAGGTATTTGATGATAGAGAGTCTCTCCATAACCTCGGGCGTGCACCAAAAAATCGGAAAGATGAATGAGAGCAGCTTCTTTTTTATATTTTTTTGCCAGTTCCAGATTATGATGGGCTTGTACTGCTTCAATAAGTCTCTCGGGGATATTCCATTGCGTCATCAAAAAGGCCCCAATCTCTGCATGATCAAGCCCCAAAAGGGCCTTCTCAGCCCTTAAAGGATCCTCACCCTGAGCTACCATTTTGACTATTTCCTGATAGTCCTCCCTTAAGACTACCAATTCAACCACCTTTCCAAGATCATGTAAAAGCCCAGCTGTAGCCAATTCTTGAGGATCCTTAATCTCTAAACGTTCAGCCAAGAGTTTACAGCAGGCAGCTACCCCCACCGAGTGTTCCCACAGTCCCACATCTTCCTTATGAATGATCTCAAATATAGAGGAGGTCATAATAAGGATCTTGAGAACATTCATCCCGAGAAGCATCATGGCCTGCTGGACTGTAGAGACCTTTCTGGGGAAACCATAGAAGGCTGAATTGGCTAACCTTAAAACTTTGGTAGTAATGACTTGATCCTTTTCTATAAGCTCAGCTATCTGATTTAGAGAGGTCCGCTCATCCTCAATCATTTGATTTAATTTTTGCACAACTGGAGGTAAAGTAGGAAGCCCTTCTAATTTTCTGAGTTTCTTTTTGATTTCCTTTCTCTTTTCAGAAGGATCTATCATAGAATTATCCCGTCATTTATAGCTTTGAAATTTTTCCAGTAACATTTCTTTGATGATCTCTTTTATTTGTAGAAGGGTCTCCTCTTTAACTCCTTGAAAGCGAGCTTCTAAGGCCTCCAATTCCTCCTCTAAGGTCTTTTCCCAAGGCAATTTAACAGGAGTCCCTTCCACGGTAACATAGCTTACCCCAAGCTCTTCAAAGCGTTTAAGCATCTCTGCAGTAATCTCTATTCCCTTTCCGCAAAGCACTCTCCCCTGATTATCCACTACCTCTTCATAGGTCTTCATCCCAGGCCGAATATAACTCAAAGGCAATCTCTGCATAGGCCCCTCTAAATTATTTTATTGAGGCTATATTCTATAATTCCTTGTACCCCAAGCTCTAAAAGCTTAGGCACAAGATCCCTAACCTCCTTTTCTGCCACCACAACCTCTAAGGCATACCAATCTTTATTATAGAGCTGAGAAATAGTAGGTGCTGTAATACTGGGCAAGTAAGCAACGACCTTCTCTAAGCTCTCAGCTGGCACATTCATCTTAAGCCCTACCTTTTTGTGCGAGTTTAAGGCCCCTTTGAGTAATACAGCTATTTGCTGAATCTTTTTGCGCTTCCAAGTATCTTCCCAAGCCTTTTTATTGGCGATAAGCTGAGGATAAGTAACTAACATTTCATAGATAATCTTCAAACCATGTGCCTTTATGGTGGTCCCTGTCTCAGTGACCTCCACAATGGCATCACAGAGGCCCTGAACCACTTTGGCTTCAGTAGCTCCCCAAGAATAACTAACTTCAACAGGGATTCCCCTCTCGGCAAAAAATCTCTTAGTATAATTTACCAGTTCAGTGCTTATGCGTTTTCCCCGAAGATCCTCTAAAGTGTTAATATCTGAATCTGCTTTAACAGCTATTACCCATCTTGCAGGTCTTTTACTAACCTTAGAATATGGAAGATCCTCTATGATCTCCACTTGAGAATCGTTATCGAGGATCCAATCCTTCCCTGTTATTCCTGCATCAAGGATGCCTGCCTCTACATAGCGACTCATTTCCTGGGGTCTACAAATGACCAGATCAAGCTCTGGATCATCTACTTCAGGAAAATAACTTCTATGGTGAACCTCAATGGTCCATCCAGCCTTTTCAAACAGTTCTATGGTTGCCTTTTCTAAACTTCCCTTAGGAATACCAAACTTAAGCACCCTTTCCATAGATTTCCTCCGGATCTTTAAGCCTTTTCTCTATTACTTCTAATTTTCCATCTTTGTCCATCTTTCTGTAAAAACAACTAAAATAACCTTCATGACAAACGGGCCCCTTAGGCTCCACTTTAATTAACAGGGTATCCAGATCGCAATCAACAAGGATCTCCCTAACCTCAAGGGTATGCCCTGAGGTCTCTCCTTTCATCCAGAGTTTACCCCTGGTCCGACTATAAAAAAACACCTTTCCTGTTTGATATGTTTTTTCTAAAGCCTCTGGGTTCATAAAGCCAAGCATAAGCACCTTCCCAGAATGGAAATCCTGGATAATGACTGGCAATAATCCTCCACCCTTTTCAAAGTTAAGGGGTAATGCCATAGGCTACCTCCACCATCTCTCTTAAGAGCTTTTCAGGGTTAGGACTTTTCACTAAGGCAGTGCCAATGAGAACCCCCTTAAAACCCATTTCCCTTAAGATTTTTACCTCTTGAGCTGTATTAATTCCCGACTCGGCAATCACAAAAATATTCTTAGGAATTTGGGTTAGCATCTTGGGAGCATGCTCTGTATCTACTTTGAGGGTATTTAAATCCCTGTTATTAATACCTATAACCTCTGCCCCTATCTTTAAGGCCTTCTCTACATCCTCTTCTGAATGCACTTCCACCAAGGCAGATAGGCCAAGTTTGTATGTATACTTATAAAGTTCCTTTAGCTCCTCAAGGGGGAGAATACCTGCAATGAGGAGAAGAAAATCTGCTCCAAAGGCCTTAGCCTCTTCAATCTGAACAGGATCAAAGATAAAATCTTTTCTTAACAAAGGAAGAGAAGTAATTGAACGAACCCCAGCGAGGTATTCTAAGGAACCATAAAAGAAGATCTCTTCGGTGATCACAGAGATGGCTTTAGCACCTGCCCGCTGATAAATTTCTGCTAAGGAGAGGGGATTAAAGTTTCTATTTATAGTACCTTTAAGAGGGCTTCCTTTTTTAATCTCAGCTATAATAATAAAACCTTCTTTTTCTAAATACCTTTTCAGATCAAAGGGAGGGCGGTCCCAAAAAGGTCTAAAATAAAGGCCCCGCTGTTTCCTTTTTAATATTTCGAAATATTTTTCAAAGAGTATGTTTTCTAAGATTTTGTGCATGTCTTTAATTTTAACTCATAGAAAATTTTTGAAAAGATGGTAAAATGGGAAAATCCAATTTGACCCAAAAGACGAGGAGGTCAAGTTATGCCAAAGAGGACCTATCAACCAAGCAGAATAAAAATGAAGAGAACCCATGGCTTTAGAGCCAGAATGAAAACCCGCTCAGGAAGAAGGATTTTAAAAAATAGAAGAAGAAAGGGGCGTCATCGCCTTACGGTCTAAAAGGTTACCTTTGAAAAAAGAAGGCCTTTCTAAAAAGGAGCGATTAAGCCTTAACAGAGATTTTAAAAGGGTCTTAGCTGAAGGAAGAAAGATTTGGGTAGATAAATACTTACTTATTATCTATTGTCCCAATAACTTGACTTATAGAAGGTTAGGCACTATAGTTTCCAGTAAAGTTGGTGGAGCTGTAGAAAGAAATAAGGTAAAAAGGATTTTAAGAACCCTTTTTAGGAAAAACAAAGAGTTTTTTCCAGAGAAGGCAGATATTATAATGATTCCTCATCCTGCGATAAAAAATCTAAGCTATGATGAGCTGCAAAAGTTGGTTAGAAATACCTTATGGTCTTTAACCCCATATGAGCGTCATGGTCAAGGGTCTTCTTCTTAGATTAATTGAGCTTTATCAGCATTTTATCTCTCCCTTCTTAGCCCTTCATTTTAATTTGCATTGTCGTTATTATCCTTCTTGTAGTGAATATGCTAAGCTTGCTATAAAGGACTGGGGAATCCTTAGAGGCTCCCTTTTGGCTTTAAAGAGATTTTTGAGGTGCCACCCCCTCTCTCCTGGAGGTATTGACTTCCCTCCACCAAAAGACCTGCATCGGAGGATTAATAATCATGGATAATCGCTTTCTTCTGGCTATTATTTTATCCATAGGTATTTTAATTTTCTTTCAATATCTTTATATTTCTTACTTTTCTCCTCCACCAGCAAAGGAAATTTTAAATGAAGGGGGTAATTTAACGACCAAGGAGTCTGGTGCAAAAGCCTCTGAACTGGGGAAAATAGCTGAGGCTCTGGCAAAGGAAGTGAAACAAATCTCTGTTACTACTCCTCTATATGAAGGCCTTATCTCTACAGCTGGAGCCCGCTTCACAGAATTTAAACTTCTAAACTATACTGAAGATCTAAAGACAAAGAAAAATATTGAATTAATTAATGCGTCCAAGGAAGGCTTTCCTTGGGAGATTTATCTTGCCTCTTCCCCCAAATTAGCCCTTATCCCCTTCGAATTGGGTGAAGCTAAAGGTGATACTCTTAACCTCTCAACTAAGGAAAAGGCAAGTCTACTTTTCAAAGGACAAACAGCTGAATGGGAAGTTGAAAAAATTTTCACATTCAAAGGTGATTCCTATTACATAGATTTAGAGATAAGACTACGCAATCTTACTAATGGCACTCAGAGAGACAGGCTTCTCTTGAGAGGTGTTTTTGCTCCCTTTTCCAAAGGAAGTGATTATGTTTTTACTGGTCCTTTTTATTATACAGATCATCTCATAGAGGTAAAACTTAAGGATACCATAAGTGAATATGTAGGACCCCTTAAGTATTTAGGCTTTATGGATGTCTATTTTATGGTCTCACTTATCCCTTTAGAGAATGGGACATATAAGGCTACTTTTAGAAAACTCCAGGAAGGCAAGGTAAGCGAATTTATTCTTTGGAGTGATGAGTTTACTCTGAATCCTGGTGAGAGGAAGACCTTTAAGTTTAAGGTCTATATGGGACCTAAAAAGGCAGAAGAGTTAAAGAAAGAATATCCCCTTTTGGCCAAATCGCTCTACTTTGGACTCTTTGACCTTATAGCCAAACCTCTACTCTTTCTCCTTAAATTCTTCTACAGTTTTACACATAACTATGGCTGGGCTATTGTTATAGTAACCTTTCTTATAAGGATACTCTTTTACCCCCTTAATCATCTAAGCTATAAGAGTATGAAAAAAATGCAGGAACTACAGCCTATCTTCCAAAAACTCAAAGAGAGGTATAAAGATGATCCTCAGACCCTTCAGAAAGAACTCATGAATCTCTATAGAACCCATAAGATTAACCCCTTCTCAGGATGTCTTCCCATACTCATTCAGATACCCGTATTTATTGCCTTTTACAAGGTCCTTCTCATGGCTATTGAATTGCGTCATGCCCCTTTTATTTTATGGATTAATGACCTCTCTTCCCCTGAAAGGCTTTATCTTGGATCATTAGTTATTCCCTATCTTGGAGGTATCCCCCTTTTAACCATACTCATGGGAGTTTCCATGTATGTTCAGCAAAAACTTACTCCTACCACTATGGATCCTACCCAGGAAAAGATAATGCTTATTCTTCCTATATTTTTTACCATATTATTTATAAATTTCCCTTCAGGTCTTGTCTTATATTGGTTTGTGAATAATCTTTTATCTATAGGGCAACAGCTGATTACTTTTAAATTATCTAAACCCAAGTAAGGAGAGGTGAGCTATGGAAAGAAGCGTGGAACTTGAGGGAAAAAGTCTTGATCAATTAGTGGAGAGGGCCTGCCAGGACTTAAACTGTCTTCCCCAGGACTTAGATATTGAAATTGAGGAATACACTGCTGGGGGGATGTTAGGAACAGGAAGAAAAATTAAAGCAAGATTTAAAATAAGACCCGAAAAGATCCTATCAGAAAGAGCAAACCGTGCCCTCTCTTTTTTGAAAGAACTCTTCTATAATCTTGATTTTGATTTAAATACGCAAACCCAGCTAAACAAGGAAAAAATGGAGATTGAAATTATTCTCTCAGGAGAGGATACAAAGTATCTCTTGCCGAACGGAGGAGAGGGCCTTTCAGCTTTGGAATTCCTTGTCAATAAGGTGGTAGCTAAGTCCCAAGGTGTTGGCCCCAAAATTGTATTAAAAATTAAAGGAGTAGATTTAGAAAAAGAGAAACGTCTAACGCGAGCAGTAAAGAGGGCTATAAGCCTCATAAAGCAAGATCAAAAGGAAAGAACTATTAGAGTGGGGACAAAGAGAGAAGAACGGCTCGTCTTAAATCTAATAAAAGATTACCCTGATATTGTAGGCGAAATTCATGAGGACACCAAGGGTAAAAGGATTACTTTGAGGTTAAAAAGTTCTTAAGTGAAGGCCTTAGAGCTTGAAGATACCATAGCAGCCATAGCCACCCCTCCTGGGAGGGGGGCTATTGGTGTCATTAAAATAAGTGGGGATAAGGCCCTCTCCATTTTAGAAAAAATCTTTACTCCTAAAAGAAAGCTTTCCTCCTTCGAATCTCACCGATTTTATTATGGATTTATCACAGACCCTGAAACCAAAGAAAGAGTTGATGAGGTGTTAGTGGTCTACATGCGCAAACCCCATAGTTATACCAGAGAAGATGTAGTTGAGATCCATGGCCACAGTGGCTATTTTAACTTAAGAAAAATTTTGGAATTGGTCTTTAAATATGGTGCAAGACCTGCTGAACCTGGGGAGTTTACTCTCAGAGCCTTCCTTAATGGAAGGATTGATCTCTCTCAGGCAGAGGCTATTGAGGAGATCATCTCAGCAAGATGCGAAAAGGCCCTTCAAATGGCCATGCAGACGCTCTCTGGCAAACTTTCTGAGAAAGTTCAGTCTCTTAGAGAAAAACTTTTAATGGCTCTTGCTCAAGTAGAATCAGCTATTGATTTTCCCGAAGAAGATATTGAAATTATGAACCCCTCTGCCTTAAGTAGTTTCATAAGAGAAGAGATCCTAAAATCTATAAATGATCTTATTGAGAGTTACAGAGAGGGAAGGATTTACAAAGAAGGTATAAGTCTCGTCATCTCAGGAAAACCAAATGTGGGGAAATCGTCCCTTATGAATGCCTTGCTTCGCGAGGAGAGGGCTATTGTTACCCCTATACCGGGGACCACCAGGGACTTCCTTGAAGAAGAGGCCTATATACATGGTTTACCTGTAAAACTCATTGACACAGCTGGTTTAAGAGAAACAGAGGACTTGGTGGAAAAAATTGGTATAGAGAGGGCCTTGCAAAAATTAGAAGAGGCAGACCTTGTGCTCTACATTATCGATGTCAGTTCTAAGCCTACTGATGAGGACTTAAAACTCTATGAAAGAATAAAGGCCTATCCTCATCTTGTAGTGCTAAATAAAATTGACTTAAAACCAAATTTTTTGCAAAATTGGGAAGAGCTTTTTTCTTCTTTGGGAGAGGAGTATATTCCCCTCTCTGTGAAAGAAGGTCTTAATCTTGAGGTGCTCTCTCAAAGAATCTTCGACAAAATAACTGGGGAAAAGGGAGGCTTGACCTCTGAGGTTGTCCCAAATTTAAGACAAAAGATCTCCTTGGAAAAGGCAAAATTTCATCTGGAGGAGGCCTTAAAGGAACTTACTAAACCTGAGCCCTTGCCAGAACTTGTCTCCGTGGAACTAAGAGGCGCCCTCTCAAGCCTCACCGAAATCATAGGTGAGGTCACCACTGAGGATTTGTTAACTGAAATCTTCAGCCGTTTTTGCATTGGCAAATAATTAAATGGCCCCATGCATAAAAGTTTAATGATGTAAGAACGGCTTTAATAATTTATCTGGCGAGGAATTAATTTCGAATGATCTTGAAAATATTATCGTGGATCGAGCTCTAAAAGGGGCTTATAAAAAAAGAAAAGCTAAAAAGGACGTAAATCATGACATAAATACTTAATATGGTAGAGAGAAGACAAGCCCTTTTTGGGAAATACACATAACCCTGTAAAAGAGGTAAGGGTATCAGCAGAAAGAAAAAAACAAGGAAGGGGTCAAAAATTTTAAGCATTTGCTGGGCTCCGACAAAAAACCAGGGTCCCCTTGCCTTAAGACCCTGAAAAGGATTAAGGGGAAAATTCACTATCAAAACAGGCAAAAGTAACCAGAGAAAATAAAAGAGATTCTCCCATCTAAAAAGGGCTCGAGCTTTTATGTGCCAAATTAAGAGACCTCCCGCAAGGAAAAAAGAACCAATGAGATGCCAGTGATAGACTTTTATTAAGCCAGTCTGAGTGGTAGCAAAAAAAAGATTGTTTAGAAAAGATCCCACTACAGGGGTTGACTGTAGAAGGTTTTCGGCAATAGAGCCAGCAAGTTCCCCTACCTCATCCCCTCTTAGTAGGTAACCTGTAAAGGTCAAAAACAACAGAAGGGGTAAAGAGAAAATAAGAAAAAACCAGGGGAAGGGCCTTTTTAAAAGATATAGCCTTTTCAAAAGGGCATCTATCAAATGAAGGGCAAGAAAAATGAGGGCAACTTGAGCAGAAAAATAATGAAGCTTTCGCAGGTAACTACCAAAAGGCACAAAGGTTTCAATCTGAAGAACACTTATTAAGGGATGATGATAAAAATAGTGAAAACTAAGTAGAACACCAGAAAAGAGACACACTATCAGGGCAGAAGAACTTAGTAAGGCTATGGTTAAATTAATAGTCCCTTTTTTAAATCTCAATCTGAAGCCCACTTTCTTTGAGAGTTGCAGAGAGGGACCTTAAATCCTTTTTGGCAGGCCCTGAAATAAATTTTCCCTGTAGGGTAAATTTACTTTGGTGGCAGGGGCAAACAATAAGCTCTCTTTCAGGGTCATAATTTAGTTTGCAGCCAAGATGAGGACATCTCCTTGAAAAGACCAAAAAAACCTCCTTCTCTTTAACTAATATGTATTCCTCTCCCAAGTATATTCTTCCCATCTTTTTTAGCTCCTCTTGAGGAAGAAAGATCTTTTTTGGTGGAGGAGCGCTAACAAAAGAGGTTTGGCGAAGGAAGAAATAAGTTCCACCACCCAGAAGAAGAAAGGAAAGATTTTTCATAAAATCTCTTCTCTTCATGGCTTTTCTTCCCTGAGAGCTGGAGCAAGCTCCTTTAAAGCCTTTTTGAGCAAACCTTCTAAAGTATCTGTTTCCTCAAAGACCTTAAATAGCACCTCTTCTACATCTTGGACTTTGAAACCTAAGCTCAAAAGACTTTCTCTTGCCTCTTGCAAAATCCTCTCCTTCTCCAAAGGAATAGTTAAGCCCTTTTTGCTAAGCCTTCCATAAAGGCCTTTAAGCTCTATAAAAAGCTTTTCTGCCTTTTTTAATCCTATACCTGGCACACGGGCTAATTCTTCCACTTTTCTCTCTAAAATAATAGTTCTCAAAGTCTCAGGGGTAAAGACCGATAAGAGATTTAAGGCAAGCTTTGGTCCTATTCTTGAAAGGGTATTTAGTTTGAGAAAGAGCTCCCTTTCCTCTCTTTCCAAAAAACCGTAAATCTCTAAGTATTCATTTTTTCTAATAAGTGGCACAACAAAAAACTCTACCCTCCTGTGCATAAAATTTTCCCTAAGGATTTCTATAAGATTAATGGGCACATGTATTTCCCAAGATAAAACCCCTGTTTCCACTATAACCTTATTGGGTGGATACACTTCTGAAAGCCTTCCTCTAATTTTATAAAACAACCCTCTCCCCCTTCTCTAAGATAGAGACCAGAGCTATACCTAAGGCATCAAGGATATGCTCTACTTTCCTTATCTTAGAGTCAAGATCTTTCCCCAAGAGAGACTGGATAACTTTAAGCAAATCTTCCTTTGTAGCCCAGCCATCACCACAGAGAAAACTCTTCCATTGTGAGGGGTGATATGTAATATATGGTAACCTCCTTTCCTCTGAGGCTAATAAAACTAAGGCAAAGACCTGCACAATCTTAGCAGTATTCACAGAATTTACTTGAGGCAAGGGCTCTTCAACGGCTATCATTTCAGGTTTATACTCCTCTAAAATTTTCTCTAAACCTTTATAAATGTGCCAAAGCCTACTCCCGAGGGCGAGCTTAGGGGAAGTTTTTAAAACATCAGCACTTAGGATTTTATAATCTCTCCCCCTATTTTCAAGGACTATATAGCCAAAATTAAGGAGACCTGGATCGACTCCTAACACTCGCATAAAGGCCTAAGTTAAGCTAATTTTCATGCCATCATAAGCAGCTAAGACCTTTAAATCAAGCTCTTCACTCAATTTCTTAGCCACCTGAAAGGGATTGGCCCTTAGCATGGTCATACCAAAATGGGTTAAAATGGTCAACTCAGGCCTGATATGATAAAGCAAGTTCTTTACCTCCTCTACAGAAAGATGCAAGACCTCCTTTTTAGGTTCAAATCTAACCAAATTAATAATGAGATAATGGCAATTTGAAAATTCCTCTTTTAAACCCTCAAAATAGGCGGTGTCACTAATTAGCCCTAAACGCTTTTCCTGGGGCAAAAGAAAAATTAGACCGTAAGTCTCTGCACTATGCCTTAGTTTACAGGTAGTCCAAAAATCTAAGAATTCTGTCTGATAAAAATTTTTTTCTTGAAGAAGGATTATTTCCTGGAGATAAGGTTTTAGGTAACTTAAAAGTATTCCCTCAGTAAGGGCCTCTTCAGGGATGAAAAGCCTTCCCCTTTTTTTAAAACCTCCTTCGGTTAGGGCATCAACTATGATATTGAGGTCAGCAGAGTGATCCAGATGTTTGTGGGTAAGAATGATAGTTTTAATTTTTTCTGGAGAAATTTTTTGTTTGGCTAATTGGACGAGCGTCCCAGGTCCTGGATCAATGAGGAGACACCCCTTTTCTTGCCTTAAAATCAGACCACCTGAAGCCCTAAACTGTTTGGCCACGACATAACGAGCTCCCGCTGTACCAAGAAAAAGGACTTCTACCATGGTTTTTTTGATATTAAATATAGCTTAAAAAAGTGCCTCAGTAAATGCCTCAATCCCCACTTAAAGAAAATTTTTAAAAATCTATCTTGCTAAATTTTTAAAATATGTTATATACTAAATTTATCATGAAGGTAAAAAATATAACAAGAAAATTCCTTTGTCCCTTTGGTCTCTGTTGTTGTCCTGGACGAATGTGTCCAGGACGCGTCCCCTATTTTAAACATTAAAGTTTCTTTTTTCCAAAAATTTTAAAGAGGAGGGTTAGGGATGAAAGACCCATCCAAACCTATAAACAGCCTTTTTGATTTGATTGGAAATACACCTCTTCTTGATTTGAGTGATTTACTTGGGCCTGAAGGAAAAGTAAAACTTTATGCTAAAGCTGAGTGGTTTAATCCTGGTGGTTCGATCAAAGACCGCCCAGCAAAAGAGATCATACTACAAGCAGAAGAAAGAGGAGAACTAAATAATTCCAAGGTCATTCTTGATGCCACCTCTGGCAATATGGGTATTGCTTACACCCTTCTTGGAAGGGCTAAAGGCTATAAAGTTACTCTATGTCTGCCTGAAAATGTTAGCCCTGAAAGGAAAAGGCTTTTAGAGATTTTTGGGGCAGAGCTCATCCTTACCGATCCCTTGGAAGGTATAGACGGTGCCATTTTAAAGGCAAGGGAACTTTATAGAGAAAATCCAGAGAAATACTTCTATGCAGACCAATATAGTAATGTAGCTAATTATCTTGCCCATTATAAAACAACAGGGCCTGAGATCTGGGAACAGACCAAAGGAGAAATCACCCATTTTATTGCGGGCTTAGGCACAAGTGGGACCATGATGGGAGTAGGTCGCTACTTAAAACAAAGAAACCCAAATATAAGACTCATAGGCATTCAACCTGATAGTCCTCTTCATGGCATTGAAGGGCTTAAACACATGGAAAGTGCCCTAAAGCCTGCCCTATTTCAAGAAAGCCTCTTAGATGACTTTCTTTATGTTTCCACAGAGGAAGCTTATTGGTGGGTAAAATTCCTTCTCAGAAAAAAGGGATATTTTGTAGGAGTCTCCTCTGGGGCAGCTTTGGCTTGTGCTATAAAACTGGCCAAAACCTTAAAAGAGGGATGTGTGGTCACTGTTTTTCCTGATGGGGGATTTAAATATCTGAGTGAAGCCTTTTGGAGGGATTAGTTTATGAGGGTACTTCTTTTAGAAAGGGTATGGCAAGAGATCCGCTCTCATGTGGAAAGATTCTATCCTGAAGAGGCTTGCGGGCTCCTTTTAGGGAATTCATTAGGGGGAACCTATCAAGTCTTTAAGGCCCATCTTGCCCATAATGTATGGGAGAAACAGGAAGAAAGAGGGAGAAGATATGCCATAAATCCTGGTGAGTTTCTTAAGGCTGAGAGAGAGGCTGAAAGGGAGAACCTCTCTATATTAGGTATCTTTCATTCCCATCCCGATTACCCTGCCTATCCTTCTCAGTTTGATCAAGAACAGGCCTGGGAGGGTTATCTCTACCTTATTCTTGGTTTAAGGAAAGGTAAGGTAGTGGAAAAGGGGGTTTTTATCTTCTCTCCTTCCAGGGAAATCATAGCAGTTCCCTTAGAAATAGTTGAGGAGGTGAGAACATGAGCTATGTAAAAGGATTAAAGTGCAGAGAATGTGGAAGAGCTTATCCTAAGGAACCTATCTTTGTCTGTGAATGGTGTTTTGGTCCCTTAGAAGTTGATTATGACTATGATAGTATCAAAAAAGTATTTAATCAAAAGGAGCTTGAAAAAAGGCCCCCTAACTTATGGAGATATAGAGAGCTTCTTCCTATAGATAAAGACCCAGTTTGTGGATTGCATTCAGGTTTTACTCCCCTTATTGAAGCCAAAAATTTGGCCTCTGCTTTAGGGATTAAAAAATGCTTTATTAAGGATGACTCTGTTAATCACCCCACTCTCTCTTTCAAGGATAGGGTTGTAGCTGTGGCTCTGTCCAAGGCCAAAGAATTTGGCTTTAAAACTGTAGCCTGTGCCTCCACAGGAAATCTGGCTAACGCCGTTGCTGCCCATTCCCGTTATAGCGGTTTTGATTGCTATGTCTTTATTCCTCATGATCTTGAAGCCTCAAAGATATTATCTTCCCTTATTTACGGCGTCAATTTGGTGGCTATTGAAGGGAATTACGATGAGGTAAACAGGCTCTGTGCAGAGATAGCCATGAATTTTCGCTGGGCCTTTGTCAATGTGAATTTAAGGCCCTATTATGCAGAAGGCTCCAAAACCTATGGTTTTGAAATAGCAGAACAACTTGGCTTTAGAGCACCCCAAAATATAGTCATACCAGCTGCCTCTGGCTCTTTGGTAACTAAGATCTATAAAGGTCTTTGGGAGTTTTACCATTTAGGATTAATCAAAGAATTTAATAGTAGATTTTTCTTGGCCCAAGCTGAGGGATGTGCTCCTATTGTCCAGGCCTTTAGAGAGGGCTCTAACATAATCAAACCAGTAAAGCCCAAAACTATAGCCAAATCCATAGCTATTGGAAATCCTGCTGACGGGGTTTATGCCTTAGACATAGTCAAAAAAACTAAGGGCTATGCTGAGGCAGTAAATGATAAAGAGATCATAGAAGGAATTAAACTTTTAGCGGAAACTGAGGGAATCTTTACGGAGACCGCAGGAGGTGTAACTGTAGCAGTCACGCAAAAACTTATTCAAAAGGGGCTCATAAATAGGGATGAAGAAGTGGTTATCTGCATAACAGGTAATGGCCTTAAAACCCAAGAGGCTGTGCAATCTTCCCTTAAAGAAATCATTAAGATAAAACCTTCCTTAGAGGAATTTAAAAAACACATAAAAGGAGGTGCTTAGCCATGGCAGTAAAAGTCAGAATCCCAACCCCACTTTTATCTCTAACCCAAGGTCAAAGGGAAGTTGAGGCAGAAGGTGCCACCCTCAAGGAGCTTATTGAGGACCTGGAAAGGAAATACCCAGGCCTTAAGGAAAGACTCTGCGATGAAGAGGGGAATATAAGGCGCTTTATTAACTTTTTTGTAAATGATGAGGACATACGCTTTTTACAGGGAGAGGAGACCCCTTTAAAGCCAGGTGATGTGGTCTCCATCGTGCCAGCCATTGCTGGGGGAAATTAAAATCCAAAAAAGAGGAGGAAACCTATGCCTAAGCTATGGTTACATTTAATATTTCCTGAAAGTCAGATCAAGAAGCCCGTCATTTATAGAATGGCCATTAAGCATCAAGTAGTTCCCAATATTAGAAGGGCTAATGTGACAGAGAGCACAGGGGAGATGATTTTAGAACTAAGTGGCAAAAAAGAAAACTTGGAAAAGGCAATTAAATATTTGAAAAGATTAAAAATAAAGGTAGAACCCATTACTGGGGATATTTTGGAATAGGAGGAAGAAGGCATGGAAGAAATTTTCTTGAGTAAGGAGGAAATATACCGGTATAGCCGTCACCTTCTTATACCAGAAGTGGGGATAAGAGGACAAAGGGTCCTAAAGGCCTCTAAGGTTTTAATAGTAGGCACAGGAGGCCTTGGTTCTCCCATCTCTCTATACTTAGCCGCTGCAGGTGTAGGTAAAATAGGTCTTGTAGACTTTGACACCGTTGACGAAAGCAATCTGCAGAGGCAGATCGTTCATGCCACCTCCACCATAGGTATGCCCAAAGTGGAATCCGCTAAGATACGCCTCTTAGAAATTAATCCCTATATTGAAATTGTCGCCTATCAGTGTCTTCTTAACCGAGAAAACATCATGGATATAGCTAAGGACTATGATATTATTATTGATGGCACCGACAATTTTCCCACTCGCTATCTCTTAAATGATGCAGCCTTTTTCCTGAAGAAACCTCTAATTTATGGAAGCATCTTTCGCTTTGAGGGGCAGGTGACGGTCTTTGATAGCAGAAGAGGTCCCTGTTACAGATGTCTCTATCCTGAGCCCCCTCCACCAGGGACAGTCCCTTCCTGCGCAGAGGGGGGTGTTTTTGGGGTCTTACCTGGGGTGGTGGGGGCTATTCAGGCAACTGAAGCCCTAAAACTCCTATTAGACCTGGGGGAACCTTTGATTGGGAAGCTCCTTCTCTATGATGCCCTCCATATGGAGTTTCGCTTTTTAAAATTAAGAAAGAACCCTCACTGCCCCCTTTGTGGAGAAAATCCTACCATCCATGAACTCATGGATTATGAAAATTTTTGTGGTACAGAAGTCCTTCCAGAAAACCCTCAGTATGAGCTATCCCCACAGGAATTAAAGGAAAAATTAAAGGAGGAAAACTTAGTAATTCTTGATGTTAGAGAGCCCCATGAATGGGAAATCTGCCATTTGCCCAAGAGTATCTTTATCCCCTTAGAGAAACTGCCAGCCACCATCCATCAATTAGATCCCACTAAAGAATATGTAGTCGTTTGTAAGGTAGGTAAAAGAAGCTACTCGGCATTAGAGTTATTACTTGGAGCAGGCTTTAGGGCCTACCATCTAAGAGGGGGCCTAAATAACTATGCTAAGGAGGTTGACCCTGAGATGCCTATTTACTAAGGGACTCCCCACCCTTAGAAAGAAATTGGGATAGCTCCCTTTTTAATATATCTAAATTTATTATGGGACAGCCCAGTTTGTTTTCGGGGATGCCATGAGATAGCTCAGCCAATATTCCTTCCCTATCTAAGCTAAGGGCCTCCTCAATGAGGAGGCCCTTTAACCTCTCAGTAAGCTTGCTAAGAAAGGCAATAGCTGCTACACAGCCTTGCAATTTAAATTTAGCATCCCCAATTCGGTCACCTTCAAACTTAAGGTATAACTTTAGAAGACAGGGCGAAGGAGGAGACTCTTCCAGACATACAGGGTCTTCAATTGTTACTATTAAATCTGCCTCTGGAATTTCCCCTACATTACGAGGGTTTAAGAATTCTTCCAAGACCTTCTTGCCATAATATTTACCCATGGCTTTTCTTACTCTTATAGTCCTCTATAGCCTTTTTCAGGGCATCAAGCCCGAGGACAGAACAATGAACCTTTTGAGGTGGAAGCCCTCCAAGCTCAGCTACAATCTCTTCTTTAGTCAATTTCATGGCCTCATCAATAGTTTTTCCCTTTACCATTTCCGTTAAAATGCTGGAGACGGCAATAGCAGCTGCACACCCAAAGGTTTTAAACTTAATATCCTCAATTAAATTATCTCTAACTTTGATGTAAAGATACATCATATCTCCGCACACAGGATTTCCTTCAATACCCACTCCATCTGCATCAGGTATTTCTCCTACATTTTTAGGATTCATAAAATGCTCTATTACCTTCTGACTATACATACTAAGTCCTCACCTCCCTCAAAGATTTTTAATCTCTACAAGCGAATATTCCTGGGATTCATACCCCCACAACCATCTTTGGCAAAGGGCTTTTCACAATTGCCCATATAACAGCCCTTGCCACTAAACCCAAAAGGATTAACAAAGGTAAACCATTTTTGCACGGTCCTTTTAATCTGCCCTTCACTATAGCCTTCCTTAACCATCCACTTAGCCAGACCCATCCAGGATCTGTAAAGATTACATTCGCATCAGCAAGTCAAGGCACTTGATTCCGCACAACAGGGAGCCTTAAGCTGAGAGAGGGCCCTTTTTAAAAGGGCTTCCTCAGAGGGGAGAAGTCTTAGGCGCTCATAATAGGTGATAAATTGAAGGGTTTCTCGACGAACATCTTTAAACTCTGGGAGCTCTTTAGAGGGCTTAGAATACATATTGGCGCCTGTGTAAAAGATAGCTACTGCTATAAGTATGGAGATTATTAAAAATTTACTTCTACCCATAAAGACCTCCTCCTTTCCTTTTATCTTTAGTGATGAGGGCAACTTTCTTTCCACTTTTCCATATCTTTCCAGCCCTCCTTAAAGGGAGAAAGTTCTCTCAATCTCTCCACAACAGGAGGCATCTCAGCTAAGACATAGTCTATATCCTCTTCAGTAGTATCTTTCCCTAAGGTAAAGAGGATCGATCCCTGTATCAGATGGGCAGGGAAGCCCATAGCAGAAAGCACTGGAGAGGCCTTAAGGGCCTTTGAAGTGCAAGTGGAGCCACTGGAAACATATATTCCTTTCATAGCAAGCATCAAAAGCATAGCCTCCCCCTCTATAAACTCCACCAAAAAACTTGCATGACCAGGGAGCCTTTTCTCAGGATGCCCTGTTAGATGAATATGTGGAATCCTCTCCTTTAGCCCCTTAATCAATTTATCTCTTAGGATCTTCATCTTAGCTATCCACTGGGGTAAGTTTTCTTTAAGAAGTCTTGCTGCCGTTCCCATTCCCACAAGGCCTGCCACATTCTCCGTTCCCCCTCGTTTTCCTCCCTCTTGGATGCCCCCAATAATAAGGGGTTGGATCCTTACCCCCTTTTTAACATATAGGGCTCCCACTCCCTTTGGCCCATAAAAAAGATGGGCTGACAAGGAAAGGGCATGAACTCCTAAGCTTTGCACATCAATTTCCATCTGGGGAATAGCGGCTACTGCATCAGTGTGAACAAGGGCCCCCACCTTTTCTGCAAGTCTTACCACCTCCTCCAAAGGTTGGATAGTGCCCACTTCAGGATTAGCAAGCTGGATAGAAACAAGGATAGTTTCTGGTCTTAAGGCCCTTTCCAAAAAATTTAGATCAATAACCCCATGGCGATCCACCGGGAGAAAGGTCACCTCAAAGCCTTCCTTTTCTAACATCCTGGCAGGATTGGTAATGGAATGATGCTCTACCAAAGAGACAATAAGATGATTTCCCTTCTTCCTGTGGGCATAGCAAAGGCCTCTTAGAGCAAAATTATTAGCTTCCGTGCCCCCAGAGGTAAAAATTATTTCCTCTGGACGGGCCTTGATAAGCTCCGCCACCTCTGCCCTTGCCTTTTCTATAGCCTCTCGAGCTACAACACCCAAATCGTAGCTACTTAAGGCGTTACCAAAGTGCTCCCTAAAAAAAGGAAGCATTGCCTGGAAAACTGCCTCATCTACAGGGGTTGTGGCTAAATTATCAAGATATACCCTCCTCATCGAAGTCTCCTTATATAGAATTTATAAATATCTCCATCCTCTTTGATACCAAGGAATTCCTGACCAAAGATCTCGCACCACCTGGGCACATCTTCAAGGGCTCTATCATAGTCCGTAACAAGTTCTAAAATTTGCCCTATTTCAATCTTTTTAATGGCCTCGTTAAGCTCAAGAAGATGAATGGGACACATAAGATGCACAATATCAACAGAAAGCGCTACTTCAGGCTCACTCTCAAGAAACTTCATAAATTTTCCCTTTAAGCCAAGGTTTACAAAAATAATTTTACTAATTTAATATATAACTCTTTATTTTAATTTGTCAATTCTATGTGTTTTGAGAAAATCAATTTTGAGCTATTTACCAGAAAATATTGAAAAAGGACTATGCAAAGAAAAGATTATATAC
>Ga0105163_1000240_pt1 | contig 33717 bp, 37 predicted proteins | sample JNZ110809AmetaG_FD_81531 | JGI IMG/M metagenome (GOLD analysis project Ga0105163, IMG submission 81531) | Hot spring microbial communities from Jinze hot spring, China to study Microbial Dark Matter (Phase II) - JNZ 110809A | ecosystem: Environmental > Aquatic > Thermal springs > Hot (42-90C) >... | reverse complement strand
TGAAAGCGTTGATTTAATACATAAAAAATTCACAAAAAACAAGTTAATAACAAAATGAAAGTTCATAAATTATAAATTTTCAACTTAATGGGAAAAATCTTCAAACCAAAAATAAAAAATATCATAATAGTTTTACTCACAACTTCTCTCATAAACACATACTATATTTTCTCTCCATCCCTTATTCAGAAATCAGAAGCAAGAGAAACAAGCGAAGATAAAGAAAAAGAGCATGGAAAAAATATAATCAATCAGGTGAAAATAGAAGGTTTAGAGAGAGCGAGCGAAGAGTATGTAAGGTCTGTTATTTTAAGCAGAGAAGGAAAAGAACTTGACCCCATAACTTTAAGACAAGATATAGAAAGAATCTACAACCTTGAAATTTTTGACGAAGTGAAAGCTGAATTCAAAGAAGGAACTCTCATATTCAAACTCAAAGAAAAACCAATAATATCTGATATTCAAGTTGAAGGCAGAAAAGAACTAAGCGAAGAAAAATTCAAAGAAGTAATGAAAATGAAAAAAGGCGACTTTCTTGACAGAAGAAAACTCAAAAAACAAATTGACGATATAATAAACGCTTACCAGAAAGAAGGATTCATATTCACAAAAGTTATTCCACAGATTGAATACTTACCGCAAAACAGAGCAAACATCAAACTGAAAATAAAAGAGGGAGAAAAGTATTATGTAAAAAAAATAGTATTCTCCGGCTCAGAAAAAATTGAAGAAAAACAACATCTAAAATACCTACAAACCAAAGAAACTTCTACCCTCAAAAGAATTATAGGAGAAGGAAAGTTAGACCTGAATTTACTTGAAGGAGATAAAGATAACCTCAGAAACTCTTATCTTGATTCAGGATTTATAGATGCCGAAATAAAAAGTCCAGCAGTTATTTTCAACCCAGCAAGAGAAGAAACCCTCATATTTTTCAGAGTATCAGAAGGTCCAAGATACAAAATAAAATCAATCAATATAGAAGGAGATATGCTCTTTAAAAAAAACCAGATAAAACAAAATCTAAAAGCAGAACAAGGAGAGTACTTCTCAAGAAAAAAAGTCATTGAAGATATTGAGTGGATATCAAGTTTATATCAAGATATTGGATTCGCACAGGTGAGAGTAAACCCGCTAATATCAAAAAACATTGAGGAAGGAAAAGAAGAAGGAGAAGTATCACTAACATACCAGATAAGTAAAGGAAACATATTTTACATAAGAAGGATAAACATAAAAGGCAACACGAGAACAAGGGACTTTGTTATAAGAAGATACTTTTCTCTTCTTGAAGGACAGATATTCTCACGAACATCTATAATGAAAAGCTACATAGAACTTATGAGGACCGGATTTTTTGAAAAGGTTGATATAAACCCCGTATTCTTACAAGATGGGAAGGTTGATTTAGATATTGAAGTGAAAGAAGGAAGAGTTGGAGCGGTATCTCTGGGAGGTGGATTTTCTCCACAATTTGGGAATTTCTTCCAATCGCTGTTCCTTCTGTTTCAAGGTCAGATATCAAATTTCAGAGGATTAGGGCAAAACCTTGGGATATACCTCGCAATAGGTGGCGGATTTGCTTTCTTCAACTTATTCTTCCAAGATGACCACGCATTTGATACCGACTACATAATGGGGGTTAATCTTTTCAGGTACCAGAGTTTCTTCCTACCTTTCCTCAAAATATCAACCGGAGGAAAGTTCAACACAGGACTTTTCTTGACAGAAAGAACAAAATTCGTACTCTCACCCGGAATGGAAATACTTGATGTATATGACAGAAGAACAGGGGGAAGAATTCCGTTCTATCAAGATGATATAGGAGCTGGATTTTTCAGAAGCAATTCAAGGTTTCTGCGAGCAGAGATAAGAAACGATACAAGAGATAACATATTCGCACCAACACGAGGCAAAAACATAATCTTGTGGAGCAAAATAGGCGGGGTCTTCGGTGGGGATCTGTACTTTGTAAAAGGCGGAATAGCTTCTTCTTTCTTCTTCCCACTCAAATGGGGATTGGTCTTCTCTCCGAACATAAGAATAGGATTAGGCGGAGGGCTCACATCTTCAAGATTTTTGCCATACCCTGAAAGGTTCTTCGCCGGAGGAATTTACTCAATCCGTGGATTTGACTATTTTTCACTCGGTCCAAAAAGGCAATATGTATCTCCTTCGGGAGCAGTATCGCAAATAGTTCTCGGAGGTAATAAATCAGTTATCTCAAACTTTGAGCTCATATTTCCCGTATCAAAGCAGATAGGTTTATTTCTTGTTCTCTTTTCAGATGTTGGTCAGGTCTTCGCAGAATACCAGAACATAAACCCAGCAGATTTCAGAGCTTCTTACGGAATCGAGATAAGATGGATATCTCCGTTCGGACCGATAAGGTTGTCTTTCGGACTCCCACTTATAAGGAAAAAAGGAGATGCACTGAGATTATTTGACTTCTCTCTTGGGCTATTCACTTTCTACCCTGAACTTGAAGAATATTAAACAATACAGATTTTATGGCTAACTTTTTTATGAAGGTCTCCAAACATGGAAATTGAAGGAAAAAACGTCCTTATAACAGGTGGAGCAAAAAGGATAGGAAAGGAAATTACCCTGTGGTTTGCCAAAAATAAAGCAAATGTATTTATTCACTTTTTCTCATCAGAATCAGAAGCAGGAGAACTCAAAAAACATTGTGAAAAACTCGGAGCAAAAGCAGAAATCATAAAATGCGATTTCTCAAAAGAAAACTCTGATTTTTCTAAAATTCTTGAAATATCAAGAGAAGCCGATATAGTAGTTTGCAATGCAAGTTCGTTTTACTCAGTAAATCCCGAAGAAATAAAATACAAAGATATAGAAAAAAATATAAATGTGAATTTCACTTTCCATTTCCTTATCATAAACGAGATGTGGAAATCTATGAGAGAAAAAGGGAAAACAGGAAAAGCTATAACTGTTCTTGATGCCGAAAAGTCAAGAAAAAACTTTATACCCTATCATCTTGGCAAGTATCTTTTAGAGTATATAACGACCCAACTTTTTCACCTATTTGCTCCGCATATACTAATAAATGGTATCGCTCTCGGTCCAATTTTACCCCCCGAAGGAAAAGACGAAAACTACATAAAAAAAATATCAGAAAATCTCCCTCTGAAAAAGCAAGGAAGTATAGAAGATGTGCTTTCAGCAATAGATTTTATAATAAAAAACGATTTCATAACAGGTAATATAATCTATGTCTCAGGCGGACTGAAATGAAGTGCGCTATATCTGTATCGGGCGGTCTCGGAGAAATGATAATGCTTCTCCCAATATTCCAAAAATTCACAGGAAAACTCGTCCTCTCATCTCACTATATAGAACTCTTTACCCTTTATGATTTTGATATTATATGGTGGAACGAAAAAGAAAGCAATACAAAAAACATAATCAGAATAACAAAAGAGCTCTGGAAAATCAACCCGGAAATTGTCTATGGAACATACCCTAACGGAAGAAGAATTAATATGCTTCTCACTCTCTCTCCCGGCAAAAAAATTTTCTGCGATGATGGAAACTACAACTTAAAAAGGTTCATATCAATACTGAAATTAACCCCAAAATCACTTCCGATAAAAATACCATTTCACGAGAAAAAAAGCTATATTGAAAGGAACTCGCAGATACTCGGAATAAATCCAGATATACCTTTTGATTTCAGAGAAAAAGAAGAGTTCAGAGAAGAATCAGAAAGGTTTTCGGAAAAGGGACCTTTTGCGGTAATCCATCCAACATCAAAATACAAGATCAAAAGATGGGATATTCAAAAATTCGCGTCAGTGTCAAAAAAGATACTCAAAGAAGGAATAAGAGTTGTTTTTGTTCTCGGAAAAGAAGATAAACAAGAATTTGAATATCTGAAATCAGATTTTTCAAAAGATATAGAAAGCGAGAAAGTCAAAATCATCTTTGGTTCTGATATAAACAAAATCATATCTTTTACAAAAAGGTGTTTTTTCTTTTTGGGGAACGATTCCGCAGTTGCTCATATAGCAGGTATATCAGGCAGAAAAACATTTGTGATATATGGATTTACAAGGCATTACCATACTGCTCCCCCGAATTCAGAGGTGATAAGTTTGTTCCTTCCTTGCTCCCCTTGCTACAATTTTGCAAAGGGAGAGATAGCAGTTGCGAGAGAATGCAAAGTAGGTATAGCGTGCCTCAAAAATATCACAGAGGAGATGGTATGGAGCAGAGTAAAAAGCTTTATTTCGGGAGAAAATCAGAGACCTTAAAAACCTTCGCCTTTGCTTTTCATAAAGTAATCGCAATACCTTCTGAAAACACATAAATCGCACCGAGGATTTCTCGCCCTACACACATTTCTTCCATGATAAATGAGAAAAACATGAGACAAAATTTTGTTTTTGAAGTGAGGAGAGACAATGCGGTATATTTTTTCTCGTGAGCCATCGGCAATCCCCAACCTTCTTATTATACGTGAAACATGAGTATCGACCGGGAATGTATCAAAACCACATCCAAAAGCCAAAATCACCTCCGCGCTTTTTGGACCTATTCCGTCTATTGATGTGAGAAAAGAAAACGCAGAGTCCTTCGTGAGCTTACAGAGTTCCTCCGGATTTTCAAATCTCTCAATTATTCTTTGAATTGCTGATTTTATTCTTTTCAGTTTCACCCGGGGTAGCCCACACACTCTTATGAGCTCTACAACCTCAGCTTCGTCAGCACGCAAAATCTCCCTCATATCTTTAAATCTCCTTTTGAGATTCTCAAAAGCTATATCTCTTAGGTTATCAGATGTGTTCTGTGATAAAATAGTTTTTACAACAACATCTAAAATATCACCACTTTTTTTCCTGTTCAAAAATTCCTGAACAGGATACATATCTTTTTTTGAAAGTATTATTCTTTCTATTTTCTGAATTTTCCTTACCTTATCTCTATCCAAAATATTTTCTTTTTTAGCCATAGGGAACCCTGAAGGATTTGCAGTTTTCTCAAAAGATCAAAATAAATTAGAAAATGCAAAGACACATAAGTTAAATTGTATAAATCTTCATCATATGAAAAAGATAAGAGGAATAAAGATTGATGGAGATTTCGTATTCCTTAATCCACATCACTTTGATGTACTGAGAATAAAAGAAGGAGAAAAAGTAAGGGCTCTTCTTCCTGATGGAAACTTCGCGATAGTAGAAGTCATAGATGAAAAGAGCAAAAAGGCAAAAATATTGGAGATAATAAAACCGATAGAAAAAAAAGTGAAAATAAACTGCGCAATACCACTCCTCAAAAAAGAAAAAACAGAAAAAATCGTTGAGTTCCTCTCTCTTATAGGAGTAGAAGAAATAATAATACTCATAACACAAAGGAGCGAGGTAAAACCAACAAAAGATAAGCAAGAAAAAATAAAAGACAGATTAAAAAGAATATCTCTTGAAAATTCAAGAATATCAGGAGTAAAGACCCCGAAAATAGAAAGATTTGTAAAGCTTGAGGATTTAGCAGAACTTGAATTTCAAGAAAAAATAGTTTTCTGGGAGAACTCCTCTCAAAAAATAACAAAAGAAATAATTGAAGAAATTTTTTCAAAATCAGAAAATCTGATTTTTGCGGTCGGACCAGAGGGAGGGTTTGCGGAAGAAGAAATAGAACTTCTCAGAAAATTCGGTTGGAAGGATTTCACAATAGGAGAAAAAATTCTCACAGCAGAACTATTCCCTGTTTATATGGTGTCTATCTTTGACTTTCTTGCGGAATAACCCAAAGAATTTTAGAACTCAATCCACTTCAAAATTCGGGCTTTCCAGATGAAAAATATAAAACACCGAAAGAACCTTTTAAATTCTACTGATATATTGATGGTATGGAAAGTGAACTCAAAATAGCAATAGCAAAAGGGAAATCATTTGAAGAAGAGATAGAACTGCTTGAAAAATGCGGATATAAAATTGAATTCACAGAAAGAGAGCTATCAGCAAAACTAAAAGATATAACGGTCTGGTTTGTCAAGCCGAAAGATGTTCCAGTATGGGTAGAAAGTGGAGTAGCAGACCTTGGAATAGTAGGGGAAGATATAATAAGAGAAAAAGAATACGATGTTCTTGAACTTCTTGACTTAAAAATAGGGAGATGCAGATTCTCTTTTGCTGCACCTGAAAATTCAGAAATACCAAAGGCGAAAGTTGTAATAGCGACAAAATTTCCAAACCTCACGAGAAAGCACGCTGAAAGATTTTTTCCTGAATATGAAATAGTAGAACTTCAAGGTTCAGTAGAAATTGCGCCTCTTGTTGGATTATCTCATATCATAGCAGACCTCGTATCAACAGGGAGAACGCTCAAAGAAAACAAACTCGTAGAAATAAAAGTTCTGGAGGAATTCTCAACATACCTTATAGCCAATAGAGAATCATTCAATACAAAATACATTCAAATAAAAAGTTTCCTTCAAAAAATATCAAATGTAATAGGCGAGGAACTAACTTTTCTCTGAATTAGGAGAATATTTTTTGTTCTCTCCCAAAATTCCAAAAAGACCATGAAAAAACGCTTCCAAAATAACACTCCTTTTATCTGAAAGGTAAAAAAGCATAAGGATTGCTCTTCTTATAACTTTTGGGATTCTGCGAGGGTCAGAATAAAATGCGAGAAAAACCTCATTCCTCAAAGAGTAGTAATTTCTGAAATCATCTTCGTAAAAAGATATATACCTGCCAAAAAATCTTCTTTTTATCTTATGCTCTTGCGGTCTTCTCTTATATTTTGCATCCTTGACCATGAAAAATTTGAAACCAGATTTCGTCATCCTCGTGAAAAACTCATCATCATCTGCGTAAAGAAAAAAATCTCTTTTCGGAAACCCAACAACATTAAAGACCCGAGAGCTTATAAGAACACCTGTCCATACAGAAGAAAAAACTTCGCAAAACCTCTCCCCCTCAAAATTTTCCCAAGCGCATCTTACAGCTCCGACATTAAAATTTTTTGAAAGTTCAAAAAAAGCGTTATAGAGCTTTTCAATCGCATCTTTTTCATATAAGGTATCGTTATCTGAGGTGAAGACAAAATCAGCAAACCTTTCCGCAAGAGATATTCCAAAGTAATATCCACCAGCTGACCCGAGATTTCTCGGCAATCTCTTCAAAATCACAAAATCAAACTTATCTCCAAAGGAAAGTTTTGAGTTCCCGTTATCTATAATCAACACTTTATTTGGTCTGAGTGTCTGTTCAGAGAAATTTTGAATAAGCTCTTTCAATAAATCATCTCTTCCAAAAGTTACGACTACTGCACAAATGCTCTCTCTGAAATATTCACCTGAAAAGTTTTTCATACTCCTCGTATCCTTCTTCTTTCAATTTATGGACTGGAATGAACCTCAAAGCGGCGGAATTTATGCAGTATCTCAAACCGGTCGGCTCCGGACCATCGTCGAAAACGTGCCCAAGATGACTATCCCCCCATCTGCTCCTCACTTCAATTCTCACCATTCCATAAGATGTATCTACCTTATAGACAATGTTATCTGGTTCAAGTGGTTTTGTAAAAGATGGCCAGCCCGTCCCGGAGTCAAATTTATCTTTTGAGCAAAAAAGCGGTTCTCCTGAAACAACATCAACATATATACCCTCATCTTTATTATTCCAGTATTCGTTCTCAAATGGCTTTTCAGTACCGTTCTGCTGCGTCACATAAAACTGCAAAGGAGTTAGTTTCTTCCTGAGCGTCTCAATATCTGGCTTTTTGTATTTCTGATGGGTTTTGAGCTTGAAATTCAACTTATCTCCCCAAACACTCCTTATAAAACTTTCCCTGCCTGAAAAGAATTTATAAAGACAATATCTTATCGGTTGCTTCTTGTAGTAATCCTGATGGTATTCTTCGGCTGGATAGAAGTTTTTGAATGGTATTATTTGAGTATAAACTTCTCCGAAAATCTTCTTCATAAACTCTCTTGTCTCTTCGGCAATTTTCTTCTGATAATCGTTGTGGTAAAATATCGCAGTTTTATATTGAGGACCCCTATCTGCAAACTGACCTTCGGAATCTCTTGGATCAATTGAAGTCCAGAAAACAAGGAGAATCTCTTTATATGATATTACAGATGGTTCAAACTCAACCTGAATTGCTTCCAAATGTCCTGTCTCTCCGGAACAGACCTCTTCATATGTCGGATTCTCTTTATGTCCCCCTGCGTATCCAACTGTTGTTCTTATAACCCCATCTATTTTGTCAAAGATTTCATCAAGGCACCAGAAACACCCACCAGCAAGTGTTGCGACTTCCAAATCCCTCATTTCAAAAAATTTTAAAACAAAATCGGCAATATCTTTTATTTTTCATTTTTCGTTGAAATAATTTGTCGTTTCATTAAAATTTTTTCTGATGGAAATTCTTGTAGCAGATAACAATAAAAATGTGACCAAAATAATAAAGATGGCTCTTGAAGAGGAAGGTTATAGCGTCGCAACAGCGAACTCGATAGACGAAACCCTCAAAATAACCTCTGAAAAAAAATTTGATATCCTCATAATAGACACAAAATTTGAAAGAGAAAAAGACGGGTATGAACTCGCAAAAAAAATAAGAAAAAACAATAAGGATTCAAAAATCGTTATGCTCATAAATGCCCTTGAAAAACCAGAAAGAGAAATGTCAGAAGAGATAGGAATATACTCGTTCCTCACAAAACCAGTTGACTCAAGAAAGCTCTTCCAGATAATATCAGAAATAGAAAGCGAAATAAAACCCAAAAAAACCAAGAAAGAATTTGAAAGAAAAGATATTGAGGAGGAAGAGATAGTAATTCAGGAAAGCATAAGCGAAAGCGAATATGAAGAAGAAAAAGAGAAAATAAAAAAGAAAGCAAAAGATAAAAGAGAAGTATCAGAAGAGGAGAAAAAAGAAGAGTTTGAGAAAAATTTTGATCTTTCAGAGGAAGGAGCTGAAGAGGAAAAGAAAGATATATCTTTCAGATGGATGGAGCAAAAAACATTATCTGTTGCAGATGAGCTTTCAGCTCTGCTCGGAGTAGTAAAAGAAATATTCGGAGAGATAAAAAATATAAAAGACGAAGCAGAAAAATATGTGAAGGAAATACAAGTATCTTCAACAGAGTTCAGAAAGAAAATAGAGGAAATCCCCCCAATAGAAAAAATAATTTCAAAGATAACATCAGATGTCTCTTTTCAGATAAAAACAAAAATAGAATATGAGATAAACGAGATGGCGAAAAATAAATTCAGAGACATTGAAGAAAAAATAAAAGGTGTCCTTGAAAAGCTCGTAGCAGAAACAATAGAATCAATATATGAAAGTAAAAAATCCGAAATAATAAACAACCTTGAAAAAATGCTATACGAAAAGATTGATAATGAAATTGAGAAAAAATCAAATCAGATAAAAGATGAAATTTTGTCTGATGTAAAAAATTTAATCAAGTTAGTGGGACAACAAGAAGAAACCGAAACGAAAAAAACCCTCTCTTTCACAAACGAATTTGCAGAAGATATAGCAGAAAAATTTGAAGAGGAAGAATCAATAAGAGAAGAAAGCCAATCGTATGCAGAGGTCCTTACCCCTCAAACACAGGAGGATTTCCTGATCATTGATGAAATTGAAACCGAAGGAGTTTTGGAAGAAAAAGAAGAGAAATCCCAAAAAGAAATTGACTTCATATCATTAGATGAAATATGAAAGCTATAAGAAACTGAAAATTGCAAACCTTTTTACATTGAAAAAAGCTTAATATAAAATAGTGGATAGAAGAGTAAAAGAAGAGATAAGAGAGATATTATCTTATGAGTTCTCTCGTCTGCATTATCAAGATGAATTCTTACCTCTCTTTGAAGATTTTTTTAAAAAGAGATACGGCGACTCACTCATAGCGGTAATATTCTACGGTTCTAAACTCTTTGAACCAGAAAACAAAGATTCCCTCTATGATTTTTATGTGATCGTTGATAGCTATGAGAAAGTACATAAATCCCCCATTCACATAATACTAAACAGAATCCTTCCTCCTTCTGTTTATCTTGTTGAAGTCGAGATGAACGGAGAAAAAAGATATGCCAAGTCAAACATAATATCTTTTGAAGACCTGAAAAAATCAATCCTTGAACCCACAGAAATATACATAATAGGAAGATTCGCAAAGAGAATTCATATTTTATTCGCTAAAAATGAAAAGGCAAGGAGAGAAATTGAATCACTCTGTGTAGAATCACAGTATTTCTGCTTGACATATACTATCCCCCTTATGAAAGATAGAGAAAAGTTCAAATTTGAGGAACTTGTTAAAGAAGTCCTGTCGCTGTCTTATAAGGGAGAAGTGAGAATTGAAGACCCGCAAAAAATAGAAAAGTTATACGAACCATTTAAAGATTTCTACCTGAAAATTTACTCAAAGCATTTTGAATATTATCTTTCAGAAAACGAGGGGGTAATAATAGACATAAATCTTTCAGAGGACCTTATGCAGAAGGAATGGGCAGTTATAGGAGACACAATTCCAACTTATGAAGAAGTCGTAAAGTTTTTGAAATCATCGGCAAGAAAAGGAGTTCTGAGATGGCCAAAAGGTCTCATAACCTTCAAGGGATACAGGGAATACCTTGAAAGAAAGGCAAAAAAATCTCGTGAAGAAATAAACATAACAGAATTAGACAGAAAAATGCCACTTATATTCGGATGGAGACACGTTTTAAAACTTATCAGGCAAGGCAAACTTAAATCAGGAATACAGAAAGAAATTGAAATGAAAAAGTCCAAACAAAACTGAAAAAATCAAAAAAGTTCAGAGAAAAATCAAAGTTTAAAAAGTAAAAACTGCAAAATAAGAGTAAAAAGTAGTTATGGGAATGAAAGTGAAAATCGTAAGTCCATCTAAAAAGATATTTGAAGGCGAGGCGGTTTCTCTCCTTGTAAATACAGAAGTAGGAGAGACAGAAATACTTGAAAAGCATGCAAAACTTATGGCTATAATAAAGGGAAAAATAAAAATAAAAGAACAAAATGGGAATGAGAATATATTTGAACTGAAAGATAAAAAGGGATTAATTCAAGTAGATAATCAAGAAATAACAATATTTGTGATGTAAATCTTTTTAGTAGATAAGAACCGAAGTATTTGCTCAGACCTATTTCAAAAAATCTTCCTCAGTGGTCTCAACTATTGACTCTGAGAAATTCTGTGATGTTACTATATCAGACCTTATTTTAGATTGCTGGCTTTTTGTGAGTATAAACATCGCTTGTGGTTTTATAACTCTCTGCTTTATGACAAGTTCTTTGAGCTGTATTACTTTCTTTTGCCCAGAAGCTTTACCCCCTTTTTTCTGAGCGAACGCGTACGGACTTAAAAAGAGAAGGGAAATTAAAACCACAAAAAATATTCTCTTTGAAAATTTTTTTATACCCAAAACCATAAACAAAATCACAAAACTTTACAAAAATGATTATATATTTAATAATCCAATTCCCTAATTGAAAATTAATAATTTTTGAGGAATTTTTCAACAAAAATGAAAAAAATACCTCTGAAAAACATTTTGAGATATGCGATAAATTATTGTGGGAACGACGAAAGAAAACTGAAACTGATCATCAACTTCATAGAAAACCTAATAGAGCGAAAAATAGAAAGCACATATATAGATCAAGAAGATGAGCTTTACTTCGGGGAACAAAAAAAGATAGAACTGAAAGTAGATGAAGATGTTATAAGATTTGCAAGATTAGCAGAAGAGAAGGGAAAATCAGCAAGCGGGCTTTTATGTGAGCTGATATGTGAAAAATTCGGAATAAACGCAAAAATAAGCACAAGAAAACCAAAAGAAAAAAAATTAAACGGAACAATATCCCTCAAAATACCTATGCATATATGCAGAAAAATAGAAAAAATCGCAAGGGGTATGAAGATATCTGAAATAGCGAGAGAAATAATAAAAGAAGCAAATGAAGAAATTGGCAAAACTAATAGAAACGAGAAAATAAGATCTAGTGCATTCAAAAACAGCGCGATTAACTAAATCAATAGCACTTGCTTATGATGAAGTAAAAAAGGAAGGAGAAAAATTATGAGAGCAAAACAAGAAGGAATCTCATCAACAAAAAAAATCAAAGAGAAAGAAAGCAAAATAGAAAAATATAAAGAGAAGATAAAAAGGGAAATATCAAGGAACGGATATATATATGGAACGATAAGAGAACTTTCGGAATGCCTCAAAATACCCTTATCAACACTATATAAAATAATGAAATCCGAAGAATTCAAAACAGAAAAAATAAAGAATGCAAAGAACCATTATTATTTTCTGACAGATCAAAAGAGCAAGTCAGAGCATCTGCGAAAAAAAACTTCAAACAAAAAAACTAAATCGTAAAACCTTTTGGAGAAAAAATAAAGCAATCTCTCTTTATCTTAAAATTTTGAGTATGTTAGAGGTATTTGTAGCAACACAAAATCAGGGAAAACAGAGAGAAATAAAAGAGATATTGAAGATGATCTCAAAGGAAATAAAAAAAGATATAATCCCGATTTTCCCATCAGAAAAAGAAACAGTTCCAGAAAATGGAAAAACATATCTCGAAAACGCTCTGTCAAAAGCCCTTTGGTGGAGAGAAAAAAGAAATATGAAAAAAATACCAATAATATCAGAAGATTCAGGAATTGAAATATTTGCCCTTGATAAGTTCCCAGGTGTTATGTCTTCTCTTATTCCTCACAAGGATTCCGCCGATAAAGATAGATGTCTTTTTATCCTTCACAAGATGAAAGGCATATCAAACAGAGAAGCAAGGTATGTATCTTATGTCGTAATACTCTTACCAGAGGAAGAAATATGGTTCTCAGATTTCGGTGAAACATACGGAATAATTGCAGACGAAATTAAAGGAAACAACGGATTCGGATACGACCCAATATTTTACTTACCTGAAATCGGCAAAACCTTCGGAGAAGCTCAACTTGAAGAAAAAATAATACATTCCCACAGATGGAAAGCTTTCAAAAAACTCACAAAGGTTTTTGAGAAACTATGATAAGAGCATTCATAGGAATAAAAATACCAGAAGAAATAACAGAAAAAATTGATAGTTTCTCAAAGGAAAAGTTAAAAAACATCAAAAACATAAAAAGAGTTGAAAAAGAAAACCTTCACATAACGCTAAAATTTCTCGGAGAGATAACCGAAGATGAAGCAGAAAAGCTAAAAGAAGAGTTGAAAAAAATCTCATTCGTAAAATTCCAGATAAAGATAAAAGGCATAGGAGTTTTCCCAAGCATAAGTAATCCGAAAGTGATATGGATAGGTGGAGAATCAGAAAAAATACAAATGCTCAAAAGAGAAATAGATTTATGTATAAAAAACTCGCAGATAAACATCAATCAAGAAAACGATAAACCTTTCGTAATACATATAACAATAGGGAGAATAAAAAAAGAGGTAGAGAAAGAAAGCGAAAAAATAAAGCAGTTAATCAAAGAAAATCTTGAATTCGGAGAGTTTTCAGCAGAAGAATTTATTCTGTTCCAGAGCGTGTTGACTCCTAACGGACCCATCTACAAAGTTTTAGAAAAATTCCCGCTCCTATAAATAAAATTCTGAACTCATAAGAAAAAAGGAAATCAAAAGAAGTTAAAATCTCAAAGAAGTTTATCAGGAGAAGAGTAAATCGCAGTTATTATAGGAGTATCTCTTAAAGTATATCGTCTTGCTTGTGTTTCTCTGAGTTCCATAACAAGGTCTTGAAAAGCAATCAGGTCATCTGTTTCGTATGCGACTATAAATTCCTGATCATCTATACCGAAAGAATAAGCAAGGAGTTGTTTAACGCAAGGATATTTCCTTCCAACCTTTACATGTTCAAGCATCATCTCTGCTCTCTTTTTAAAGTCGGTAAGATACCATTCAGATGTTTTCACAAAAGGATAAACAACGAGATACTTACCTCTGTTTGAATTTCCAATTATTGCATAGTCATCAAGTGGAACCTTTGAACCGTACTTTGACTTCCTTATTATACCAGAAAAAATATATGATATTTCGCTTTTCTTACCAAGAGCAGTTCTCATCATATTTCTGACTCTTTCAGATAGTTTTGAAAAATCCTTGTGCATGTGGAAAATTAAAATACTGCTCTCTTTTCTTATACCCTCTGTGATGTAAGTAGATGTGAAGAACTCTTCGGAGACGATATGGCTTAAAAACTCTTTTTTCTCAGATTCAGAATATTCAACGGGAAGCTTTATCCCAACAAACTGCACAAACATTCCTTCTATATCATCTATCGTCTTAAAATTCATACCAGATAATCTTAAAAATAAAAAATAAAAAGATCAAAAATGTAAAGAAATAAAATTTTCAAATATCAAATAAAACTTCTCAAAACATTAAGATATTTTATGCTAATATCAATCCTTCTTTTAATTCTTTTCGTTCTTTCGTTTATCGGATTTTTAAGAATAATAAACTTCTACTATTTCCAGAAAGATCTTAAATACAATAAGAGAAAACCAAAATCCATTTCCATAATTATTCCCGCAAGAAACGAAGAAAAGAGAATAGAAAAATTACTCAGGTCAATACCAAAAGTAGAAATTTTAGAAGAAGTATTGGTGGTTGATGATAACTCTACTGACAATACGGAGTCAATATCAAGAAAGTACGGAGCAAAAGTTCTGAAAGTTATGGATTTTTACCTTGAAAAAGGAGGGAAAAGTATCGCCTGCTATGTAGGTGCAATAAACTCAAAAGGTGAATATCTTCTCTTCATTGATGCAGACGTTTTTTTTGAGGATTCAGCATTCAAATATATTCTTGAAAATATACCCGAAGAAGGAGCTCTTACTATAATGCCATACCATCAAACAGAAAAATTCTATGAACAATTTTCTCTATACTCAAACCTCATAGCATTACTCGGAATTGAGATAGGTAAGTTCTCGAACCCACTTGGTGTGGGAAACGGCTATTTCGGTCCATTTTTTCTGATTAAAAGAGAAGATTATTTCAAAGTCGGCGGACATAAGAGCGTAGAAGACAGCATAATAGAGGACATAATGCTGGGGAAAAAGCTAGTACGTGCTGGAATAAAAATCTATTCTATACCTCATAAAAAATTGATAAAGTTCAGAATGTATCCTGAAGGTCTCAAGAGCTTATTTATGGGATGGGCGAAAAATATGGCATCAGGAGCTACAAATACATCTTTATTTTGTGTGATGATAATAACAAGCATCCTTTCCCTATCATTTATAATACCTACAAAATTGGCAGAAGGAATTATAAACCTGAACGCTTTAAGCATAGCGCTCTACTCTTTACTGTATATGATATACTCTACAGCACTTTATATTTGTGCAAGAAGTATAGGAAGCTTCGGTTTTCTAACTTGCTTGCTCTTCCCGATCTTTTCGAGTTTTTATTTTGCCATATTCTTTAGCTCAGTAGTTATCAAACTGTTCAAACTCCGAATAAATTGGAGAGGGCGACTAATTAAAGTGAAATAGAGTAATTTGATATAACTTTGAAAGAACTTTTTTTCAGGAGCAGAAAAAAATACTTCACATCCTCAGATGGATAGCAAGAGATAAGGAGATAAAAAATGTATGGAGTGAGAAAGAAGGACGAGATAAACTTGCTTGACATAAACTTTTTCAGAAAGACATATGAAAAAGTGCTTGAGCAGTAAATAAAGCAAGGTATCCAAGCAGGGCTTAGCGGATAGACGACCTTGAAAAACTCAAAGAACTGAAAAAGCAAGTCCTGAAAGCTAAAAACAATCAAAGAGAATTTATGAAAATCAATTATCAAAATATTCTTTGAAATCTTGAACAAAATCTCTGATGTTTTCAAAAACACTTATTATCTGCTCATGGGTATCGGCTATTGGACCTATTTCAAAGGTAAAATTTCTGCTATAACCCACTGACTTGAAAGCTGAAAGAAGATTTTTCCAGTTAATAGTACCGGTGTATGGTGGATGATGAAGATCACTTATTCCATCATTATCTGAAATGTGAGTTGCAAATATATCTGAAGAGAGGAGTTCAACTATTTTTTCTGGTGGTTTTTCCCATATATTTGCATGTCCGACATCAAGGCAGATTCCCACTCTCCTTTCACCGTCTTTCAAACCTCTCCTAATTTCGGGTATCAGCACTGCAAGGTCTTTTGCAAGCGGAAATCCCATAGGGTCGTTCTCAAGCGCAAAAACGCAATCTGTCTTTGAATAAATATATTCAAAGTTTTTCAAAAATGTCTCAACTTCACCTCCGACATGCATAACAAAAGTTTCAACACCAAGATAAGATAATGCATCTGTACATCTTAAAATTTCTTCCATTGACTTCTGAGCTGAATCTTTATCTGAAAGAGAGATTTTGAAAGTATTGCCAGCAGAATCCTCTGCGTAAAGCGGAAGATGAGCTGTCTGGATTTTTACCGAGTATTTTTCCGACCAATCTTTGACTTTTTTTATAAATTCGGGGGATTTATAATTGAAGTGCTTTCCCATAGCCCATAACTCACAACTTGAAAAACCAAAATTGCTGATAATCCTGAAAACCTCTTCGCTTATTTCAGATTTCAGAAAAAGTTGTGTTGAAATGCTCAATTTCATAACCTATAAGATTAATAAGACCATAAAACATATCATAATCTTTTGGTTTTCTTGTTTTCTGACCGATTGCTTGAATTAGCAAAACCGCAGTAAAACCTAAAAGATAAATGCGAAGTTCAAAGATGGAACATATGGGTGAAGTTCTGGCTCAAATATCAAAAAAGTAGACAAAGGCAAAACCAATCCCACATAACCTATAACTTTGTTGTCTATCATAGTCCAGTTAAATCCTGCCGATGGTATAAGAAGAAGCCCAGATATACTTTTTTTCACCTTTATATTCTCATCAGATTTGCTTAGCTCCTCTGATATATCCCGTATTACGGGAGATTCAAGAAAAAATCCTCCCAACCTGAAATTGAAGAAGAACCCGAAGTTTGAATCAGGTATTTTTGTTGATATATAAACCTGTCCGTAGATATGACCTTCTCCGAGGTAAGAGCGCTTACCCTTTCGTGAAAAATTGTAGTCAGTCGCATAAGTCCCTCCCAATCCAACACCTAAAGCAAGGAGTGAACTCTTTCCGGAAAGATACCTTTTGATATAAGATAAATCAGCAGTACCGACATTATATTCTCTGCCAAGTCCGGAAAAAATTATCCCTCCTACTCCAAGCCCAACCAATGAGTCAGAGAACTTATAAGAAAGAATAAGGTAAGGTCTTAAATTTGCAGCTCCGAAACCGAACCTGAAATTTCTATCTTCTTCCTCCTTACCCTTGGCTGAGGACTGATAATCGTAAAGAAGAAGTGGGACTATTTCGTTTGTTGATGGAGCAACTGACGCACTACCTGCACCCTCTACCTTTTTAGCACAAGATAAAAAGAGTGAAGATGAAACAAAAACAGCAGAGAGCAAGATAAAAAAGGTCTCTTTTCTACCGTCAAAAAAACCGGGAAATGAAAAATAAAATATTCGCATCATAAAAAATCTTAAAAACAATACAGAAAAATTCAATTTGTATATCAGAAGGTCATTACTATTTTTTCTTATGGTGATAACAAGGTTTGCTCCTTCACCTACTGGCAGATTTCATGTCGGAGTAGCAAGAACTGCGCTGTTTTCATACCTATGGGCTAAAAAAAACTCCGGAAAGTTCATACTCAGAATAGATGACACAGATAAAGAACGCTCTAAAAAAGAATACGAAGAGGAAATAAAAGAGGGGCTAAAATTTTTGGGAATTGAGTGGGATTTTGAGTTCAGGCAATCTGAAAGGATTGAGATATACCAGAAAATTGCTTTTCAGCTTATCAAAGATGGATACGCTTACAAATGCTACTGCACCCCGGAAGAGCTTGAAAGATATAGAGAAGAAGCTCTGAGAAAAAAAATTTCCCCGAAATATCCCGGAATATGCAGAAACAAAAAGCAAGAAGTCGATGAAGCAAAACCATTCGCAATAAGGTTCAGAGTTCCGGAAGAAGAATTTGAAGTTGAGTTTGAAGACATAGTTATGGGAAAAATAAAAGTGAAAACAGTAGATATAGAGGACTTCACGCTTTTGAGGTCAGATAGGACCCCAACATATAATCTCGCATCATGTGTAGACGATGCGGATTTCAAGATAACTCATATAATAAGAGGAGCAGACCATATTTCAAACACTCCAAAGCAAATTTTGCTCTTTAAAGTTTTGGGACATATACCACAGTTCGCCCACATACCGCTTGTCCTACCCGATGAAGGGAAAGGGAAGATTTCAAAAAGAGCAGAAAAAGAAATAAGCGAAATATACATATCTGAACTCAAAAAAGATGGATTTTTAAAGGAAGCAATAGTAAATCACCTTGCGAGGTTAGGATGGGCATACGGGGATAAAGAGATTTTCTCAATAGATGAACTCGTAAAACTATTTGACATAAAAGATATAAACAGAAGTCCTGCAAGATACAACTTTGATAAATTATACTGGCTCAACTCCGAATGGATAAGAATTCTTGATGACAGAGAAATTGTTCAGAGATTAAAAGATTTTATGAATATACAAGATGAGCCGAAAGTTCTTTCAATAATACCACAGGTAAAAGTGAGAGTAAAAACCCTCAAAGAGATGGCAGAGATGATTAAACCAATTTTCGGAATAACAATGTACGACGAAGAAGGAAAGGAAAAATTTCTCAAAAATGAGAAGGCGAAAAAAGTACTTGAGGAAATAGTTGTAGAGTTAGAGAAGATAAAGATTGAAAGCGAAAACGCAAGAGCCGAATTTGATAAAATGATGAAAAACATAGCAGAAAAATATGGAGAAAAAGTTGTTTTTGTAGCTCAGGTTATGAGAATGGCAATATATGGAAAACTCGTAAGCCCACCTCTTTTTGATGTGATTAAAGTTATAGGAAAAGAAAATGTCATTGAAAGAATAAACTCAGCAATAAAGTTAATAGAACATCAAAATCAGAAATAGTTTGAACCAAGAGAATTTCATTTTTTAAGATGAAATCAGCCCGAAAAGGAAATCAACAACATCTCTTAAAATCTGAGTTTTCGCCAGCTTACCCTCTATGAGGTCAAGATGTCCTGCCTCATATTCTTTGTAAAACTTGACCTGTGATGAAACAATATCTAAAACAGGTTTTACACTTTCAGGAGGAGCAAGCTTATCTAAAACACCAGCTATAATGAAAACAGGTTGAGCTATTTTTTTAAACTCATCTGTAAAGTTAATCTTTCCGTCATATGAAGTGATTTTTTCTTCATAGATCCACCTGAGTATTTGGAATAAAAGTTTTGGAGAAGTTGTGTCAAAACCCTTGACAAGTTTTTCCCAAAAATCATACGGCGATTCAAAATTTCTCGTGTAAGAAGGATATAAAGGAGAGATTTTCAATATCTTCTTATTCAGCATCAGTGGAACCCCGAAGAGTCCGAAAAATCCTAATATTTTCATAAAGTTCTCCCTGTACCATATAAGAGGTATTATCTTTGAAACGGGTAGCTTACTGATAGAGGCGTATAAATTTCCGAAAAACTTCATCACAGGCACACCTCTTCCGAAGTAAATGGGACTACCAAAAGTTATGATTGCGAAGACATTTTCAGGTTTCTGAGATGCGTAAGCTAAAGAAACTATACCCCCAAGAGAGTGTCCCGCAAGGACAACTTTTTGCGAACGTGTCTTCGCCTTCAAAAACTGAACCGCCTCTTCTACATCTTTAAAAACAAAATCATCAAATGTGTAATCATATCTCAACTTACTGAGTTTGGAATAACCAGAACCTCTGAGGTCTATTGCGAATGTGTGAAACCCATTTTGAGAAAGTGAAGGAGCAATTCCTGAATTTCTTCCATGCCAACTCAGATTATTCTGAGCATAACCATGAACCAAAAGCACAGGATAAGGAAATCTCTTATCTTTTGGGATCCACTCAAGAACTCCCACTCTCACCCCATCTGATGTTATAAGGGAATGGAGTTGCATATTTTATAGAGTATTGATTATTTTCCATCCAAGAGATTTTGCAAATTTTTTGAGTTTAGGGTCCGGATTGACCGCAACGGGAATACCGACACTCAGCAGTGTATCAATATCGTAGAAGCTATCTGTGTAAAAATAGCTTTGAGTTAGGTCAATCTTGTTCTGACGGGCAAACTTTTTCATCCAGTATGTTTTTCCTCTTCCTATGCATATTGGCTCAACAACTCTGCCTGTAAAATATCCGTCAGATGTTTCAAGCTCAACCGCAATAACATTTTTTACACCAATATGTTGAGCAATTGGCTCTATTAGTATTCTGAAATTTCCTGAAAGTATAGCTACTATGAAACCATCTTTTTCGTGCTGTCTTATAAGCTCAACTGCTTTCGGAGAAATATATTTTCTCGCCCTCTCAAAAACATAAAGAGAAATATCTAAAAAATCCTTTTCCCTCAGCCCTTTTATATCTTTCACATTTTCTCTCAAAATATCTTCGCCTTTCAGAGTATTTAACCTGTACCTCAAAAGCCATACATACCAGAGAAGAATCTTGAACCTTGAAACCTTTCCTAATCTTATCAGCTCTTCTCCCAGCAATCTGTAAAGATCTTTTTTGACTATAACATAGTCAAGGTCAAAAAAAGCTCCTTTTTTGTAATCTGAAATCGACATCATCTAAACTCTAAAAATTTTTTTCATCTCACACAAAAATTTCTCCAAACTTTCAGAAAAAAGAACAGAGGAATTCCAAAAAATAAAATTGAATTCTCATAGGGGGAGGAAAAAATGATAGGAATAATAGGAGGCACAGGACTATACAATATAGAAGGTCTCAAAATAAAAGAAGAAGTAGATATAGATACTCCGTTTGGGAAGCCATCAGACAAAATAGTCGTGGGGGAGCTTGAAGGAGTAGAAGTAGCTTTTTTGCCAAGACACGGCAGAAAACACACAATTCCTCCTCACAAAATAAATTTCAGAGCAAATATCTACGCTCTAAAAGCCATCGGAGTAGAGAGAATAGTAAGTGTATCAGCGGTTGGAAGCATGAAAGAACACATAAGACCAGGAGATGCGGTAATCGTTTCACAGTTTATAGATATGACCCAATCAAGATCAAGGACGTTTTTTGAAGAGGGAATAGTAGCACATGTTGGTTTTTCAGACCCGGTATGCCCGGAAGTATTCACAGCTCTGTACGAATCATCAAAAGAAGCAGGAGTAGTAACTCATAAAGGTGGGACATATATATGCATTGAGGGACCGCAGTTCTCTTCAAGAGCAATGAGCAATCTTTGGAGGCAGTTTGGAGTTGATGTGATAGGAATGACGAACATTCCCGAAGCATACCTCGCAAGAGAAGCAGAAATATGTTATGGAACTTTAGCTTTTCCCACAGATTATGATTGTTGGTATGAAGGAGAAGAAATAGTCACAGCACACATGGTAGTTGAAAACCTGAAAAAAAATGTAGAGAAAGCAAAGAAAATAATAAAGTTGTTCCTGAGAAAAATTCCAAAGGAGAGGAATTGCAAGTGTAAAGATGCGTTAAAAGATGCCATAGTTACCTCCCCAGAAAATATTCCTCCACAGACGAAAGAAAAGTTGAAAATCCTGATAGGCAAATATGTGAAATGAAAGAACTTTTATGGCTCCCAGCTGACGATTTCCTCTTTAATTCCTTTTCTTTTATTTATAGCTCTTGCCAAGATGAAAAGAAGGTCTGAAAGTCGGTTGAGATAGATAAGGCAATTTTCATTTATCTTCTCGTAAGACATAAGTTTGCTGACTTCCCTTTCGGCTCTTCTTGTAATCACCCTTGCTATATGAAGCAGTGATGCTTCCTCGCTTCCCCCGGGAAGTATAAAATCTTCAAGATGTTCAAGATCTTTGAGATATGATTTCTCAACATCTTCAAGCCAATCTATCATTTTTTTTATGACTCTCTTTTTTTCCTTATCAATTGGGTCGGAGGGTTTGAGGTATCTTGCGAGGTCTCCGGCGAGAATAAAAAGATGGTTCTGGACTCTCTTCAAAACCTCAACTATATCTGAAAATTTACTGTCTTTCGAAATAACCGATATGGCATATCCCAAAAAACTTGCAAGCTCATCCACAGAGCCGTATGCTTCAACTCTTGGGTGATGCTTTGAAAGAACAAATCCCCCAACAATATATGTTTGCCCTTTATCTCCGAATTTAGTGGTTATAATAGAAAGCCTTACTCCCTTCCTCTCTTTTTTCTCTTCTCCTTCCTTCTTTACCCTCTCCTCTTTGTTTTCCTCCGACATACCTAAAATGATTACTCAAAAGAATAACATTTTACTTTTTCCCAAGAGAATTGATGTAAGGGATTATGTCTTTTACATATGGCAAAGATATCAAGTTCTCTTCAAGTTCAAATTTCTTTTTCATTTTTCCTGTTATGATAGCTTCTGGATTTATCCTTTTTGCTTCTTTTATTCTCTGCTCAAAGAAAGATGGAGTTCTTATTTCTCCGAGCAAGCCGATTTCTCCAAAAGCCACCCTCTTTCCAATAGGTATTCCAAGATATGAGCTGGCTATAGAGAAAGCAACCGCAAGATCCATAGATACATCTGAAATTTTTAGTCCTCCAGCAACATTAAGAAAAACATCTTTATCCCACAGAGTAATTCCAGCAAATTTTTCAAGAACCGCCACGATTGTGTTCAACCTGACAACATCGTATCCCTGTGAAGTTCTGCGAGGGACACCGAAAGGAGTTCTTGATACAAGTGCCTGAATCTCAATTATATAAACTCGCGTTCCCTCAACCACAGCAGAAATAGATGCTCCAGGAAAATTCATAATATCTTCATCTAAAAAGGCGGTAGAAGGGTCTGAAACTTCTTCTAAACCTTTTCCGGTCATCACAAATATTCCAAGCTCTCCCGTTGAGCCGAATCTGTTCTTCGTTGCTCTTACAACCCTTGTCATTCCCTCAGCTTCAACATATATCACAACATCTACCATGTGTTCGAGCATTTTTGGTCCCGCTACGACTCCCTCTTTTGTCACGTGTCCCACAAGTATAACAGGAATCCTGTATCTTCTTGCAAAATCAACAGATTGTTGAGCTATCTCCCTCACCTGTGTTATAGTTCCGGGAGAAGAATCAACGGATTCGGAGTAAAAACTCTGAATGGCATCAAGTATCATTAGACCATCTTTTTTAAATATTTTTTTTGCGTGCGAAAAAACTTTTTCTATATTGTTCTCAAAAAGAAGATATAGCTTTGATGATTTGAACTTCTCTTCGTTTGATATTCTTTTCACCCTGCTTGCAATTTGCATAACTGATTCTTCCGATGAGACATAGAGAACATCTGTATTTTCTGAAATACTCAGGGCAGATTGCAAAAGAAGGGTTGATTTACCAACTCCCGGCTCACCTCCGATGAGAATGACAGAACCAGGAACTATACCTCCACCGAGAACTCTATCAAACTCTCCTATTGATGTTTTTATTCTGTAATCTATTTCGTTTTTTTGGGCGATAAAATAAATCGGCTCAGGCTCACTTTCTAATTTTCCCCTTTCATCTTTTTCAAGATCCTCTTTCTTTCTTACTTTCTTCTTCTTCTCTTCTTCATATATCAGGGTGTTCCACTGCTCGCAAGATGGACATCTTCCAAACCACTTCGGGGTTGAAAATCCACAGTTCTGACAAACATACATAAGATTTTATCTCAATAATCCCTGCATCAGATTTATTAACTTAAATATCTTAACTTTCATTCTCTTCGCTCTGAATATAATCTTTAATCTTCTTTCTGAGCTCTTCCTCTGGATTTATATTATGCAGTGCTGAAATGAAACAAAGAGTGAAAAGTATCTCACGAATAGCATTTTTTATCTTCTCTTTTTCTTCCTCTTGAAGCAAATCATCAAACATTTTCTTTAACTTGTAGGAAATATCAGATTTATCAATGTTATCTTTTAGGTCTCCCGAGTTGATTTTCTTTTCAAAGAACCTGTAAGCAAAATATAGCGATGGCATAGAGATCTTCAAATCTTTATTGTTCTCTTTCCCAGCTGATTCGTTCTTTTTCATTCTCTCCCAGTTTCTGAGAACCTCTTCTGGAGTATTCAGCTTCTTATCTCCGAAAATATGCGGATGCCTTGATATAAGTTTTGATATGAGAGATAAAAAGACATCTTTTAAAGAAAGCTTGCCTTCTTGCTCCAATATTTTTGTGATAAACAGACATACCAAAATAACATCTCCGAGCTCATTTTTTAGGGCAGAAAGATTACCGCTATCTATACATTCTAAAACTTCGTATGCTTCTTCAACTATCTTGAACTTTACACTCTCAACGGTTTGAGTTCTATCCCAGGGACACTCTTGCCGGAGTATGTTTACAATAGACCAGAGCTCATCAAAACTTCCTTCTAATTTACCTGCGATAAAATGACTTTTATCAAGAAGTTTCACACTATCTTAAAAGTAATTATAAAATGGCTCAGATATTGATTTTCGCATAAAACAGAACTTGGTAAAAACTTTACCAATAGAAAAACAAATAAAATCACAGGTAAATATACTCTTGAAGCTCTTCCTCCGAAATTCTATATCTTCTTATCTCCTGATCAACCTTCTCTTCTTTTTTCTTCTCCTCAACTGCTTGTTCTTTCTTCTGTTCCTCAAGGGATTTTTTTGTAAGATACATCTGATATGCAAGTTCGATTGCTGCCTTCATAGATGAAGGATCTGCTACCCCTTTACCTGCTATATTATAAGCTGTTCCGTGGTCCGGAGATGTTCTTATTATAGGTATTCCTATTGTCAGATTCACAGCATTATCAAAGTCCACGAGCTTGACAGGTATAAGACCCTGGTCGTGATACATAGCTATTATTGCATCAAACTGTTTATTGTATGCCTTCCAGAAAGCAGTATCAGGAGAAAGAGGACCTTCGGCATCTATACCTATACTTCTCATTGAAACAATAGCAGGATATATCATATCTTTCTCTTCATCTCCGAATATTCCACCTTCACCTGCATGTGGATTCAGTCCACACACTCCTATTTTCGGGTTTTTCAGTCCAAAATACTGCCTCAATGTCTTCCATGTCAGAAGTCCAACTTTATATATTCTCTGCGGAGTTATTTTCATAGATACGTCTTTGAGGGGAACATGAATTGTGACAAGAGAGACCTTAAAGTGTTTTGAAACGAACATCATAGTGAATTCTTTTGCTCCGGTAAGTTCCGCTATCATTTCGGTATGTCCTCCGTATCTAAATCCCGCTTCGTTTATTATCTCTTTGTTTATAGGTGCGGTAACTATCGCGTGGACATATCCATCTAAGCAAGCTTTTACCGCTCCCTTCACATAGTTCACCATAGCTCTACCGCAGTTTCTATCAGGACGACCGTATCTCAACCTTGTCATTTTGAGGTTTGAAATGCTTTTGACAAGCAGTTCTCTTTCTCCAAGAGCTATACTTTTGAGATTATCAAGAGTAGATATTTCTCTGAACCTGACTTTCAAACCTATATCTTCTGCTAATTTGGCGAGAACCCCTTTATCTCCAAATATAACAGGGAAAATCTTTTTTCTGATGGATTTATCTAAAAGCGCTTTTACAGTAACTTCAGGACCTATTCCTGTTGGATCTCCCATAGATACCCCTATTATAACTTTACCTTCGGCTGTCTCTCCTGATTCTGTTATTTCTATTTTCGGGAGCCGTCCTCTTCTGCCTCTCTTTTCTTTTTTCTCTAATTTACTTTCTTGTTTTTTATCTCTATAAACATCTTTTGCTTTTGGGCGTCTACCCATCTTTCAAACACCTCCTTGTACTTCTGTTTGATGTAAAAATCTCTGAACGCTGGATCATCTTTTAAATTAGAAAAATCTGGCTTGAATATATCTTTTATAAAGAAAATAATCTTTGTTCCATCATCTGTGTTAATGACAGAAAAACCTGTTGAAGGTGCGGAGAATATAGCATCATCAAACTGCTTCATAAGTTCTCCTCTTCTGACCCACCCAAGAGAAGAAAACTCACTTATATTATAGAAATTTTCTTCCTTCTCTTTTGATTTATCTCCGGTATTTTTTATCTCCCTATAAAGAACATATCTTTTTTCAAAGTTTCTTTCTATCTTATCTTTGTTTTTGTTGTAGAACTTTAAGATCTCTTCATCAGATATAAAATTCACTCCAACAACATAAAAGAAAAGCTCATCTGAAATTTTTTTGGCTTTTATAAGGTTTCTGTATTCGTCTAAGGTCATTCCTTTTTTCAAGAGTTCATATTCTACATCTTTTATACTTGCTCTGTGAATTTTTTCAATGAGCGAATCTATCTCGTCTCTTGACAAAGATATTCCGGATTTACTTGCGAATTCAAGTATGACATATGAATTAACTATAAAATCAAGGGCATCATCATAACCTTCAAAACCGAACACATCTTTTACTGACTCAACAAAACTTTTCGTTATGACTCTTCTTTCTACAACTCCGACAACTTCATCGTCATAAGCGTTTGCTGATCGAACATGCGAGAAAGTGCAAAAGATAAGAAAAAGCGTTATGCAAAATACCGGCAAACGATTTATTACTGAAATCATGGTTCTTTTTAATTTTTACTTTCCTGTTTTCACCTTCTGTTTATTAATTTTCTGAGATGTTATAATTTTATCTATTATTCCGTATTCAAGGGCTTCTTGCGGAGACATAAAGAAATCTCGTTGAGTATCCTGCTCAATTTTAGAAATGGGTTGCTTTGTGTGATTAGATAATATTTCATTAACGATAGCTCTCAAACGCAGTATCTCTTTTGCGTGGATTTCTATATCTTGTGCTGTTCCTTCAACTCCCCCCCACGGTTGATGTAGCATTATTCTTGAATGAGGAAGAGCAAACCTTTTACCGGGAGTTCCACCTGCAAGAAGAACAGTAGCCATAGAAGCGCACTGACCTATACATATCGTGTTTATATCAGCAGAAACATATTGCATGGTATCGTATATAGCAAGTCCGGCGGTTATACTTCCACCAGGCGAGTTTATATAAAGAAATATATCTTTCTCTTGGTCCTCGGCATCAAGATAAAGAAGCTGAGCTATAACAAGGTTCGCAACCTGATCTGTTATAGGAGAACCGAGAAAAATTATTCGCTCGCTCAAAAGCCTCGACCAAATATCATAAGCTCTCTCTCCCCTTGATGTCTGCTCTATTACAAAAGGAATATACAACATACAAAAAAATGTTAATAAAAAAAATTCAAAAATCCAAAGTCAAAAAAATAAAACTAAAAGTCAAAGTTGAAGAAGTTTTTCCATCATCTTTGCGTTTATTACCGCCTGCGCTCTTGGGTGATTATTAAAATAAATAAAAAGCTTTCCAAACTCTCCACTTGAGCTTATCTTCTCTTTCCATTCCGCCAGCTCATCAGAAGAGTAAAGATAATCATATCTTTCCTCAGGTTTTTCGTGATTATACCACTTTTGAGCATTCCTTCCATGAAATCTTATATATGCGAACTTTTTAGTAGTGACAACAAAAACAGGAGGAATAAGTCCCTGTATCCTTGGCTCATCAACACAAACAAAACAAGACCCCAAATTTTCAAGAAGATAAAAAGTATCATCTGAAATCCACTCCACAGACCTGAATTCAAAAGCTAAATCATACTCATAAAAAATATCGCGAAGCTTTTTAATATAGTCCTTTGCCTTCTCGCTTTTGTGAAAAGAATGAGGAAACTGAAAGAGAAGAACCCCAAGAGTGTTTCCAAACGCTTTCAGAACATCTTTCATAGCTTCAATATCTTTTGCAACAAAATCTCTCGCATGAGTAAAAACCTGATTTGCCTTCACCGAAAAAACAAAATTTCCCTTCACTTTTTTTCTCATCCCCTCAATAACTTTTGGAGAAGGTATTCTGTAATATGTTGAATTTACCTCAGTAGTTCTGAAATGCTTTGAGTAAAAACTCAAAAATTCGCTCTTTCTTATGCTCTTTGGGTAAAAGTAGCCATACCAATCTTCGTAGCTGAAACCAGATGTGCCAATAAGTTTTTCCATCTAAACTAAAAAATATAAAAAGCCGTAGCAAATAGACAAAATAATAAAAAACAAGTGAATATAAGAGAATATGAATTTATACTTCGTCCTGTATTAGAAGAGGCAAGGGAAAAGAAGATGAGAGTATGCCCTGTTGGTGGTTTCGTAAGAGACATAATGCTAAATATAAAAACAGATGATTTTGACTTTGTGGTTGAAGGAGATACAAAAGACATAGCAAAAGAAGTTTTCAAGAAACTCAAAGGGAAAAATTTCAAGTATTTCCCCAAATTTGGGACCGCGAGCTTTGAATTTTCAGAAGGAAGAGTTGACTTTGCGAGAGCAAGAGAAGAGTTCTATCCCGTCCCAGGAAAGCACCCCGAGATAAAATTCATAGACAAAATTGAACTTGACCTGAAAAGAAGAGATTTTTCAATAAACGCTATGGCACTTGAAATAGATGATGGTACGAACGTCAGAATAATTGACCTCTTTGACGGACTAAAAGATATAAAAGAAAAAAAAATAAGAGTTCTTCATCTTGGAAGTATATCAGATGACCCAACAAGAATTCTACGAGCTATCAGATTGAAACTGAAACTCAAATTTGAGATCTCAAAAGAAACCCTTGAATCTCTTGAAATAGCAAAAGAAAATCAGTCATTCAAAAACGTTTCGGGAGATAGATATTGGAGTGAAATAAAAATAGCAAGCAGAGAAAACCTGTTATATGAGTTCATCATAGAACTTGACAAACTATCGGTTCTCTTCTCAATAAATCCTGAACTATCTTTATCTTCAAAAGAGATAGAAAAACTGGGGAAAATGAAGAATATGCCACCAGATGAGAAACTGGCTGAATTTCTAACGATATATTTTGAACGCTCCCCATATACAGGATATGAGATAATGAATTTCTTCAAGGTATCAAAAACATTAGAAAAACTCACTCTTGAAAAACTAAAATCATAACTAATTCAAAAAATACTGATTTGTGCTCAATTACCAGATTTGCTATCAATTTATTTTGCAGTATCAAAGAGATAAAATGCCAATCAAATTTTTGCAGGTAGATACCCTGCACCCTACCCTTTTTTTCCTTTTGCTTGCGTTGAGTATAGTTATTCCGACAATTTTACCTTTTTCATATCTAATTATGATGTCATCATCGGTGAGCTCGGAATCATCTGCATGGCTTGGCTTCTTAAAGTTGATATATAAAACATCAGCTTCTTTATCATAATATGTCCAAATCCTTGAATATGGCACTTTTAACAATTCAGGAACAAGGTCTAATACCTTTTTCACTCCTATTTTCCCCATATCTTCCTCCTCCTTTCAAGTTGCTTCCTGCGTTTCGTTAAAAATTTAGAGAAAAAGACAAAAGGTGAGTTAAGTTGAAGGAATATGGCAGGAGATGAAGTGTAAAGACGGAAATTTCCGTCTTCAAAAGATTATTTGGCAAGAGCTGGCTAACAACTAAAATAGAAAGTCAAAATAAATTTTTCAATACAGAGCAAAAAATATCACAAAATCTTTTGAGCAAACCGATTGACTAAATTCTAAAATATGAAGCAAACAGAAAAAGTCGGGATAATCTACGATGACTATTTTTTAGAACACAAACCTTTTTACTCCCATCCTGAAAACCCAAACAGGTTAATAGCAATAGTAGAAACACTGAAAAAATATGGGCTATGGGATAGATTGAAAAAAATAGATATAGATGATGTAGAATATGCAGAGGTAGAAGAGCTACTTCACAAAGTTCACTCAGAAGACCATATAAAAATGGTTGAAAGCTTAAAAGGGCATTACGGCAACATAGATGCAGATACTTACTACTCTCCTGAAACCTCCTCTGTCGCTTTCAGGGCAGCACAAGCATCAGTAAAAGCGGTAGAAGAAGTAATGAAGGGAAGAACCGAAAGAGTTTTTGTTCTTGCAAGACCTCCCGGACACCACGCAACATTTTCCGAAGCTATGGGATTTTGCTTTTTTAATAACGCAGCAGTATCAGCAGAAAAAGCCAAAAGCATGGGAGCAGAAAGAGTCCTTATCGTTGATTTTGATGTCCATCACGGAAACGGAACTCAAGAAATCTTCTGGAAAAGAGATGATGTCCTTTACTTTTCGTCTCATAGATACCCGTTCTATCCCGGAACAGGAAGGTTTGATGAGATAGGAGAAGGAAAAGGGAAAGGATACACTGTCAACCTTCCGCTCCCCAGAGGTTTATCAGACGGAGAATATGCCAAACTATATGAAGAAGTTCTCGTTCCAGTTATAGAGAAGTTTTCGCCAGATATTGTTATAGTTTCGGCTGGATTTGACGCACACTACAACGATCCCCTCGCAGATATGAAGCTGACCGAAGAAGGATTCTCATATCTTGCTCATCTCATAATGACATCGGCTCAAAAATCAAAAGGGTTTGTATTCTTGCTTGAAGGAGGATACAACCTTGAAGGAACCGCAGAAAGCGTAAAAGAAGTTATTCTGACAATGATGGAAGCAAAAACTCCAATACGATCAGATACGGTGATGAATATAGATAGTATTTTATACGAAGCCAAAAAACACTTAAAGATTTGGCTGGAGTGAAGAAAAAAAATTTGCCTTATGATTTCATCTTTCTGAAAATGTGAAGAGTTATTCCGTCTACTTCCTGAAAATCACACTCAACCTCATCGCCTATTTTTATATCTTCACCTTCTAACTTTGTGAGAATTCTTCCAACTCCTTCAATTTCAACAAAACCTATTATATCAGGATAAACGAATCTCAAAGCTCTCTTCTGATTTGTAAAGGCATAGACCTTCCCTCTTTTTGGAATCTCTATCCATTCTATATTTTCAGAAAAGCAGTTTGTGCAGAAGTTTCTCGGGGGGAAATCAATGTTTGAACAATCTTTACACTTTGTTGTCATAAACTTTCTTTCTTTCAAAAAATCGTAGAACTTCAAAGTTGCCGAATCTCCATAATACTTTATACCTTCTTTTGAAGCTCTTGATATGATTTCTCTTATATCCATATCTGGCTAATTTTAAACGAAGTTTTTAGATTTGACAAAATTCAGAAGAATTTTCTCATCAAAATCCTCTCATAAAAGGACTTGAACCGTAGTAGTATCTTCCCGAAACTGATTCCTTTGCCAACCTATTATATACATACAATCCTTCGAGGAAAAATTCAAGGTATGAAGCCAAAAATTCGGATTCTCTTCTTCCTCCGATACGCTCAGCGAGATTATAAAGGTGTGGGACTTTTTCAAATACCATAGTGTATTCCGCAGAAGGTTTCATATCAGACGCCTCAAACTTGAAGTCCTCTCGGAAAAGGTTAAGAAGTGGCTCAAATTCATGAACTTTGTAATACTCATCAAAAATCACTTTAATTGTCTTTTTGAATAGCTTTTCAAGAATTTCAGTCTCACTTTTTTCCATAATAGATTCAACCTCTATTTTACCTATTGATGTGTTTATCATGTAGTAAAGGTCAGAAACTCGGGGAACTGCTATTTTTTCCTTCAAGATATAAGCTCTTTTGTATGCACTTGCTATAACTATATCGTAGTTAGATATTGTCATTCTGACAGATACACCGGAGTGCTGGCTGATTTCATCAGATTTTCTCGCCTGCATAGTGAACTCAGAAATTATATCTCCTATAAACTTTGGTATCTCTATCTTTATTCCGTCTCTGACATCTCTAAAATTAGATTCTTGCTCAGCGATTTTCAGCTCTATATCTCTGCTGAGAGGATAATGCGTTCTTATCATAGAGTTGAATCTATCTTTGAGCGGAGTGACTATTCTACCTCTTGCGGTATAATCTTCTGGATTAGCTGTTGCAACAACTAAAATATCAAGTGGCAACCTTATCTTATAACCTTTTATCTGTATGTCTCTTTCTTCCATGACATTAAAGAGCGCCACCTGAACTCTTTCAGGGAGGTCTGGGAGTTCATTGATAGCGAAAATTCCCCTGTTTGTTCTCGGGATAAGACCAAAGTGTATTACCTCTGGATCAGAAAGAGGTCTCCCTTGAGCAACCTTTATTGGGTCTATATCTCCTATGAGGTCAGCAACAGTTGTATCAGGAGTTGAGAGCTTTTCTCCGAATCTTTCTTCTCTGTGAACCCACCTTATCTCAACATTATCTCCTTTTTCTTTTATCAATCTTATGCATTTTGCACATATAGGAGCAAATGGATTGTCGTTTATCTCGCAACCATCTATTGCTGGAATATATTCATCAAGAAGATTTACAATAGTTCTTATAAGACGTGATTTTCCCTGCCCTCTCTCTCCGAGAAGAATTATGTCGTGTCCAGCTATAAGAGCATTTATAAGCTGTGGTATTACTGTCTCTTCATACCCCCATATCCCCTCAAAGACCCTCTCGCCTCTTTCAAGTTTTTCAAGGAGATTTTTTCTTATCTCCTCCTTTACAGATAGAACCTTGTATTTTGCCTTTTTGAGTTCACCGATAGTTTTTATTTCCTTGATTTCTTTTTTCATCAGCTATATCTTTTTAATTTTAAAAATTTTGAAGTGATAGAGAATAATAAGCAAGAAAAATGAGCAAATTCAAAAAAGGATGTTCAGCTCAAAAGATAATTGAAGTGAGGACAAATTTTGGATTTATAAAGTACGTATCAAGCATCATGCGTGCCCTTTTGATTTTTTCCCAAAAAGTTATAGAAGAACTTTTTAACTTCTCTATGTTTGACAACAAGAAGACCTCAAAGAAATCTAAAAATTTCCTTGCTTTTTCTCTATCCTGACCGATATAGTACTCAACAAGATTTATGAAGTTGGACTTGAACTCTGGCTTTTCTGCAACAGCGCTTTCTATCATTTCCCATATCTTTGAAAACTCCTCCTCACTCTCTATCATATCAATAATAGAAGGATTAAAATAAGCTATTTTATGAACAAGAGAGATAAAATTTTCATTCTGAAACTTACCTTTCAGTTTCTCCATCACAAAAGTGTTGAAATCTTTCGGAAAGAACCTAACTCTTATACATCTTGAAAGAATTGTCGGAGGTATAAAATCTATTTTAGATGTGACGAGAATATAGGTGACATACTGTTTTGGTTCCTCTATGGCTTTCAAGAGAGCTGAAAATGACTGTTGCGTCATAAGATGAGCTTCGGAGAAAATGATAAATTTGAAGAAAGAATACGGTTGAAACCTTGCAAACCTTATAGCTTCTCTGACATACTCGGCTTTCAATCTTTCATCTCCTTCTTTTCTTGAGACGACAAGAACATCTGGGTGTTCCTCAAAGGCACACTGCGAGCAGAATCCACAAGGTGGCATAGTGCCACACAGAAAAGACCTCGCAAAGAACTTAGCAAACGAAAGTTTGCCTATTCCATCAGGTCCCCAGAATATATACGCCCGAGATGAAGAGGAATTCCTGACAACTTCTGAGAAAAATCTGAAGTTTTCAGGGAAAATACTTTCAAAAAAGTTCATATATAATATAGGGAAAAACAAAAACCAAAAAATACGTTCTTTTTGAAAAATTTGTTAATTTTTATATTATGCCTGATGGAGTGAGAGAGATTTCAGGTAGGGAGATAGCACAACCCTCACCTCCCCCGAGGAG
>Ga0105163_1000239_pt1 | contig 33717 bp, 35 predicted proteins | sample JNZ110809AmetaG_FD_81531 | JGI IMG/M metagenome (GOLD analysis project Ga0105163, IMG submission 81531) | Hot spring microbial communities from Jinze hot spring, China to study Microbial Dark Matter (Phase II) - JNZ 110809A | ecosystem: Environmental > Aquatic > Thermal springs > Hot (42-90C) >... | reverse complement strand
TTTAAAGTTTCTACATCTTTTTCGATTTTGTCTACTCTTTTTAGCAGCTCTTCAAATTTTTTGGGGAGTTCTAAGAGTTCCTCTGTAAGAATTAGTTTTCTAAGCTCCAGTAACCAATCAGGATGTTCTTTTAGTGCCCTTAGAATGTCTGCAAAGGTCACAATAGGGTATTGCTTTGCCTCTTTTTCAATTTCTTCTGGGGTTTTAGCTATAAATTCTGTTTTAGCCATTGGAGACACTCCCAAAGTATGTTGTTTAAGATAAAATTTAATCCTTCTATAGAATTTGGCAACTAATCCAGTGAAACGATTAACTGGTCCTCTCCTTTGAAAAAATTGATTAAGGGCCAGAGGCCCCTTTTATTAAAGATCTTACTTACTGAGAAGTTGACGGGGTGGTGCTTTACATTTTCACACTTGACAGGTGTGCAAAAGGACACTTGACAAGTGTGAAAAGGGATTTCATGCAAAATTTGCAGGGGGTGTTGTCACTTTTGCAATTGGACTTCTCTATTTTCGTCCAAAGGTAAGGATAAGAATACCCAAAAACATAATGGTTACCGCAGAAAGTCTCAGTTTGAAATGCCTCTCCCGAAAGAAATACCACCCGAGGAGCACGGCAAAGATAATGCTTGTTCTCTTTAAGGCTATCATGTAGGCTGTCTCCACAAGGCTTAAAGCAAGCATATGACAAATACACATGGCAGCCTGACTGCCCCCTACAAGTAAAATCTCCCTTTTCCTCTTTCGTATAAAGGTGCTAATATCCAGGGGATAAAGGATCTTTAAAATAAGGGGAGTCATAAAGGAAAGTAGAGAAAAATAAAAGACAGCAAAGAAAAGGGGATCGGAAAGAAGGATACCCTTTTTTCCCAGAACAGAGGTTATACTATATATTAAGGCCGTAATAAGTAAGAAAAGGCTTCCTCTCTCTTTCCAAAGCCCCTTAAGAGGCCCTAATAGGCCCTCTTTAAGCCTTGAAAGATGAACCATATAACCTCCAAGGGTTATAAGCACTATTCCCAAGATACCTACTGAAGAAATCCTTTCCCCAAGGATAAGATTGCCCGTTATAATAATGAAAACTGGGGTAAAGGAAAGATAAGGTAGAGAGGCTGAAAGGGGTGAAATCTGAAGGCCTTTCATATAAAAAAGGGTAGCTACAATCTCGAGAAGTAATAGAAGGAGGACATTAATGAGAAAGGAGGGGGTGAAGTAAAGGGTTTTTTCCTGAAAGAGAAGAAAATAAAGTAAAAGGGGAAGTAAAAAGGGTAAAGCCCCGAGGGTTCTTGCTACAGCCATCTTTACATAACCTTCACTCCCCAGATGTTTCTTATTCAGAGCATCACTTAAAGCTACAAAAAAGCCAGCAAGTAAAGAAAAGAGGACCCAAAGCATTTGATGAACCTATTTTAATTCTGCAAGAGGACAGGGCTCACAGAGGGGATTACTCTTTTTACAATAGGTCTTTCCACAGGCAACCAAAAGGGCATGATACTCCTTGAAAAGTTCTACATCCTCTTCAAGGGCAGAATGAAAAAGCTCTTGCAGTTCCTCATAGGTGACCTCTTCAGGAATAAGACTGTGTCTAAAGAGGATACGATAAGTATAGGCATCAATGACAAAGACAGGTTTTTCTAAGGCATAAAGTAATATAGAATCTACAGTCTCTGGGCCAAGCCCCTTAATCTTTAAAAGTTTCTCCCTCAAAGTATGAAGATCTGTCCTCTTCATTACCTCAAGATCACCCCCATATTTTTCCACCAGAAAGCTAATGAAATTTTTGAGGCGCTTTGCCTTGACATTATAGTAGCCGCTTGGACGAATAAGCTCAGCAAGCTCTCTTTCTGAAATCTCGTATAATTTTTGAGGATTAAGGAGGTCTCTTTCCTTGAGTTTGCTTATAGCCCTCTCCACATTTTGCCAATTAGTGTTCTGAGTAAGGATGGCTCCTATGCATACCTCAAAGGGGGTTTCAGCTGGCCACCAGCCTTGAGGCCCAAAATGTGTATATAACCTATGGTAGATTTCTCTTAAAACCTTAGCCTTCATCAACAAACTGAAGCACCCTTGTGCCTGACAGGGTATCGTAGACCTTATAGCCCAGGCTTAAGAGCTCCAAGCGAAGCCTATCTGCCTCTTCAAAACGCCCCTCTCTTTTGGCTGTATCTCTTACCTTGGCTTTCCCTAAGATTTCTTCCTCTAAAACTTCTTGAGGAAATAGAAAAATTTGAAAAACCCTATTAAACCTTTTCAAGACTTCAAAGAGGCGGTCTTTAAATCCAGGGGGTAATCCTTTTTCTGCTTGCTTATAAAGATTCTTCAAAAATTTGGTAAGCTCAGAGAGGGCAAGAGGAGTATTGAGATCTTCTTTTAGAGCATCTAAAAAGGCTTTCTCAAAGCCTTCTAACTCCTGCCAGAGTTCCTCTCTTTCCCCCTCAGTAAGCACTGCTTCTTTGGCGAGATAGAGATAGGCTAAATAGGTTTCCAGTCTCTCCATCAATTTCTGGGCTGCTTCTAAGGCCTTCCAGGAAAAATTAAAGGGACTACTGTAGTGGCTCTGCAGCATATAGAGTCTCAGGGTTCTACCTTCAAAGCCCCTTTCCCGAATCTCCTCAAGGGTAATTCTATTCTCTGAGGAGAGTTTTTTGCCCTTGTAATAGGTGAGTTCTGTATGTAACCAGTAATTAGCCAGCTCTTTACCTGTTAGCGCCTTAGCTACTGCCCTTGTGTTTTCATGGTGGGGAAAAAGAAGGTCTCTTCCACTGGTATAGAGATCAAAGTTTTCACCAAGATACTTCAGCGCTAAGCAGGCACAGTGTATATGCCAGGTAGGCCTTACCCGTCCAATGTGGGTTTCCAGAAAATATCCTGCCTTCATCTCTAAGATATGCACCCTCTTCAAAAGGGCAAAATCGTAAGGCTCTTCCTTTTCATATTCCTCCTGATCCACAGTTAGACCTGCCTTTAGGCCCTTTAAATCAATCTTAGAGAGTCTCCCATAGTCCGGAAAGCGAGAAACATCAAAATAAAGGGCGGAAAACTTTTCATAGGCCTTGTGTTTTTCATAGAGCTTAAAAGCAAGGGCCTTCATTTCCTCAAGGTTTTCACTCACCTTAGGATAGAGATCAGCTTTTTCAATGCGTAAAAATTTTAGGTCTTCATAAAAGGCTTGTTCCACTTCCTCAGTGAGCTCTTTCAAGGGTCTTCCAGCCTCTAAGGCGGTCTGTATAGTCTTATCATCAAAATCAGTAAGATTAACCACATGATAGAGCTGATAGCCCCTTAGTTTGAGATATCTTTTTAAGATGTCCACAGTGAGTAGTCTGCGGTAAAGACCTAAATGAGGCCTTCTATTGAGAGTGGGCCCACAGGTATAAATCTTGACAATAGGAGGTTCCTTAGGTATAAAGGGCTCCCTCTTTTGCGTGAGGGTATTAAAGAGATAAAGTTCTCGTTTTTCCTCTTGGATATCAAAGGTCCACAGGGGGGTAGAGAGGTATCTCTCTCCATTGTCTGGGAAGATGACTATAATTTGACCTTCCTCTATTTCTTGAGCAAGATGCAAAGCCCCAGCAAGAGCTGCTCCAGCACTCATGCCCACAAAAATGCCCTCCTTTCTGGCAAGCCATCTTGCCATCTCATAGGCCTCTTCGTCGTGGACATTGATGACCTTGTGAAGGAGCCTTCGGTCAAAGATCCCAGGTGGAAAGGATTCCTTCATATTTTTAAGGCCCTGGATTTTGTGCCCAGGAAAGGGCTCAATGCCAACCACTTTAAAAGGGAGAGCATGGTCTAAAGCATAACGGGCAATACCCATGGCTGTGCCAGTGGTCCCAAGGCCACAGACCACATAACGGACCTTTCCCTCTGTTTGAGCCCAGATCTCAGGCCCAGTAGTACGATAGTGCATCTGCCAGTTAGCTGGATTGTTAAATTGATCAGGACAAAAGTATTTTTCAGGCTCTGCTCTCACCAAATCATAAACAAACTCTATAGCCCCATCTGTGCCCTTATGAGCTGGTGTGAGAATTATATCGGCTCCAAAGGCCTGCATAATCTTTCTTCTCTCAAGGGAGGCAGACTCTGGCATGGCAATCACACAGCGGTATCCTTTAGCTGCACATACCATAGCAAGACCAATTCCAGTGTTTCCACTTGAGGCCTCGATAACTATCTTTTCAGGATTGAGTAATCCCCTGGCCTCAGCATCCTCAATCATAGCTAAGGCAATCCTATCTTTTATAGAACCTCCTGGATTTTGTCCCTCAAGCTTTCCCCATATCTCTACAGAACTCTTGACTTTCACTTTATTTAGTTTAATAATAGGTGTATTACCAATTTTGGCTAAGATATGAGCATAGCGCATCAAATCGCCTCCTTATTGGTTATCTATCTATTCTATCTTACTTTTCTTTTCTCTCAAGGCTTTGGCTTCACCTCTCTTCAACCTCAGAAGGCCATCTATTTTCAAAACAGGACCTATAAACTCAAAGAGGGAGATACTCTCGTTGACCTTGCTGTTACCTTTAAAATAGGCTATCAGGCCCTAATTCTTGCTAATAGTGATGTGGATCCCTGGGTCCCTACCCCTGGAAGAGAAATCCTCTTACCTTATCAAATTCTCTTACCCTCAGACTATATCCCTAAAAAGAATCCCTTCCTACTCATAAACTTGCCAGAGATGCGCCTTTACTATTTTCAGCAAGGGAAATTTCTCACCTTTCCTGTTGGCATTGGAGACAAAGGGAAACTCCCTCCAGAGGGCCTCTACTACATTAAGCGGAAACAAAAAAGGCCCTTTTGGTATCCCACAGACTCTATCCGAGCCGAAGAGCCAGACTTGCCTAAGGTTGTCCCCCCTGGGCCAGATAATCCCATGGGGGAATATGCCCTCTATTTAAATAGAGGGCTTTATGCCATTCATGGCACTAATAAGCCTCACAGCATTGGTAGAAGAACCACTCATGGCTGTTTCCGTTTATACCCAGAACATATTGAATATCTTTATACCATAGTGCCTCTAAAAACACCTGTTCTGGTTATATATGATCCCTATAAGTTGGCTATAGAAGGAAATAAAATCTACTTACAGGCCTTTCCAGATCTGGAAAAACGCATTTCTAACCCCCTTAAACATATCTTACAAAAACTTGATCTCATGACCAAAGACCTCAGAGCAAGTTATCAAATAAATCTCTTGCTTTTAGATCAAATCTTAGAAAAACCCGATGGACTGGTGTATCATATAGGAAAAATTATTCCCCTAAGGATTAATTCTCCTTCTCTTAGGGACCCATAAAAAAGTAAGGGCCCTACTTTCAACCTCTTCAAGGTATCCTGCTTGAAATAGGGTTTTAACAGCCTCAATATGTAGCTTATGGCCCGAATATTCAGCCTCAATCTCAGCTAAAAGGGGAAGCCCAAGGGTATAAAGATCTCCCACTATGTCTAACACCTTATGGCGCACAAATTCATCAGGGGCTCTCAATCCCTCCTTATTAAGCACACCTTCCTCATCAATCACTATGGCATTAGAAAGGGTTCCCCCCTTGAGGATGCCCTGTCTTTTCCTTTCCTCTAAAAGGGCTTTAAACCCAAAGGTCCGAGCAAAGGAAAGCTCACTTATATACGCCTTAGGACTAAGCCTGAAGGTATATGCCTGCTCGCCAATGAGAGGATGTTTAAAATTGATTTTTGCCTGAATCTTTAGCTCATTATGGGGCCTAAAGCTTATACGGCCAACCCCATTCACCATCTCAAAGGGCCTCTTAAGCACAAATTTTCGTCTTGGGGCTGGCAATAATTGATATCCCCTCTCCTGGATCTTTTTAATAATGGGCAATACTGAGCCATCAAGGAGAGGGATCTCTTCCCCATAAACCTTTATTAAGGCATTATCAATGCCAAGCCCATGCAGGGCAGAGAGGAGATGTTCAATTAGGATGATACTGGTATCCCCGTCAGTTATAAGGACAGCCCCCTCTAAACCAAAAACATTCTGGGGCGTAAGCTTTATTTGGGGTTTCCCTACTAAATCAGCCCTTTCAAAAATTATCCCTTCATTTTCTCTTAAAGGGTGTAGTTCCACCCGAATTTCTCTCCCACTAAATATCCCCTCTCCCTCAAAATAAATAGGCCCAGCAAGCGTTCTCTGATATTCCATTGACTACTCCCCAAGTATTTGGTCAATGTTCAAATAACAAATTTTATGCCAGTTTATCTTTTCTTAAAGAGCAAGGAAAATTAAGGGCATAATGGCTTCTTGTATCCTCTCACCTGTGGTTAAAAAAAGACAGGGTGTGAAAAATTTTTAGCTCTCAAGAGGAAAAGAGATATATCCTTTTAGACAGAATTACTCCTTTCACCTTTCCTTTAAGGGTTCTCCCAAGGAGAGGGGTGTTTTTACTTTTAGAGTGTATGACCTCCTCAGTTACCTTCCACTCTTCTTCAGGATCAAAGAGAACGATCTCTGCAGGAAGCCCCTCTTTAAAGGAAGGGGGGATAACTCTTAGGACTTTAGCTGGGTTTACTATTAAATATTCAAGGAGCTTAAGGGGGCTTAGCACTCCCTCTCTTACTAAGGTAAAGCTTAGGGGAAGCAAGAAGGGAAGCCCGATCATGCCAAAACTTGCAAGCTCAAATTCTACTTCCTTTTCCAAGGGGCTATGGGGGGCATGGTCGCTTGCTATGACCTCAATTAGCCCTTCCTTTAGGGCCTCTTTGATGGCCTCCACATCCTCTCTTGTTCGCAAGGGTGGATTAACCTTGGCTAAGGTATTGTAGTTGTCTACTTCCTCTTCCGTGAGGGTAAAGTAGTGAGGACAGGTCTCTGCAGTAAAGGGAACACCTTCCTCTTTTGCCCACTTTAAGAAGGGAAGATTCTCTTTAACCGAGAGATGGGCAAGATGGAGGGGCACACCTGTCTCTTTTGCCAGCAACAAGTCTCTCACTACCGCTATGGTCTCACTTGAGCTTGGAATTCCCTTTAAACCAAGCTTTGCCGAAAATTTTCCTTCATTGATCTGGCCTTTGAAACTAAGGGTTCCCTCCTCACAATGAGAGATAACGGGGAGATCAAATTGATGGGCATAAAGAAGGGCCCTCTTCATAAGGGCAGAATTAGCCACCCACTTGCCATCATCCGAGAGGGCCATCGCCCCTGCCTTTTTAAGCCTTCCAAACTCGGTAAGTTCCTTTCCCTCCTGACCTTTGGTAATAGCTGCTATGGGATAAACGGTAACCCATGCCTTTTCTCTTGCCTTCTCAAGGATATAAGTGGTCACCTCAGGGCAATCATTGGGGGGCTTGGTGTTAGGCATACAGGCCACCCGAGTAACCCCTCCATAAAGGGCTGCCTTTGTTCCGCTCTCAATGTCTTCCTTCCACTCCTCACCTGGCTCCCTTAAGTGCACATGTATATCCACAAGGCCTGGAAAGATATAAAGACCCTTTACATCTATAACTTCTGTATCTTCTCTCACTTCAATTCTGGTTGCAAGCCCTTTGATTAGGCCATCCTCTATAAGTAAATCCCCAACAAAATCAAGGCCCTGTAAAGGATCCAGTATCCTTCCACCTCTCAAGAGTGTTCTCATAGTTATTCCCCTGCAAGTAAACTAAGAAGCACAGCCATTCTAACAGCCACTCCATTTTCCACTTGATCAAGGATTACCTGAAAGGGATATTTCTCAAGCTCCTGAGAAAGCTCTATTCCCCAATTAATAGGTCCTGGATGCATAAGTAAAGCCCCCTCTTTCAAGATCTCGAGGTGTCTTGGTTTCAGTCCAAAGATTTCGGCATACTCCGTAAGGGAGGGGATGAAGGCCTCGCCATGTCGCTCCCTCTGAATCCTCAAAGCAATAACTACATCGGCCTCTCTTAAGGCCTCTTCAGGTTGTTTACAGATGCGAAAATAACCTGGCCTCACTTCAAAGTAGGGAACTTCCTTAGGATCTGGTAAAAGGGGGGCAGGACCTGTGACCATGACTTGGGATCCCATTTTCTGAAAGGCAAGAATATCGGAATGGGCAACCCTGCTATGTTTTATGTCACCCACAATAGCTATCTTTAATCCTGAGAGAGTGCCCAATTTTTCCTGAACAGTGAGTAAGTCAAGGAGGGCCTGGGTTGGATGTTCGTGTGTGCCGTCTCCTGCATTGACCACAGGAATCTTTAAGTGTTTAGCCAAAAAATGGGGAGTGCCGGCAAGATTGTGTCTTATAACTACCAAATTTATTCCTAAGGCATAGAGATTCTTGACTGTATCGAGAATAGTTTCCCCCTTTTCAAGGCTACTTCCCTTAGCAGAAAAACTCATAATATCAGAGGATAAAACCTTACAGGCCCTCTCAAAGGAAAATTTGGTCCTGGTAGAGGGTTCATAAAAGAGAAGTAAAACTACTTTACCTCTAAGGGTTGGCACCTTAGGTATAGGCCGATAGAGAACTTCCTTTAGGTTGGCTGCAAGTTTCAGTATTTCCTCAATACTCTCTCGAGAAAGGCTATAGATGTCTAAGAGATGTCTCATCCTTAAATCCAGAGTTTTTCTTTAATAAAATTCACTATCTCTTCAGGCTCATCGAGAATTTTAAATAACTCAAGATCTACCTGGCTGATCTTATTAGTGGGGAGAAGGGTCTTAATAAACCAATTATAAAGAGGTTTCCAGTAATTTTTATCCACAAGCACAATAGGCACAGGCCTTATCTTTTTGGTCTGCACTAAGGTCAAGATTTCAAACATTTCGTCCATAGTGCCAAAACCTCCAGGAAAGAAGACAAAGGCCACAGAATATTTAGCCAGCATGACTTTGCGAATAAAGAAATATTTAAACTCCAACTTCACGTTGGCATAGGGATTGGGCTCTTGTTCCATAGGGAGTTTGATATTAAGGCCTACAGAGTAGCCTCCTGCTTCAGCGGCACCTCTATTAGCTGCCTCCATGATCCCAGGCCCACCCCCAGTAATCACAGAAAAGCCTGCCTTTACCAAAAGCTTCCCCAGCTGAAGAGCCCTCTGATAATCAGGGTCTTCAGGTTTGGTTCTCGCTGAGCCAAAGATAGTTACCCCTGGGTAGACCTTTGGTAAGACCTCAAAGCCTTCCACAAATTCGGCCATAATCTTGAAGAGTCTCCAAGACTCCTTGGCTTGTAAGCCTTCAAGGACATATTGCTTTTCCTCAAGAAAACGATTTTTAAGAGTTTCGTCTTTACCCATGCAATGCCTCTTTTAAAATCCTTAAAGCCCGAGGTTCCCAATCGATATGATAAAGAAAAAACTCCTCAAGAAAGCCCTGAACCTCCCTTCCCCTCTCACTTTCCAGGGCTTCCAAAGGCTCGAATATCTCCTCTGCCTTTTTAATTCTACCAATCTTTCTTAAAAGGTCAATCTGAAATTGTTCCAAAGGCCGAGCCCTTTCATCTCGGCATTGAAAACAGAGAATACCCCCTGCTTGAGGAGAAAAATAAAAGATCCTCTTTGGTCTCTCGCCACAGCGCACACATCCCTCTAAATAGGGTTCCAATCCATTAAATTTCAGGCACATATACTCCCAGATAGTCTTAAAGCCTTCCTGCCATGCCTCTTGATCCAAGATCTTAAGATATTGGATAACAAAGTTAAACTCCTCAGAACCAAGAGGGGCATAAAAAGTTTGTTTCATAGTTTCTGCAAGATAGGAGAAAAAATAAAACTTCACTAAGTCCCTCCTTGGGCTCTCAGGGATGTAAAGAAGATCAGCAGACTCTAAGATAAGGGTTTTCCCTTTTTGAGGCCTCCTTAAATGGCATCTAATTAAAGTTAGATCCTCAAGTAGATTTAAAAAACGTCTTTTAGATTTCTGAGCCCCCTTGGCAAGAACTCTTAGCCTCCCTTTAGTGGTCAACAACTCCACAAGATAGTCAATTTCATTCACTTTGTCCTTATCTAAGACCAAGGCTTGAAGGGTAAAAAGCACCTTTTCTTAAAGATAGACCTTAATAAACTTGTTATCTTTCAGTTCTTTAATCCATTTTTCCAGGTATTCTTGAGCCTTTTTCTGAAAGAGTTCTTCATAAAGCTCCTTTTTTATTTCTTCATAAGAGGGAGGTGAGCCTGCCTCTTTTTTTATCAGCCTAATAATCTGATAGGCTTCCCCTCTCTTTAATGGCTCAGTAATCTCACCAACTTTGAGGTCCTTAAGTTTTTCAAGGATAGCCCTATCAAGCTCCTCCTCTTTGAAGACCTCTTTAACATATTGGGTTTGTTCTTTATATTCTTTAGAGAGAGCCTCCATGGATTTTCCTTTTAAAAGGGCTTCATAGAGATCTTTAACCAGGTTTTCTTCCTTCACTATAAGGAGTTCTAAATAATATTTGGGTGTAGGATCATAGGTATTAACCCTTTGCTGATAGGCCTTCTTTAGCTCCTCTTCAGGGATAGCGATTTTGTCCCTCACCATGACTTGAATAAATTTTATCTTAGTTAGACGATCTCTAAGCTTTTCTTTCTCCTCTTGACTTAGGTTTTTAATCCCTTCCGCACTCTTGGCTTCCTCTTTAAGAAAGTGTTCAAGTTCTTGCTCAGTTACCTTGATACCGTATTTTTTTGCCTCAAGGCCAATAATGGTATCTTCAATCCACTGTTCCAAAAGGTCTTTGCGAATTTTGGCCCTAAGCCTTTCTGCTTCCTCTTTGGGAATTTCTTTAGGTATATAGGCCTTATAAAAGGGCTCTGCCAATTGATCTAACTCATAAAGGGTTAAGACTTGATCCCCCACTACCGCTACTATTTTATTTATACTCTGAGAGGTTTGTCCCATAGCCCAGAGGAAAAGAAGAATGAAAAGGGCTGTAAGGCACCTTTTAAGCATATCTATTCCAGCCTCAAGGTTACATAGAATCTGCCCCTTGTGGTCCGAATACCAAGAAAAAGTCTTTTCTTATCCTTAGATTCCTTAAGAGCTTCAAAGAATTCTAAGGTATTTTTGACTCTTTTATTGTTCACCTCTTCAATCACCATACCCGGGGCGAGATTGGCATAGTCAGCTGGAGTGTCAGGTAAGACCTGTAATATAACTACCCCCTTGATATTAGGAGACAACCCCATTCTGCGAGAAATCTCTGGAGTAATATCCGAGATAACCAAACCAAATTCCTCTAACAGTTCCTGTAATTTTTCTTTTTCCGCTTTAGAAGTAATGATTCCCTTTTTGGGAGCTTCAATGATTACTTTAACTTTCTTTCTTTCATTGCCTCTCAAAATTTCAAGTTCAATTTCAGTCCCTGGCTTAAGGAGGAGGATTTGGCTTCTTAGCTCTGCAGAGTTCTTAATAGGCTTTCCATTGAGGCTAAGGATCACATCTTTTTCTTTTAGCCCTGCCTTCTCCGCAGGAGAACCAGATATAACCTCTGCAACTAAGACCCCTTCAGCAACCTTTAACCCAAACTCCTCAGCAAGAGAGGGGGTTAAATCTTGAATCACTACCCCAAGCCAACCTCTCTCAACTTTCCCCTTAGTTTTGATTTGTTCCACCACTGTCTTTACAATGTTTATGGGAATGGCAAACCCAATCCCCATATAGCCACCAGAGCGAGAAAAAATAGCGGTGTTCATACCTATAACTTCACCTCTCATGTTTAGAAGAGGCCCACCTGAGTTACCTGGATTTATGGCTGCATCAGTCTGAATGAAATCTTCAATATCAGTTATGCCAATCCCGCTTCTGCCTTTGGCACTAATGACACCCACTGTGACTGTATGAGTAAGCCCAAAGGGATTACCAATAGCCATGACCCATTCTCCTATTCTAACTAAATCTGAGTTACCAAGAGTAAGGGTAGGTAAATTATTGGCCTCTACCTTAATAACTGCTACATCAGAAAAGGGATCTGTCCCTATAACTTTACCTGCAAAGCTTCTCCCATCAAGGAGCTTAACCGTGATCTTTTGGGCCCCTTCAATCACATGGTTGTTAGTCACAATATAGCCATCCTTAGAAACAATAAAGCCTGATCCAGCCCCCCTCTCTCTATATCTGGGGGGAGAGAAAAATCTTCTAAAAAATTCATCTCCAAAGAAATCAAAGGGATGAGGAGCCTGGGGGCGAGTTACTACGCGCTCTGTCTCAATGTAGACAACCGCTTGAGCTGTTTTCTCAGCAATAGTAGAAAAGGCCTGCGATATCTTTTGGGCAAGTTGGATATTCTCATCTGTGGCAATCTTTCCATCCTCAGCTATAACTCCTATGGTTTTAAAGACATTAAAGTGATGATAGATTTCTCTGGCAAAGACCCCAAAAACAAAGACTAATATCAAGAGGAGCCATAGTTTAGAAGCTTTCCAGTTTTTCATCTCACCCTACCTCCCTTTTAAAAGTTTTTCTATCACATATTCCAAGATCATCTTTAAATTTACTACATCTTCGCGATTGTAAAGAATTAATTTCCTTAAGGAGGCCTTATCTCTCTCCTCTTTCCACCTTTTCCAGAGTTTCACGGCATCATAACCATTCATTCCTTCTGTTTCCCGAGTCAAGCCCAAGGCCTTTTCTATCTTTTTTAACCCTCCCTTGAGACCCACAAGCCTGGTAAAATGATAGAGGTCAATGTGAACACGGGGGTAGACCCTTCCTTCAAAGGCCCTTTTGATAAAGGGTATATCAAAATTTTCCCCTCCAAAGGTGATCCAGATAGGGGTTGTGGAGAGATGCGCAAGAACCTTTTCTAAATTCATATCCTTTATGAAGGGAAGATAGTGCCTTCCTTTATAGATCCCAATTAGAGTGATATCATTTCTCTCCTTAGAAAGGCCCTCAGTCTCGATGTCAAGGAAAAGGGCCTGGTCAGGAGCTTTCAAATAAAGCTTAAGTAACTCCCTTTTATCTGGCACCTTCCTTACTTTCCCTCTCTAAGTAAAGCTTGGGCGGATATTTTTGTTTAAGCCTTTCCAGAGCCCTTTCAATTACTTCCCTTTCTTTTTCTCTTAAAAGGTTCTGTTTTACCTGTTCCTTTACCTTTTCAAAGGGAAGCGTCTCTTCAGGAATTCTTTTCTCTACCTTGACAATATGATATCCATAAGGAGAGGCAATAGGCTCGCTTATCTCCCCTACTTTGAGTTTAAAGACTTTTTCCTCAAATTCTGGTAGGGTTTCCCCTCTTCTAAGGATCCCCAGGTCTCCTCCTTTCTCTTTGGAGGCGGTGTCATCGGAATGGATTTTAGCAAGCTCCTCAAATTTTGCCCCCTTAGCAAGTAGAGCTCTAATTTGCTTAGCCCTTGTAAAGGACTTCTCTCGGGTCTTATTATCAGCCTCTTTAGGCACATAAATAAGAATGTGCCTTAGCTTTACGCCCTCTGCCTCCTTATATTGAGCCTTGTTTTTTTCATAATAGGCCTTAAGCTCTTCCTCAGAAGCTTGAATACCCTTTAATTCCCTCTGGAGATACTCCTCAGCAAGGATCATCTTTTCAGCCTCCTCTATCCTTTGACGCACCTTGGGATCATCCTTTAATGTTTCTTCTTTAGCCCCTAAAGCAAATAGACTTATATTTAACCACCTCTCTATTATTCCCCTTTCTACTTGAGGTTTTAGTTCGGGCTTTGCCTTAAGAATCTCCTTTATCTGAGGATCATTTTTCATTATCTCCTCAAGCTCTTGAGCTGATAATTTATAGGGCCCCACTTCAGCAACTACCTTCTCTGCATAGCTTTTACTGATTAAATTAACAAGGAAGAGGGTTAAGGCAACAAAGATCCCAAACTTTTTCATGATACCTCCTGTTATGCTTTTAGTTTAGTTTTTGGCGGAAAATAGCCTGAGGGCGCAGTAACTCCTGGATAAATAAGGGATTCTTTTCCAAAAAGGGAACCTGGTTGCAGAACTGCATTACAACCTGTTTGAACCCTGTCTCCAAGAATGGCCCCCATTTTTTTTAGTCCTGTAGAGAATCTAAAACCTTTGATTTCAAAGGTAATTTCTTTTTTGAGAAATTTCAAGTTTGCAAGCTTAGTGCCAGCCCCGAGGTTGACCTGGGCACCAAGGATACTATCGCCCACATAGGCAAAATGGGCTGCCTTGGCCCCAGAAAGCAAGATACTATTTTTTACCTCTGTGGTATGCCCTATAACAGCCCCTACTCCTGTGTAAACACTGCCTCTCACATAGGCTCCATGCCTTATTTGGGTATGTTTTGAAAAATAGGCTGGGGCCTCTACATAGGCCGTTGGCTCAAGGATAACACCTTCTTCAAAGAAAATCCTTCTCCCCACAATTATAGCTCCAGCATAAAGCAGGGCCCCTTTTACCTCATCCCCCTTAAAAAAGGCCCTTCCACCTTCTAAAGTAAGTTCCGTAAGTGGGATCACTTCCCCCTCAACCGTCAAGAATAGTGTCTCTGGTAAAGGTCTTTCCGTAGGGATAGATCTTGGTAGTTCTGGAAGGGTGTCCAACAGATAATTTTTTAGTTTTTTAAGGACTTCCCAGGGATAATGATCTCGCAAAAGGTCATAAATATTCTCTCTTTCCAAGGTTTCAAAGAATTCCTCTCTAATTTCTTGCCAGCCAAGCATAGGGCCTTTCTTTAAAAATTTTTTTCTATTATACAACTAAATGAAGGGACTTGTCAAATAGAAAATCTTGCTTTAAAATTATAAATGATTTGCCCCTGTAGCTCAACAGGATAGAGCAGCGGACTTCTAATCCGCAGGTTGGGGGTTCGAGTCCCTCCGGGGGCGTTTTTAGTTTAACCTTTAGAGCCTTTATTCTATTTTGCCTCTGTAGATTATCTGGCACTGCGAACCAAAACTTGTTTTTTTATATTTAGGTGTTATATATTTATTTTTACAAATAAACTTATAAGGAGTTGGGTTATGAAGAAAAATATTCATCCTGAGTATTATGATGATGCCGTGATTAGATGTGCCTGTGGGAATGAGATTAGGGTTGGGTCAACTCGTAAGGAGATTCGTGTAGAGGTGTGTTCTAAATGTCATCCTTTCTTTACAGGAGAAACCCGTTTTGTAGACACGGAAGGAAAAATTGAAAAATTTATGAAAAAATACGCACAATTCTATAAAAAAGAAGAGGCCTAATTTTCTTATTTTTTTGGTCATGAGTTTAGCTAAGTTTTACTTGGAAAAATTGCAGGCTTTAGAGGCTCGTTTTGAGGAGCTTACTGAGAGGCTTTCAGATCCCCAGATTACCACAAACCCTGAGGTCTATGCTAAATTAGCTAAGGAGCATGCCTCCTTAGAGGAGATAGTGAAAGCTTTTAGGGAATACAAAAGGGCCTTAAAAGAAATTGCAGAAAATAAAAAGCTCTTGGAAGAGGCTGATGAAGAGTTAAAGATACTTGCTCGTGAAGAGATAAAATCCCTTGAAGAGTTGGTGGAATCCTTAGAAAAGAATCTCCCCCTTATGCTCCTTCCTAAGGATCCTCATGATGAAAAAGGGGTTATATTAGAAATTAGAGCTGGTGCAGGGGGAGAAGAGGCAGCTCTTTTTGCTGGGGAACTCCTTCGTATGTATCAACGTTATGCTGAGAGAAAGGGCTGGAAGTTTGAGATCTTAGATGCAAATGAGACGGGGCTTGGTGGTTTTAAGGAAGTTATTGCCCGTATTGACGGCAAGGGTGCCTATAGTAGGCTAAAATTTGAAAGTGGAGTGCATAGAGTTCAGAGGGTGCCAATTACCGAATCTGGAGGAAGGATTCATACTTCTACAGCCACTGTGGCTGTTTTACCTGAGGTAGATGAAGTAGAAGTGGAAATTCGTCCAGAAGATCTCAAAATTGAAACCATGAGGGCTGGAGGTCATGGGGGTCAACATGTGAATAAAACGGAAAGTGCAGTGCGTATTACCCATATTCCTACGGGAATTGTGGTTTCCTGCCAAAATGAAAGAAGTCAACATCAGAACAAGGCTACAGCGTTAAAAATCCTTAGGGCAAAACTTTTTGAATTAGCACAAAGAGAACAAATGGAAAAGATTCAAAAGGAAAGGCGTGCCCAAGTGGGAACTGGAGAGAGAAGTGAAAAAATTCGCACCTATAACTTTCCACAAAACAGGGTTACTGATCATCGCGTTGGTTTAACTGTTTATAATTTACCCGAGGTTTTAGATGGCGATTTGGACCAATTTATTGATGCCCTTATCACCCATTATAGAACTGAGGCCTTAAAGAGAGAAGAAGAAGCCTTAGGTTTGGCTGCTTAAACTTTTAGCTCTATGATTAATCATTACAAATTTGGTGAACTGGTGTATAAGGGTAGAACTTACCATAGAGATCTTATTATCCTTAAGCATGCACATGAAGAGAGAATTATTTCTAACTGGTGGCGCAAAGAGGGCCATCGACTTCAGGTTGAGGACTTAGAAGAGGTCTTTTCCTTTAAACCAAATTTTCTGATTGTAGGAACTGGAGCAAGCGGGGTCATGAAAGTAGATCCCGAGGTTTTGGAAAAGGCTAAAGCACTCAATATCACTGTGGAAATCTATACAACCCATAGGGCTGTAGAGCGATTTAATGAGCTCTTAAACGAGGGAGTCTCTCTTGCCGGAGCCTTTCATCTTACCTGTTAATATTTTCTCAAAACTTTGCCTCACTTCATGAATTCTCTTCCTCTTAGCTTAGAAAGATTAAAAGAACTTCATTTAAGATATAAGAAATTCTTACCTGCCTTCTTTTTTGTAGCTGGGTTTATCTGGGATAGTCTTACCCTAACCCGTATTGATAGATTATCAGATAATTTGGTCCTCCTCGCCTATCTTCTTGGTGCTGGGCTCCTTATAATCATTATCAATCTTCATCAAAGTGGCCTCCTTCAAAATAAACTAATCTTACGCTTTAGCCAATGGTATCCCTCCATTTTACAATTCCTCTTTGGTGGGCTTTTTAGTAGCTATGTGATTTTTTATTTCCATAGCGCCACTTTAACCAAATCTGCCCTTTTTCTCTTGGTGCTTACCGCCCTTCTTATCCTTAACGAATTTTGGGAGAAAAAACTTCATAATCTATATCTTCAAATAGTCATCTTTTATTTTGTCTCCCTTTCTTTTTTTATTTTCTTCATACCTGTAATCATCAAACGAATGAACTATTTTACCTTTTTGAGTGCTGGTGTGCTAAGTTTCCTACTCACAGGGCTTATTCTATATATTCTTTTTCGCAAGGGAATTTTTGAACCGCCTTTAATTCTCTATAAACTTTTAGGCCTTATTTTTTCTATATTTTTCTTGGTGAACCTTTTTTACCAATTTAATTTGATCCCTCCCGTGCCCCTTTCCTTAAAATTTATAGGGATTTATAACCATGTGACCAAGACTGATGGGTCCTTTCTTCTTCAATATGAAAAGCCACCTTGGTATCTTTTTTGGAAAAAGAGTAATTATGTTGTTCATCATAGCCCAGGAGAAAAAATCTTTTGTTTTTCCTCTATCTTTGCCCCAACCGAGCTCACTAAAAAGATTTACCATCACTGGCAGTATTACTCAAAGGGGACAGGATGGCAATCTGCTGGACGTATAGGTTTCCAAATAATTGGAGGAAGAGAAAAAGGATTTAGAGGATATACCTATAAGACAGGCCTTAGCCCAGGGTTATGGCGAGTTGATGTGGAAACAGAAGAGGGTTTGCTTGTGGGTAGAATAACCTTTAAAGTTTTTAATAGAGACCCTTCAAAACCGCTAAAGTTAGAAAGTTTCACTTATTAATATAAGGCTAATCTATTCCCATCTCCAAGGGTTGCTCTTTGCGGGTTCTGGCGTATAAGGGGGCTTTGGCGGGATCTCTTGAGGTGGAACTTGAGGAGTTGGTTGCGCTTGTATAGGCTCTGGAGTTACCATTTGAGGCTTAGGAGTAATCTTTGGTAGAGTTGTAGCCTCCTTTGAAGCTGGAGGGGTAGGAGGAGGAACTGGCACAGGTTGGGAATAAATGGGTTGAGGAGTATATCTTTTCTCCTCCCTTCCAAAGGGCCAAAGGGCACTTTTAATCTTGGAGAGAAGTCCTTCTTCTTCCTTTGGGGCTTGATAGTAGTAATAGGGTGGAGGTGAGTAATTGTAATAGGGCTGTGGTGGATAGTAATACATGTAAGGCGGAGGTTGACCTGGTTGTTTTCCTGTGGCATTGTCCTTTTCTTCACGGGCAATACCAATTCTTGGTTGAGGACCAGAGAGATCAATTACTATATCTTTAGTTAATCCCTCATAGGCTGGATCTCCAATACCTCCAAAACGGGGTTTTGCCTTTTCCACAGGGGTTTCTTCTTTTGGTGGTCTTACAGGATAAAGGGGATAACCAAAATATCCCCGTTCAGGATGGGCCCTTCCTGGTATCAACCCAGGTCCTCCATAGGCTAAGGAGAGATCTTCCTGATAGAAGTCTTCTTCTTTGCCTTCTATGTATTTTTTGGCCTTTCTGGCAAAACGGGTTAGCTGGGGAATGACCTCAGATAGACCCTTTATTTCCTGAAAAAACTGCGCAGGCTTTTTGGCCTGTGAGAGATCCATGATTTGAGCATCTATACTAACAACCTCACCTATTACACTAATGCTTCCCCATATAACATAGTCTGCCCCTAATTTTTTACCTATTTCTTCAGCTACCTTTTTATCTAAAAGTGGATAGCTTTTGAGTTCTGCTTCTATCTTATCATTTTCAAGGACTGTAATTTTATCGGGAGAAAAGAGCCTACTTGTAAGCATCTCAGGAATAGCTTTTTTTAGATAGGAGAGATCTTGCTGGGCATAGATCTCAAAGGGAAAAACCAGGACCTTTTTTGGTGTTTCTGCCCAAAGGAATTCACAGACCAAAATTGCAAGAATTGATAAACTAATTACTATTTTTTTCTTCATTTTTACACCTCAAACAGTTTCTCATCCTCACATTAACACTATAATAACCATATCCCTACCCTTGTCAAGTGTAGGATGAGGGTGTGAGGGTATTCTGTAATTGTCTGGCACTACACACTTGACAAGTGTGCAAAGGGGGTCCCTTTTGTTATTTGAAACACCCTCTTTACCCTCTTGACAATATTGGTTGTAAGGTTATATTTAAAAATAAGTTGCCGAGGTGGCGGAATTAGGTAGACGCGCTGGCTTGAGGGGCTAGTGGGTGTACTCCCGTGCGGGTTCGAGTCCCGCCCTCGGCATTCTATTTCTTCCTTGGGTTCAAGATCTCTTGAAGAGCTTCCCCTAAAAGGATAAAGGAAAGAACAGTCAATAAAATAGCAAGTCCTGGAAAAAAGGAAAGCCACCAAGCTACTTCTAAAGTCTCTTTGCCCTCAATGAGGAGGTTTCCCCAGGAGGGAGTAGGAGGTTGCACTCCTATGCCCAAAAAAGAAAGGGCAGATTCAATAAGGATAGCATGCCCCATCCCTAAGGAGGCAGAGACCAAAACTGGAGGAAGGGCATTTGGTAAGATATGTTTAAAGATAATCCTAAAAGTTCCTGCCCCATAGATTTTGGCTGAAAGGACAAATTCCCTCTCTTTAAGGCTCAAAAATTCTGCCCTAACCAAACGAGCAACTCCCATCCAGCTGGTAAGACCTATCACTATCATAATGTTAACAATTGAGGGCTCAAGATAGGCAATAACTGCCAGAATAAGAAATATCGTGGGGAAACAGAGCATAATATCAATAAAGCGGGAGATTACTTGATCAATCCAGCTTCCTAAATAACCAGCAAGGGCACCCAAAAATACCCCTATAAAGATGGCTATTCCCACGGCTACTAAACTTACTTGAAGGGAAATCCTGGCACCATAGATGAGGCGGGCTAACAGATCTCTCCCTAAGAGATCTGTCCCCAAGGGATGTTCAAAGCTTGGGCCTTGGAGGATTTGGTTTACCCTTATCTCGAAAGGGTCGTGGGGATAGACATAAGGCCCAAAAAGGGCTGCAATCAGGATTAAAAGAAGGATGCTCAAGGAAAAGGCCCCACTTTTTGACTTAATCAAAGCTTTAAACATACTTAAGACTTACCACCTAATCTAATTCTTGGGTCTGCAAGGGCATAGCCAAGATCGGCAAGGAAATTCCCAAGAAGAGTTAGAAGGGAAACTAAGATGAGATTGGCCATAATTAGGGGGTAGTCTCTTGCCATTACTGCCTGCCACATGAGTTGTCCCAAACCAGGTATCCCAAAAATGGTCTCAAAGATAACGCTACCTCCAATAAGGCCAGGTAGGGATAGTCCCAGTAGGGTGATCAAAGGAAGAAGGGCATTCCTCAAGGCATGTTTGTAAAGGACTACCCTTTCTGGAAGACCTTTGGCCCTGGCATAGGTGATGTAGTCAGCCTGTAAAACCTCTACTAAGGAGTTTCTTAAATATCTCGAAAAACCAGCTATGCCTCCAAAGGTAGCTACAAAAAGGGGACAAATTAGGTGTTTGGTCCAGTCCCAAATCTTTTCGGCAAGGCTCATTTGTTCATAACCTACTACGGAGTGTAATCCTGATATAGGAAGCCATTGCAGTTTAACCCCAAAGAACATCATAAGCAAAAGGGCAAGCCAAAAACTGGGCATGGCATAGCCAAAAAAGGTTAAAAAAGTAAGCAAACGGTCTAATTTAGATCCAGCTCTTACCGCTGAAAAAACACCAAGGGGTATGCTGATTAGAAGGATTAAGAGGAGGGCTAAAGTATTAATAAGTAGAGTTACAGGAAGCCTCTCCTTTATCTTATCCCAGACAGGTCTCTGATCCAAGGAAAAGGACCTTCCAAAATCAAGTTTTATAATCCCCTTTAGCCAATTCCAGTATTGGATGTGTAGAGGCTTATCAAGTCCATACATCTTGACCAGTTTTTCCCTAAACTCTGGGGTAATCTTGGGGTTAAACTCAGTGAGAGGATCTAAAGGACCACCTGGAGCAAGATGCAGTATGCCAAAGGAAAGGATAGTTATCCCCCAAAAAGTGACCACTAAAATAAAAAACCTTTTCAAGAGATAGGATAACATTTTTTTCTCTCAGCCTCAGAGGGTTTTAAATAAAGGGGCAAAACTTCTTCTGCCCTTAAAGGAGAAAGGAGGCCTTGCTTAAATTTTACCCAAGCAAGTTCGGAAAGCAAGCTTGCTCTAAGGGATACCTTAAAAGAGGGTTTTACCATAAGGGGGCCAAGCTTTCTACTCAGGTAGTCTTCCCACTTTTCCAAGGTCTCACTTACAAAGAGGGTCTTTTCCTCAATTAACTTGGGAAGTTCTTTATAGGGAAGAAGAGTAGGGTCTTTGAGACTTTTTAGCTGCCCCTCTTCAAAGCGATACAAGCCTACATAGACTTCCTGAGTATAAGCATCAACTAAGGAAAGGATGGGTAAAGAGGCTTCATAACATCTAAAGGCAAGGACTTCAAGACTATTAAGGGGAAGAATAGGGAAGTCATAGACCAGGGCCAAGGCCTTAACTAAAGAGAGCCCAATACGAAGCCCTGTAAAACTCCCAGGGCCTATATCTACAGCAATTAATTTAATGTCTTCAAATTTAAGGCCACATCGCTCTAAAAGAAGCGGAATATTCTGGAAAAGGATCTTGGAATAGGATTCTTTGGCAGAAAAATTTATCTCTCCAAGAAGGGTCTCCTTATAGAGGGCAATACCACCTGTTTTCCCAGAGGTTTCTAAGGCAAGGATTAGTGGAGCTTCCATCCAGAGAGCATCTTAAGTAGGTCATTATAAAAGACAGCAATAGAGAGGGCAATGATTAAGATTAGGCCTATTTTAAAGATAAGCTCCTGGGTCCTTATGGACAGGGGATGACCTCTTAAGGCCTCAATCCCGAAGATAACCAGATGACCCCCGTCAAGCATGGGTAAAGGCAGAATATTGATGACGCCCAAATTGATAGAAAGAAGGGCCATAAAAGAGATAAAGGCAAGTAGCCCCATCTTGGCTGAATCTCCAGCAAATTTACCGATGGTGAGAGGGCCTCCCAAGGTAGAAAAAGGAAGTTCCCCAGTGAATAATTTGTAGATAGCCGTAAAGGTTAAGACTGTAAAGTCATAGACCTTTTGACCAGCTAAAAGAAAGGCAGAAAGTGGATTTAGTTTTTCCTGCACCTGTTCAGGGGCTGCTCTAAAACCAAGGAGAGGAATTTGGGTCTTTTTCCCAAATAAATTAGTCCCTTCAACCATCTTGGGGACAAGGTTGACAGAAAACACCTCTTCTCCTCTCTTAATTTTTAGAGTGATCTCTCGAGGAGCTTCTTCCTTTCTAATCTCTAAAAGTAAATCTTCAAAACTTTTAACTGCTTTGCCATTAATAGCAAGCACCAAGTCACCAGGTTGAAGCCCAGCCCTTTCTGCGGGACTTTCTGGTAGAATTTCTCCGATCTTGGGAGGTGTATAGGTTCTTCCCACGAAGGAAAAGATTAACCAGAAGACTATAAAGGCAAAGAGAAAATTAGCCAGGGGGCCAGCTAAGACAATAAAGGCCTTTTGCCAGGTCTTTTTAAAGGCAAAGGCCTTTTCTACTTCCACTATGGAAGGTAAATTTTCAGGGTGTTCACCATAAAGCTTCACATATCCTCCAAGGGGAATAGCGGAAAGACGATACTCCGTTTCCCCTCTCACTAAACTAAGAAGCTTAGGCCCAAAACCTAAGGAGAAGATTTCTACTTTGACCCCCATCCTCCGTGCAGCCAAAAAGTGTCCAAGTTCATGGACATAGACTAAAATTCCGATAACGATGATAGTTGCCAATATATAGGTGATCATCTCTTTTCCCTCTCTAAAAGTCTTTCTGTGAAGTCTTTAGCCTCAAGGTGAAGGGCTAAATAGTCCTCCAAATCCCTTTCAGGCCTAAAGGTAAATTTAAACTCATTTAAGGTTTTTTCAAGGAAACGAGGAATCTCAAGAAAGGAAATTTTACGCTCTAAAAAAGCCGAGACAAGGACTTCGTCTGCAGCCTCTAATATAAGAGGGTAAGGAAAGCCTTGATAGGTGGCCTCATAGGCAAGCCTTAGACAGGGAAATTTTTGAAAGTCTACTTCATGAAAGGTTAAGGTGCCAATTTGGGAAAGTTTGAGTGGCTCCAAGGGAAGCTCCCATCTTTCTGGATAACTTAAGGCATAGGCAATGGCTATTTGCATGTCTGCCCTTCCCATATGAGCCAACAGAGTTCCATCCTTCATCTCAAGGAGACCATGCACGATACTTTGGGGGTGAATGAGGACCTCAATAGCTGAAAGGGGGAAATCAAAGAGTTGATGAGCCTCTATGACTTCAAACCCTTTATTCATAAGGGTTGCCGAATCTATGGTAATTCTCCTTCCCATCTGCCAGGTGGGATGTTTTAGGGCAAGCTCAGGGGTAATACGCTCGAAATCTTCAAGGGGCCAATGCCAAAAGGGGCCGCCCGAGGCTGTAAGAATAAGTTTCTTTATGTGGGGCCTTCTGTCACAACTCAACAATTGAAAAAGTGAAGAATGCTCACTATCAACGGGAAGGAGTTCTCCCTTTGAGTCTTGGCTCACCCTTTTAAGTAAGTCTCCCGCACAAACCAAGGATTCTTTATTAGCTAAGGCTACCCTCTTCCCTGCCTTTAGGCCATAGTAAGTGGGTATTAATCCCTTAATTCCTGTGATACCTACAACAAGGGTATCTGCTTCAGGCAGACTTGCCAGGCTCTTAAGCCCTTCATCTCCCACCAAAATCTCTGCTTTATAAGAGAGGTGTTTTTTCAACCAGGTAGCACTCTCTTCATCTTCCACTACCAAGTAGGGAACTCTATAGGACTCTGCCTGATGCCTTAGTTTTTCGAGCTGGCTTTTTGCCGAAAGCCCAAGGATTCTGTATTTATGGCGAAAAGCTTCAAGCAGTTTTAAGGTAGAACTTCCAATGGAACCAGTGGAACCAAAGATGAGGAGATTTTTCATCTAAGGCTTGGTTGGGCTTGAGGTATCTTTTGGAGGAAGGGGTATAGGACTTGGAATAGGAGGAGCTTGTCCTGGAGCACTTTTTGTAGGAACCTTTTCAGGGAGAACCAATTTATGTTTGCTTGAAGAAATTTTAGTAAGTAAGAGAGAATTAAGGAAAAAGAGGACCACAAGGAGCATAGTCACTTTGTTTAAGAAACTTGTGGGCCCTGCTCCCCCAAAGATGGCTTCTGCTCCTCTAAAGACAGCTCCATATTCAGAACCCTTGGTGACATTTACTAAGACAATTAAAACAATCAAAAGGGCTAATATGATCTGAAAGACAAGCATCAAGGTTTCCATAGGATCTTTCTCTCCCAAGTTTTTTATTAAAAATAGCTTAATTTCAGAAATTTGCAAATATAGGGGAAGATACTTTTCCCTTCATAGCACCCTCTATGGCAAGTAGAAAAAATTGGTGTTAATTTAGGATTATGGAGCTTAAGGCCTTCATACTTGCTGCAGGATATGGCACTCGCTTAAGGCCTATTACGGAGTTTATTCCTAAGCCCCTCTTACCTCTCTTGGGGAGGCCTCTACTACACTATATTATAGAAAATCTCTTTAAGACTCTTCCCTTGCAAGGCTTAGCCTTAAATGTCCATCACAAGGCAGAACAAATTGAGGCTTTTTGTAAGACCTACTTTGGCTCCAATCAAATCACCATCTTTAAAGAAAGGGAAATCCTTGGCACAGGAGGGGCCCTGAAAAATGCCTGGCATTATTTAAAAGGAACCCCCTTTCTTGTGCATAATGGAGATATCCTCACAAATGCCAACTTAGAAGAGGCTCTCTACTTTCACTTGCAAAGAAAACCTCTTGCCACCCTACTTGTCAGGGAAGATATCCCTCGCAAAAACCTTATAGTAGACCCTGAAGGAAGACTTATTGGTCTTGAGGAAAAGGGAGGCTTAGAAAGGGGCTTTACAGGGATAGCCATCTATGAGCCAGAATTTTTAGAGTTTTTACCACTTGGCTTTTCTTCTGTAGTTGAGGGTTGGCTAAAGGCCCTAAGGGCTGGGCACGAGATCCTAACCTATCCTCTCAGAGGTGCTTGGTTTGATCTGGGCACCCCAGGAGCTTACCTTAAGGCCCTCTTTTTCCTCCTTAAAACTCAAGGTGAAACAGTTTATGTCCATCCCGAGGCAGAGACAGAAAACCTCCAATTCCAGGGTATGCTCTCTATTGAGAAAAAATGTAGCTTTGCCAAAGGGAGTTTCCTCAAAAATGTGGTAGTCCTCACTGAGGGAGAAACTATTTCAGGTCGCTTTGAGAACGGGATCCTTTATCCTGGAGGCTTTATTCAAGTTAGGCCTGAAGAATTTTTAGAAAGGGAAAAGGAGGGCTATGCAGTCGGTTTTGGTGGTTCAGAGAGAAGATTCTATCGCCAAGCAAACAGATCCATCCTTATGAAAGATCCCCAAAAAGAGAACTTAGAAAGGACTATTCAGTATAATCTTTATCTAAAAAGTAAAAGTATAAATGTTCCAAAGATAAAGAAAATTGGAGAAGGAGAGGTCCTTTTTGAAGATTTGGGGGATCTCTCTCTATATAGCTATTTTAGGGTCTTTAAGAGTGAAGGAAGACGAAGAAGGGTTTTAAAGAAGGTTCTTGATGAAGTGGTGAAGCTTCATACACTTAGTCTTGATGGGGAAGCGCCCTACTTTCCGCCCTTTGATTATGAACACTTTCGCTGGGAGACAAGCTATTTTGCTGACAAATTTTTAAATTTTCTCTGCGGCCTAAGGGTTGAAGAGGCCTTAGAGAGGGAGTTTGATAAGCTTGCTGAGCTTTCTGCAGGCTTTCCTAAAAATCTTATGCATCGTGATCTTCAATCTCAAAATATTATGCTTAAGAGGGGTAGGGCCTATTTTGTGGACTATCAAGGGGCAAGAATTGGGCCTCCTGGCTATGACCTTGCCTCCTTACTTTGGGATCCCTATGTAGAACTCTCTGAGAGCCTCAGGGGATGGGCTCTTAGATACTATATTGCCCAGAGGAAAAGGATAGAGCCACAATTTAACGAGCACCTCCTTATTTTAAGTCTTCCCTTTCTTCGCCTTCAGAGGCATCTTCAGGCCTTAGGGGCCTATGTTAATCTTTCCCTTTTTAAGGGAAAGGGCTACTTTTTAAAGTTTATTCCTCAGGCCCTCTTTTATGCCATGGAAGAGACAGCTTTATTAGAGAGGGATTTTCCCTTGTTGAGGGCCTATCTTGAAGAGGCAAAGAGAATTCTTAAAAGGAAGGGGCTTTTTGAGGAGCTCTAAGAAATTTAGCTCTGAAAAGGATCTAAGGCTTTTTGTAAAGAAGCTTTTCCAGGAAAAGATTAAAGGGCTTCCGCCTCAGGCAAGGATAGAAATACATGTGCTTAGCCTTAAGCCCCCTATGATACGCCTGAAACTTCCCTTTTTTTCTGAGGGAAATTTGCTTAGGGCTAATGAAGTTGATTTTTTCCTTGAGGAGCTATATAATTGGGGAATTGAAGGGGATATCTTTTATCTTGATGATCAGGGTGAGGAAGTAGTGGGATGAGACACTTGGTTTTGGTTCCCAGTGAGCTTGAGGCCTCCTATTTACAGGATTTGCCCTTAGAGATAGAAATTATCGGAATAGGGCCAGTTGAGGCAGCACTTTCAGCCTATGAGCTCTTTCAAAAAAGGAAGCCTTCCCTTGCCTTTTTAACAGGTTTTGCTGGGGCCTATCCACAAACAGATTTGGCCGTTGGGGATGTGGTGGTAGCTACCTGTGAGCGATTTGTAGACTTTGGCAGGTTTTATGCCACTCATTTTGTCTCCTTTCCAGAGCACATACCTTCAACAGATTACTGCCCCTTAGCCCATATGTTTACAGAAAAGCTCATCTATATCCTTGAGATAAATGGCTTTAATCCCCAGGGAGGGCCTTTAGCCACAGTCTGTGCAGCCACATATGATGCGAAGAGGGCAAGGTTTATAGCGGAAAAATTTCAGGTCCTTGCCGAGAATATGGAGGGTTTTGCTGTGGGAAGGGCAGCAAGACGCTCTAAGGTCTTCCTCTTAGAGGTGAGGGTAATAAGCAATTCTCTCTCTGAGCCTGAAAAGGAGTGGGAAATAGAAAAGGCAGGAAAGCGCCTTCGTGAGGTCTGGGAGTGCTTAGCAAGAGAGTGGAAATAGCTACCTCTCCTTGCCCTAATGATGTATTTCTGCTCTCTGGGCTCATCTTAAAGAGAATTCCCACCTCCTTGAATTTAGAGTTTCACTTTGCCGATATTGAAACCCTAAATAATCTTGCCCTCTCTAAGAGCTATCCAGTAATTAAGGCCTCCTTTGCCCTCTATCCCCGAATTGAGGAGACCTATCAAATTCTGGCCTGTGGTTCTGCTATGGGTTATGGTGTTGGGCCTCTTCTTGTGTCCCGCAAAAAGGCAAATCTCGCTGAAAGCTCCTGCCTAAAAGTTGCTCTTCCTGGTAGATTTACTACAGCCCATTTTCTCTTTGATCATTTTTATCCTCACCTTACTGAGCGTATATTTTTGCCCTATCATCAGATTATTCCAGCTTTAATTAAGGGAGAGGCAGATCTTGGGGTGCTCATTCATGAGGGCCGCTTTGTCTTTGCCCAATACGGGTTAACTTTGGTAGCTGACCTGGGAAAACTTTGGGAGGAGAAAACTAAGGCTCCCCTCCCTCTCGGTGGCTTTTTTATTAAAAGAGATTACCCTCCTCACTTGAAAGGAGAGATACTCTCTCTTTTTAGAAAGAGCCTTGACTTTGCCTGGGAGCATAAAGAGGAGCTCTACCCGCTTCTAAAAAAATATGCCCAGGAACTGGAAAGAGAAGTTATTTTTAGTCATGTAGAAACTTATGTGAACAATTACACCTATAGGCTTGAAGGTAAAGCCCTGGAAGGACTTAGAATTTTCTTAAAACATTTAGGGCTTGCCTTTGATCCCCAATTACACCTCTGGGAGTGTGAAGATGGAATTCCTTAAATTTTTCTGGCAGATTGGTCTTGCAGGAAAACTAATCCTTTTGGGCTTAGTTTTTATGAGCCTCTTTTCCTGGTATTATATATTTTTAAATATATTTATCTTTAAATCTTTTAGAGATAGCCTATCTTTTTGGCAAAGAAGGCTTGAGGCCTTTAAAGAGCTTGCTCCCTTTATAAAAGAGGTTAAGAGCGGTTCTGAGGATGGATTAGCCTTAGCTTTTAAGGGATACTTATCTCGCTTTGCTGAGGTCTATAATTTTTATTTTAAGGGAGAGAAAGGAGGCCCCTCTTTAAGTGCTGAGGCAGAAAAGGAGCTTAAAGCTATAGCTTACATGGAGCAGGAAAGAGTAATTCTTGAGCTTGGCAGAGGCCTTGGCTTTCTTGCCACAACGGCAAGCACAGCTCCCTTTATAGGCCTTTTTGGCACGGTTTGGGGTATAATGAAGGCCTTTCATGAGATTGGGCTAAAGGGTAGTGCTTCCTTAGCAACCGTTGCTCCCGGTATAGCTGAGGCCCTGATAAATACCGCTATGGGCCTCTTTGTAGCTATACCTGCAGCCATTGCCTATAACTATTTTACCCTGAAGAAGGAAAAGCTTGCCAAGGAATTGGAACTCCTTTATAAGAGAGTGCTCATTCTTAGCAAGAGAGAACTATCTAAGGGGTAAGGGGATACAGGAAAACCACCTTAGCTGCTTTAAGGCGAGGCAGGGTGGGATTTTATTGGCCTAACTTGCCTTTGTCTAATTTTATAGTAAGATATTCTTTACTTACAAACTTTAAAATGTTGGGGAGGGTCAGAAATGGGTGCATGCAAGGTTACAGATCAGGACTTTGAAAAAGAGGTATTACAATCACCTATTCCAGTGCTTGTGGATTTTTGGGCAGCCTGGTGCGGCCCTTGTAGGGCTATAGCCCCAGTAATTGACGAGCTTGCTGAGGAATATGCAGGTAAAGTAAAAGTTTGCAAGCTCAATGTGGATGAAAATCCTGTCACACCTGGTAAATATGGCATTCGAGCTATCCCTACCATGATAATTTTTAAAGACGGTCAAGTTGTGGAAACCATTGTGGGGGCTGTTTCCAAGGCTACTTTAAGCAACGCCCTTAACAAAGTAATTAGTTAGTGAGTGATAGCACCTTTGACCTGATTATTGTAGGGGCAGGTCCTGCGGGTTTAACGGCCTATCTTTATGCCCGCAGGTCCCTTCTAAATGTCCTTCTTTTGGATAAAGGTCCTATTGGAGGACAGGTCCTTTATACCGATTTGATTGAAAATTATCCTGGCTTTCCTGAGGGGATCTCAGGGTTTGAGCTCATTGAATTAATGAAAAAACAGGTGGAAAAATTGGGGCTTCAGTTTAGAGAAGGGGAGGTTGTTGGCCTTGAGGTAGAGGAGGGCTATAAGGTTTTAACCCTCTCCTCAGGAGAACGCTTAAGAGCTAAGGCAGTGATCCTTGCCTTAGGAGCTAAACCAAAAAAGCTTGGAGTTCCTGGAGAAAGGGAGCTTACTGGAAAGGGTGTATCTTATTGTGCTATTTGTGATGGCCCCTTTTTTAAGGGAGAAAAAATTGCCGTGGTGGGTGGAGGAAATACGGCCCTACAGGAGGCCCTTTTTCTCACCAAGTTTGCCTCTAAAATATATCTTATACACCGAAGGGATGCCTTCAGAGCTACACCTATTTTGCAGGAACGGGTTAAGGCCTCTTCCCAAATTGAATTAAAGTTAAATAGAGAGGTCATAAAGATATTAGGAAGAGATCGTGTAGAGGGGCTCCTCTTAAGGAATAAACACACTGGAGAGGACGAGGAGCTTTCGGTAGCTGGAGTCTTTATTTTTATTGGCTACGAACCAGAAACGGCTTGGCTTAGGGGAAAGCTTGCCCTTAACGAGCAGGGCTTTATAATAACCTCAAAGGAGATGGAGACAACCCTTCCTGGCGTTTTCGCCTGTGGGGATTGTGTGAGTAAGAAATTTCGTCAGATTATTAATGCTTGTGGAGAGGGGGCTGTTGCTGCCTTAAATGCCGAAGAATACCTTAAAGAGTTTCCCCATGTCTAAGCCAAAGGTATTAATTTGCCTTTTACTTAGCCTTTTTCTTGTGGCCTGTGCCAAGGTGCCAGATCCCTTAAAGATATGGCAGGCTCGAGAAGTCAAGATCAAAGAAGAGTCTCCCCTTTATGAACTCGTGCAGAGGGCTGAGAGATACTTCCAGAGGGGACAATATGACCTTGCCTATCAGTATTTTGAGGAAATCAAAAATAAATATCCTGGCACTCCTGAGGCTGTTTTTGCTGAGCTTCGCCTTGCCGATACCAAATTTTGGGCAGGAGAATACTTAGAAGCTATAACCCTCTATGAGGAATTTGAAAAATTTTACCCTAATAACGAGGCCATCCCTTATGTGATCTTTCAAATTGGCACATGTTACTACAAACTGCGCCAATCTGTAGATAGGGATCCTTCTTTTGCCAAAAAAGCTATTGAGACCTATCAAAGGTTGCTACAAAATTTTCCTCAAAGCCCCTATACCTATGAAGCAGAAAAACGCATAAAGGAACTGAGAGAACTTTTGGCGAGCCATGAATTATATGTGGCCACCTTTTATTATAAAATAAAATATTACCGAGGGGCCTATAAAAGACTTCTTTATCTTCTGGAAAATTATGGTGATACCCATGCAGCCGAGCAAGCAAGAGCCCTTTTAGATAGATACTATCGTCAGGCCCTAAAGGAAACAGAAGAACTAAACCGTGGGGCTAAAGAGGATTTCTTTGGTGGTAAGGTTCCCTAAGTAATTTCATTGGGTAGAGTAAATTCAATAATCCTTCTCTGGGGCTGGAGCTCCTCAGTCTCCAGAAAATCCTCTATTTCCAGGAAAGGTTCTTTCGTAGAAGGTGGAAAAAGGCCAATCTTTTCAATTTCTGCTCCCATGTCCTGGCCACAGCGAGGACAGGCTTTTAACTCCTCTGAGAAAAAATAACTACACTTTGGACATCTCATGGGTCTCCTCCTTTTCAGCCAATTCTTTCCCACAACACTTTTTATATTTTTTTCCGCTACCACAGGGGCATGGCTCATTTCTACCTATCTTTTGACTTCTCACAGGGGCCGCCGTAGTTTCCTTTTCTTGGAAGGGGTCTTCTCGTGTAAACTTAAGCCGTCTTTCATCAATTTCTCCTTCTTCAAGGACCATCTCTTGAATCTTTTCTGCCTCCTCCCTTACCTCAACCCTAAAGAGATAAGAGAGAGTAGTTTTTCTTATTTTATTCATAAGTTCCACAAAGAGATGAAAGGCCTCTTTTTTGTATTCTTGAAGGGGATTTTTCTGTCCATAGCCCCTTAGCCCAACGCTATCCTTCACATGGTCAAGCAGGAGTAGGTGCTCCTTCCAAAGGGTATCAATTGTAGTAAGGAGGAAATATTTTTCCAGATTTCTCATCAGATCTGGACCAATGTTTTTTTCCTTGAGGGCATATCTCTCTAAGGTTTGCTCTTTTAAAGTCTCAAAAAGGGCTTCCTTTGTGAGTGGGTTAGTGTCAGCCACCTCTGGGGTGAAGGCAAAGATCTCTTTAAAACGATTGAGGAGATCTGGTATGCTCTCTTGCGGCACTATTTTTTCTTCTGGTAAGGCCTCCTTTAAAAGCACATCTATCTCTTCTTCAATCATAGAAGTGATCCAGTCTCTGATAGACTCACTTTTCAGGATCTCTTTCCTCTGAGAGTAAATGGTTTCCCTCTGTTTATTCATGACATCGTCATACTCTAAAAGGTGTTTTCTGATTTCAAAGTGATAGGCCTCTACCTTTTTCTGGGCCTGTTCAATAGCCTTGTTAAGCCAAGGGTGCTCTAAGGCCTCACCTTCAGGCAACCCAAGCTTTTCCATAAAGGCCTTGAGTTTGTCTGAGCCAAAGAGCCTGAGGAGGTCATCCTCAAGAGAGAGAAAGAACCTACTTGCTCCAGGGTCACCCTGTCTTCCAGCCCTACCTCTGAGCTGATTATCCACCCTGCGGGACTCATGCCTTTCCGTGCCAATTATATATAGCCCTCCCAGGGCCTTCACTTTTTCAGCATCTTTGCTACATTCTAAAAACTTTTCATAGAGGACCTTGGCCCAATAATCTTGGTATTTGGTAGTAGGGTCTAAGCCTTGTCTGGCCATAGCCAGGACTTCATTCCAGGCCCTCTCAGGTATCTCACTTAGATCATAACCCTCATTTTCCAGTTGAGCCTTAGCAAGGCCTTCAGGATTGCCCCCAAGAAGGATATCCACCCCACGTCCTGCCATATTCGTAGCAATGGTTACGGCGTAGGATCTGCCTGCCTGGGCAATAATTTGGGCCTCTCTCTCGTGGTGTTTCGCATTAAGCACCTGGTGAGGGATTTTTTTCTTCTTTAACATCTTGGAGAGGAGTTCACTTTTTTCAATAGAAGTGGTGCCTACAAGGACAGGTCTTCCCTTTTTATAGTTTTCTTCAATTTCTTCTACCACCTTTTCCAGTTTTTCTTTAAAGGTGCGAAAGACAAGATCAGGATAGTCCACCCTAATCATGGGTTTGTGCGTGGGTATGACCACTACATCGAGATTATAGATCTCTTTAAATTCGGCAGCCTCAGTCTCAGCAGTGCCTGTCATACCAGCAAGTTTTTCATACATCCTAAAATAGTTTTGAATAGTAATCATGGCTAAGGTCTGGTTTTCAGCCTCAATGCGAACCCTCTCTTTGGCCTCAATAGCCTGATGGAGTCCATCACTCCAGCGTCTTCCAGGCATTAACCTTCCTGTGAACTCATCCACGATAACAATCTTGCCATCTTTCACCACATAATCCACATCCCTTTTAAAGAGGTGATGAGCCCTTAAGGCCTGATGGATGTGATGAACTAAACGGACGTATCTCGGATTGTAGAGATTTTTAATGCCTAAAAGTCTCTCACACTCTGAGATCCCCTCTTCAGTGAGATGGGCACTTTTGGCCTTTTCATCAATAGTAAAATGGATATCCTTTTTTAATTTTCTAACAATTTCATCAATGTAGTAATATAGATCGGTAGACTCTTCCGATGGGCCAGAGATAATAAGAGGGGTCCTTGCCTCATCAATAAGGATAGAGTCTACCTCGTCAATAATGGCATAGTAGTGATCCCTTTGCACCATGTCTTCTAAAGAGTATTTCATGTTGTCTCGGAGGTAGTCAAAGCCAAACTCTGAGTTAGTGCCATAAAGGATATCACAGGCATAGGCCCTTTTCCTCTCGCTATCATCCATGCCGTTTAAGAGATAGCCTACAGAGAGCCCAAGGAATCTATAGATAGGCCCCATCCATTCGGCATCTCTTTTAGCCAGGTAGTCATTTACAGTGACAATGTGCACTCCTCTTCCTGTGAGGGCATTAAGATAGGCAGGCAAAGTGGCAACTAAGGTCTTACCCTCGCCAGTTTTCATCTCAGCAATTTTACCTTGATGAAGCACTATTCCTCCCATAAGCTGCACATCAAAGTGGCGAAGGCCAAGGACCCTTCTTGAGGCCTCTCTAACTACGGCAAAGGCCTCAGGCAAAAGCTCATCAAGAGTAGCTCCCTGGCTAAGCCTCTCTTTGAATTCAACGGTTTTACTCGCAAGCTCTGCATCCGAGAGTTTTTGCATAACTGGTTCCAAAGAATTAATGCGCTCAACGATGGGTTTAAGCTTCCTTAGCTCCCTTTCATTCTTTGTGCCAATTATCTTTGTAATGAGGTGCGTAATCATCTTCCTTTTCGGCTCCCTCACCAATTTTTTACTAAATTTAATACCTTTTTCTCTGATAAACAAGGTAGTATCCCAAACCAGCCCAAGTTATCTATGACCTCTTTATGGGCAA
>Ga0105163_1000238_pt1 | contig 33728 bp, 28 predicted proteins | sample JNZ110809AmetaG_FD_81531 | JGI IMG/M metagenome (GOLD analysis project Ga0105163, IMG submission 81531) | Hot spring microbial communities from Jinze hot spring, China to study Microbial Dark Matter (Phase II) - JNZ 110809A | ecosystem: Environmental > Aquatic > Thermal springs > Hot (42-90C) >... | reverse complement strand
CTTGGGAGACTGGTAGCCTCAAATCATCTCTCCCTCTCGGAGAAGCTCTCTCTCTATGGTAAACTATTTCGAAGGGCCTTAGCCAATAAACCCTCTCGGGCAAGGCATGCTAACACCTTATATCATTTAGCAGGCTATTTTACGAAAAAGATAAATCCCAAAGAAAAAAATCATCTTCTTCAATTGATAGAAAGATATCGCCAAGGGAGGTTAGAATTAAGAACCCTTCTTGAACTTTTGAAAAGTCTAGCTCTAAGATTTGAAGAATCATATATACTGAGACAGAGATATCTAAATCCCTTTCCTGAAGAATTATTCTAATGGGCCTCTGTAAATTCTACTTCAAAGTCTGCGAGGATCTCTTTAATTCTCTTTTCCTCGGTAGGATAAAAAGAAATCTTTAGAAGAGCCCTCTTAGGGTTGAGCACTGTAAGGTTAGCTAAGTGATCGTATCCTTCCAGGACAAATTTTAAGAAGGCAATCTTGGAAGGATTAAGGCAAAAAACGATCTGGGTGGACCTCATAGAAAAAGGGAGAGGAAGAGAAAACTCCCCCTTTCCCTTTAATGCATTCAGGATTTAAGGTTTTCTTCTTTTTTCAGAGCTACCCTGATCAAGGACTTTCACTTTGGAAGCCTGTTCACCCTTTGGGCCCTGGATCACTTCAAACTCCACTGTCTGTCCCTCCTTAAGGGTCTTAAATCCAGGCATGTCAATAGCCGAGAAATGGACAAAGACGTCTCCGCCTTCATCCTTAGAGATGAAGCCATACCCCTTCTTCTCATCAAACCACTTAACCTTACCTCTAAACATATAAACCATACCTCCTTATAAATTTATTTCCTACAAAGCAAGCCTACTCCAAAAAAAATTTTTGTAAAGAGGGGTTTTTTAAAAATTTATTTATTTTAAAATTAAAGGGATGTTTACCAAATTTGAAGGCCCTCTACATTACAGAGATTTCAGGCTTTTTATTATAGGCCACTTTCTATCCTTTACAGGTTCCTGGGTTCAAACAACAGCTCTGCACTGGATTATATATGGGCTAAATAAATCTTCCTCTGAACTTGGCCTCTATTCCTTTATAACGACCTTTCCCAGTATCTTTGCCACTCTAATCGCAGGCTTCCTGATAGATCGTTTTCCTCGAAAAAAACTTTTGCAGACATTATTAACTTTGGCGCTTTTTCCACCTCTTTTCCTCTTTCTTTTAGTTCATCATCATCTCTACAATTTCTGGGTCCTGGCTTTTATAGGGCTTTTCTCTTCCCTTCTTGCTTCTATGGACATGCCTTTAAGACAGGTCTTTATCAGTGAACTCGTCCCCACAAGATATCTCACCCAGGCCCTTTCTCTTCAGGCCTTTTCTTTTAATAGTGCCCGCATGCTTGGCCCAATAATAGCAGGTTTGATAATGAGTTACTACTCCCTAAGTCTCTGTTTTTTTATCAACTTTCTCAGCTTCCTCCCCCTCTTGCTCTTCACCTATTTTATTAATCCTCGATTTATTATGCCAAAAAGCAGAGTAAATAGAAAATTAAATGAGGAATTTTTGAATTTGATAAACTTTTTACGAAAAAGAGGGGAAATTTTGCTAATTTTAACTATAGTTGCCACTTTTACTTTTTTCGCCACATCTGTAATAATATTATTACCCATGCTAACTTTGGAGATTTTGAAGGGCAATGCTAAAGAGTTTGCCTTTCTCTCTTCTGGAGTAGGAATTGGAGCAATTTTGGGAGCCCTCACTGTTTTTTTAAAAAGAGAACCATTTCATGAAATTAATCAGTTAATTAAGGCTCATGTTCTTTGGTTCCTCGGTGTATTAGGTTTAATTTTTGCTAAAACATTTCCGATTTGTTTTATTAGCGTGATGTTAATTGGTATGGCCTTTACTAATTTTTATCCTGTAGCAAACGGACTCTTGCAAAAGATGACTGTTTCAGAGGTTAGAGGTAAGGTAATGAGCCTCTTTTCTGTGGCTTTTTTAGGTATGGCCCCTTTTGGACAATTATTTGTTGGTCTTTCAGCGGAAAAATTGCCTTTACCCTTACTTCTCACTTTACTTATTGTTTTTTTCCTTCCCACCAATCTTTACATATTACTTATTTTGAGAAGGAAGGTAATTTATGCATGAAATTGTTTTAAAATCTCTCGATTATTTAGATCAGCTCCTTCTTTTGCTGAATCGCCAAACTAAAGAAATTGTCTATCACAACCTTAGGGCTAAAGTTCTCCTTGAGGAAATAGAAAGACAGGGTCTCTGTTTTAGAATAGATCCTGAAAAAGAAAAAAATGTGATCCTTACCATCGAATATCCTGTGCATAAGATCTTTTTTGGTAAGTGTATTAAGGTTGATGAAGAACATTTATTGTTACTTTTTCAGGAATTAAGAAAGGATAGACCCTTTTCTGGTTTTTTGTTTGAGTTAATTGAAGATTTACCTATTTTAGTTTTTTTCATTAAGGAGGATAAAATTTTCTACATAAATAAGGCCTGTGAGAAGTATCTCGGTTATTCCAGAGATGAGCTTATTGGTAAAAGTATTCTTGATGACATAGTTTGGGATTTGGATAAACCTAAGGCAGCACTTCACTGCAAGAGAGTTAAAAGTGGTTACAGGGAAGAAGGGGTTATTTTTGCTGTTAAAGACAAATATGGAAGACTAAGAAATTTTCTATGGAAATGTTTTCTCACTCAAGATTGGGAGGGAAATCCAATTATAGTTTCTATAGCCTCAGATATATCGGAATATTTAGAGCTCTCTCAAAAAATTGAGCGAATGCATAAGACCCAAACCTTTTCAGAATTTTTGAGAGGCCTTGTCCATGATTTTAATAATATTCTAAATACCGTTTTAAATTATATCCATCAACTTCGCACCACTCCTTTAACACGTATGGAAGATATACTTAGATCCATAGAAAAAACAATTTATTCTTGGATTGATATAAATAGAATAATTCTTGACTATAGTAAAGAAACCAAAGAATTAAGATATAAAAAGATTGATATGGTAAGTTTTCTTAAAGAGAACTTAGAGGTATTTCAATTAATCCTTGGAGAAAAGATTAGTTTATATGTTGACTTTGGTTATTATAAGAATCTATATACCTATGGAGATTCTGCCTTTTGGAGATATATTTTTTTAAACCTCCTCTCCAATGCCAAAGATGCCATGCAGGGAGAAGGAAGTATTTATATTTCTCTTGGAATTTATGAAGATAAAGTAAATAACAAAAAATATTTAAAGATAGCTGTGAAAGATACAGGGCCTGGAATTCCTGAGGAGATTTTGCCCCATATCTTTGAGCCCTTTTTTACCACTAAGGATAAGGGAAGTGGTCTTGGGCTCTTTTTGGTGAATCACCATGTGAAAACTTTAGAGGGTTTTATTGAGGTGGAAAGTAAGGTAGGGGAAGGAACTACTTTCTATCTCTATTTACCTCTCTTTGTAGAGAAGCCTCTTTTAACTATTCCTAAAGAAGAGGCTTTAAAAGATAGAGTTCTCTTTTTAGTGGAAGACGAAGAGGATATTCGGGAGTCCTTAAAGGAGATCCTTGAAGAGCGGGGTATGAAAGTTTATGCCTTTTCCAGAGCCGAAACTCTGCTTGAAAAGATAGCGAGCCTGGAAAGGCCCCATCTTCTTATGGTTGATCTCAATCTTCCTGGGATGGATGGAAGGGAATTAGTTACCCACATCGAAAAAATCTATCCTGCCCTGAAGATACTTTATATCACAGGAGACATTTTTATTCTATCAGAGATTCCTGAAGAAATGGTCTTATTCAAGCCCTTTAAAATAGAGGAGGTAATTGAGAAAGTAAGTAGTTTACTTTATGAGGCAAGAGATTGAGGCCTTTTTAAGAAGCCTTAAAAATGAGAAAAATTATTCCTCTCATACTTTACGATCTTATGCTGTCGATCTGGAACAATTTTTCAAACATCTTGAAGAAATTCAAATTGATCTCAAAGAGGTAAAATCCACGCATCTTAAGGCCTTTATTTTAAAGCTTAAAGAAAAGGGGCTAAAAGGGGCAAGTCTTGCCCGAAAGTTAAGTGCTATTAAGAGTTTTTTAAAATACTTGTATAGAGAAGGGAAATTAGAGAGATTACCCTTTACTCAATTTACCTTTTTGAGAGGAACCCAAAGATTACCCTATGTCCCCTTGGAAGAGGAGATTAATAAACTCATAGATGACATAGATGGTGAAACCTTTGAGGCGAGGCGGAAAAGGGCCCTTTGTGAATTGCTCTATGGTGCAGGTTTAAGGGTCTCTGAGGTAGCACATCTCAGGCTTGAAGACCTTAATTGGGAAGCGAATACTATCAGAGTCAGAGGAAAGGGGAATAAAGAGAGGCTTTTGCCTCTTGGTAAAAGGGCCAAAGAGGCCTTGAGGCTATATTTAGAGGCTCGAGAAGCACTTTTAAAAGATTTAAAAAAGGAAAGCAAATACCTCTTTCTCAATAGGAAAGGAGGGAGGCTTACAGAGAGATGGATTTTTGAAATTATAAAGAGGGAGGGGAAAAACTTTGGATTACCGAGGCTCCATCCTCACGCCCTAAGGCATGCCTTTGCTACCCATCTCCTCAATGCGGGAATGGATCTTCGCTCAATCCAAGAACTTTTAGGTCATAGTTCCATCGCCAGCACTCAGCGTTATACCTTAGTTAATTACGAATATTTGCTCAAGGTCTATCACGAGGCCCATCCTCGGGCAAGATCCAAGGAAAAATAGCTCTTGGTCCAACCCTTGGAAAAGTTCTTTTTGTGTAATAAAATAGGAGAAAATTTTTTCAGGAGGAGCTTTAAATGCAGGAAGAGTCTCAGGTGGTAAGGGTGCGCCATGAAAAATTGCAAAAGCTCATAAATGAGGGGATCAATCCTTATCCGAACGACTTTAAACCTAAGGATAAGGCTAAATATATAAAAGAAATTTATCAGGGCTTGACCCCTGAAGAATTGGAAAAGAGGGATATTCTTTTTTTCTTGGCAGGGCGGTTAATCTCCAAAAGGGAGATGGGTAAACTTATTTTTGGACATCTCCAGGATGAGACAGATAAAATTCAACTTCTTTTTGCTAAGGGAGAATTGAGGCCTGAGAGTTTTGAATTTTTTAAGAAATATATTGATTTGGGAGATATATTAGGTGTTGAAGGGAAGGTTATTAAGACGAAAACTGGAGAGGTGACTATATTGGTAAGGAATTTTAAGCTTCTTGCCAAGTCTCTCAGGCCCTTGCCTGAAAAGTTTCATGGGCTTAGAGATACAGAACTACGCTATCGTATGAGGTATCTCGATCTCATCATGAACCCAAGAAGTAGAGAGATCTTCCGCCTAAGGACAAGGATTATTCAGTATATTAGGGATTATTTAATTTCTGAGGGATTTATGGAAGTAGAGACCCCTATGATGCATCCCATAGTGGGAGGTGCTACAGCCAAGCCTTTCATTACCTATCACAACGCTTTAGATATGAATTTATATTTGAGGATAGCCCCAGAGCTTTATCTCAAAAGATTGCTTGTGGGAGGTTTTGAGAGGGTCTTTGAATTAAATAGAAATTTTAGAAATGAGGGGATCTCAAGCAGACATAATCCAGAGTTTACTATGCTTGAGTTTTATGAGGCCTATGCTACCTATGAAGATCTCATGAAAAGGACTGAGGAGATTTTTTATGGATTAGCGCAAGACCTTCTGGGAAGCTCGCAAATTATTTATCAAGGAGAAACCATTGATTTTACCCCTCCCTTTAGAAGGGTTAAATTTTTAGAGGCTCTAACCGAGATAGGCGGTATCCCTCGGGCCATCCTTAGGGATAAAGAGAAACTCCTTAACTTTGCCCAAGAAAAGGGAATTGAGCTTAATGTAAAGGATCCAAGGATTGGGAAATGGTGGACTAAGCTTTTTGAAGAATTGGTGGAACCAAAACTTATTCAGCCCACCTTTGTGTTAGAGTATCCTGTTGAGGTCTCTCCCCTTGCCAGGAGAAGTGATCAGAATCCTGAAGTAGCTGAGCGTTTTGAACTCTATATAGGTGGGAAAGAAGTGGCTAATGCCTTTTCCGAGCTTAATGATCCCATAGACCAAAGGAGAAGGTTTGAGGAACAGTTAAAATTAAGAGAGGTGGATGAGGAGATCCCTCCTGAAATAGACTACGATTTTATAAGGGCCTTGGAATACGGGATGCCCCCTTGTGCAGGTGAGGGCATCGGTATTGACAGGGTAGTCATGCTCTTTACCGACTCACCCTCTATTAGAGAGGTGATCCTTTTTCCCCACCTGAGGAGAAGAGAGGATTTGTGAAAAGGAAGTTTTCCTGGGAATTCTGGTTAGCCCTAAGATATCTCCTTTCTCCTAAAAGAGAGCGCTTTACTGGACTTATTACTCTCATAGCCCTAATTGGTTTAATCCTTAGCGTGGCAGCCCTTACCATTGTTAATGCCGTTATTACTGGTTTTAAGGAGGTAGTGGCAGAGAAGATACTAAGTCTAAATCCCCATTTAAGTATTACCTTTTATGACCCAGAGATGGGTCATAAAGTGGTTAAGATGGTAGAGAATACCCTTCCCCTCAAAGAGGTTAGGAGTGTTCAGCTTGTCTCAGTGCAACAGGGCCTTCTTCTCAAGGGTGGTCAACCTGTGGGCATAATCTTGAAAGGGGTCGATTTGAAAAAATATGGTCAAGAAAAGGGGTTTAAGAAATTTGATTTTAGGGAGGATTTAGGGGAGGATGGGACCTTGCCCATTGTGGTGGGAGTTCGCTTAAAGGAAAAATTAGGTCTTACTATGGGAGAGAGGCTCTCTTTTTTAAGCATTGAGGGGATCTATACCCCCTTTGGTTTTTTTCCCAAAATTATTCCTCTTAAGGTTGTGGGTGTTTTTGAAAGTGGGCTATATGACTATGACTTTAATCTTGTTTTTGCTCCCTTTGAGGCCTTTAGGCAAAAGCTTCAAACAAGAAACCTCTCCTTAGAACTAAAACTCCGTGACCCTTTTCTCTCTAAGGAATACAAAGAAAAACTCTTAAAAAATATTGGTCCCCATGTCTTTATCTTGGATTGGCAAGAGTGGAATAAAAATCTTTTTTCTGCCCTTAAGATGGAAAAATTAGGCCTCTTTGTGATCTTAACCCTTATGGTTACTGTGTCCCTTTTTACCATTCTTTCAGCTATGGTCATGCTTGTTTCGGAAAAAAGGGGAGATATAGCCCTTTTAAGGGCCCTTGGGGCTACCTCTTTTCAGGTATTAAAGGTCTTTTTCTTAGCTGGTTTTTTCTTGTCCCTCTCTGGGGTCTTTTTAGGCCTCTCCCTTGGTATTGGGATAGCCCTTTTACTTTCTCATTATCCGGTGATTAAACTTCCTGGTGAGGTCTATCCTGTAGAGTATATGCCTATTAGTTTACAGCCTTTAGATTTGTTTATTATTGGGATGGTAGCGCTTTTTATAAGTGTATTTGCCTGTCTCTACCCAGCTAAAAAGGCTTCTACTTTAAGTCCAGCCGAGATCTTAAGGAGAGAATAAAGTGGCTTTGCTTAAAGTAAGAAACCTGCAAAAAAGCTTTAGGAATGGAAACAAGGCAGTTACGGTTTTAAAGGACATAAATCTTGAAGTAGAGGCAGGAAGCAAACTTGCCATTGTTGGTCCCTCAGGGTCAGGTAAGACCACCTTATTAAACATCTTAGGAACTATTGATAGACCTGATGCTGGGGAGATCCTTTGGGAAGGAAGCCCTCTTAATTGGGATGATGAAAGGGAGCTTGCTACTCTTAGGATGGAGAAGCTTGGTTTTGTCTTCCAGTTTTATTACCTTATGCCTGAGCTAAATGTGGAGGAGAATATTATCTTGCCTGGTCTTATGGCAGCCTGGGAGCATAGTCGCCTCACGGAAAGACTTGAAGAACTACTTGAGGCCTTAAATCTTCAAGAGAAGAGAAAGGCAAAAATTTATACCCTCTCAGGTGGGGAGAGGCAAAAGGTAGCCATTGCCAGAGCTGTTTTTCTTAGACCTAAACTACTTCTTGCTGATGAACCTACAGGTAATCTGGACCCTGAGAGCACCAAAGAGGTTCTGAAAATCTTTTTGGAATTAAATGCTACCCAAGGAGTGACTTTGATATTAGTTACTCACAATCTTGAGCTTGCCCAAAAAATGGATAAAATCTATTTACTAAAAGAGGGTGTGCTTGTAGAATATAGAGAGCCCCTATGAGGTAAAAAGTGCCTAAGAGAAATTTCTTTTTGTGTTGGATAATACTTTTTCTATTCCTAAATTCAACGCTTTGTGCTCAGGAAAAGATCTTAATTTATCAGGTTAAAAGCTTCGGGGACACGCTTAGGGAAGAAGTTCTTTCCAAACACTTAGAGGCCCTAAAAGACTATCTAAAGGCCTATAATTATCATTTGGAGATTAAGACTTATCCAGAAAGCACAGCTTTTCAATTCTTGAGGGCAGGAGAATATTCCGCTATAGCCGAGATTAAATTAACTCTCATAAAGGGGACCTTAAGCATTGACTGGAAATTATATTTAGCGGGGAAAAGGGAGCCCTACTACTTCTACGTGGTTGGAAAGCAAGAATTGGCTGAGGAACTTCTTTTGGCTACCCAGAGGGAGCTTGAACTGGTGCTGAAAGAGAAGGTCTTTATTGAAAAGGTTCAATTTTTGGGGAACAGGAGAATTGGAGAAGATATCCTTTTACCTAAAATTAAGAGTAGACCAGGAGAACTTTTAGACCTAAAAAAGGTAAATGATGATCTTAAGGCCCTTTTTAAGCTTGGTTATTTTGAGCATGCAGAGGTTTTGCTTGAGGAAGGTGAGAAAGGGGTGATCCTTGTTTTTAAGGTCCAGGAGCGGGAGTCCATAAAGGAGATTACTTTTAAGGGTATAAAGGAAGCTAAGAAGGAGGACCTTGCTAAAATTATTGAATTGAAGCCAGGAGATATCCCTACACCAGAGAAATTAAACAAAGCCTTAGAGAATTTAAAGGCCTACTATGAACAGCTTGGATTTCATCAGACAGAGATAAATCTGAAAACGGAAAAGGTCTCTCCTACCCAAGTAAACTTAGTCTTTGAGATCAAGGAAGGGAAAAAGAAATTTATAAAGAGGATTGAATTTGTGGGGAACAGGGCCTTTTCAGAGAGAGAACTTAAGGGTTATCTCTCGGTTACGGAGAGGTCCCTCTTTTCACCAATAGCTAAATATGCGCGTTATTTAACTGCGGTAATAAGCCCAGAACCAAAAGCAGAACCAGGGGTCTATAATTTGGCCTATCTTTATAGAGATCTCGGGAAGATAGAAACGGCTTACAAAAATAAGGGTTATATTGAGGTAAAAATTGGAGAGCCTCAAGTAATTGAAGAAATGGACGGAGTAGTCATCAAAATACCTATTGAAGAGGGGCCTCAATATAGCGTTAAGGAAGTCAAAATCATTCAGGATCTTCTGCCTGAGGAAGAGCTTTACAAGAAGATTAAAACCCAAAAAGGAAAGGTTTTTAGCTTAGGTGCCTTAAGAGAGGATGAAGTCTACCTAACTCATCTTTTCTCTGATTATGGCTATGCCTATGCCAAGGTAAGCACCCAATTTGACAAGGCCCCTGAGGGAAATCTTTTAGTGGTTACCTTTAAGGTAGATAAGGGGCCTGTAGTTTTTATCAATCGTATTGACATTGAGGGCAACACCAAGACCAGAGACAAGGTGATAAGAAGGGAGATCTTGCTTTCCGAGGGTTGGCCCTATTCTGGAAAAAGACTGGAAAAGAGCGAAGAACGACTTAGAAGACTTGGCTTCTTTGAGGATGTGAAGATTGAAAAAGAAAAGGGAGTCAAGGAAGAAGACCTTAATTTGAAAGTGAAGGTTAAGGAAGCCTTGACAGGAACCTTTAGTATTGGAGCTGCCTATAGTTCCAGTGAAAAATTCGTCTTTATGACCGAAATTACTCAGAGAAACTGGCTTGGGAAAGGGCAAAGAGTTAGCGTGGCTGCTAAGATAGGAACCCGTTCAAGTAGATACTCCATTAACTTCTTTGATCCCTATTTTAGAGATACCCGCTATTCCCTTGGGTGGTCCCTCTACAATTACGAAACGGAATATGAGGATTTTACCAAGGATAGTATGGGCGGTTCCCTAAAGTTAGGATATGTCTTTACACCAGAATTTTCTGCCTATCTTGGCTATCGCTATGATGACTCAAAGCTGAAGGATGTTCTCAACAATGCCTCGGTAATTATTCAGGAATCAAGAAAAATACATGTGACCAGTGCTTTGGAGCTTGGAGCAGTCTATGATTCACGGAATAGATTTTTTATGCCTACCAGAGGGTGGTATCACGAATTGGGCTTGAGTTATGCTGGTGGATATTTAGGGGGAGATGCAGAATTTGTTAAATTTACAGGAGAACATCAGGTCTATTTTCCCCTTGGAAATCTTACAGCTCACCTCCTTTTTGGATATGGTTATCTAACCGAGGGATCAGGGAAGAGAGTCCCTGTTTATGAAAGGTTTTTCTTAGGAGGTATTTCTTCGGTAAGAGGTTACAAATTTGGTGATATCTCACCTATTGATGAAACCACTAAAGAGAGGATTGGGGGGACCAGGATGTTTTACACCCAGACAGAGGCTATATTCCCCCTCATAAAGACAATAAATCTGAATGGAGTAGTTTTCTTTGATATGGGTAATGTCTGGAGCAAGAAATATAAATTTTCTACTTCCGATATTAGAAAGAGTTTAGGGGTAGGTATTCGTTGGCTTTCTCCCCTTGGGCCCTTGAGAATTGAATGGGGATACAATATCAATAAAAAACCAGGAGAAGATAGCAGTAACCTTAATTTCCAGATTGGTGGTGGTTTTTAGAATCCTTGCAAATTCTAAAATTTTTTGTATATTTTTAGCTTAAAAAAGGAGGGGAGGAAAATACTATGTCTAAAATATGTGAGATTTGTGGAAGAAGGCCATCCTGTGGAAATCAGATTAGTCATTCTGGTAAGCGATCCAGTAGATGGTGGTATCCTAATATTCAAAGGGTTCGTGTGAAATTAGCTAATGGTGAAGTAAGGAGAATGAAGGTTTGTACCCGTTGCCTTAAGGCAGGAAAGGTCCAAAAGGCTGTAAGCTAAACAAGCTTTCTTTCCACCTTAAGAACCCCATCTACTTTAAGAATATTAGCAATAACCTTATCCAAATGGGCCTTATCTGTAACCTCTACATAGATTTCAAAAAAGGCCTTTTTGTCAGGTGTAGTGCGGACCTCTGCTTTTAGGATATTTCCCTCTGCACTGGCAATAGCTGAAGAGACACTGGCAAGGAGTCCCTTACGATCAAGAGAGACTACATAGAGATGGGCTGGATAGAGTTTCCCATCGGGTTTTTCCCATTTTACTTCAATGATTCTTTCTAAGTCTAAATCCTTTAAATTGGGACAATCCGAGCGATGCACAGAGATACCCTTACCTCTTGTGATATATCCTACCACTTCATCTCCAGGGATAGGCCTACAACACTGAGCCAAATGGAAAAGTAGATTAGAGGTCCCCTCTATACCTAAACTCAAACCCAGATTAGATTTAGTAATCTTATTTTCTGATGCCTTCTTGTAGGAGTGAATTTCCTGAGATTCCTCTTCTTCATACTTAAAGACGCCTTTTGTGATCTCACTGTAGGTTTTAAGGACAGTCTTTAAGGCTAATTTTCCTGTGGCAATCAGGATAAAAAGCTCTTCTACATTTTTGATGTTTAACCTTTGAAGGATCTCAAAAAGGAGAGGTTCCTTAGTGAATTCATTGAGGGAAAAGCCATACTTTTTAAGCTCTCTGTGGAGTAATTCCCTTCCTAAAGCAATTTGTCTTTCCTTTTCTTCCTGTTTAAACCATTGTTTTATACGAGAGCGGGCCCTACTTGTTTTGACAAATTTTAACCAGTCTCTACTTGGTTTTTGATGGGGAGAGGTTTCAATGCGAACAGTATCTCCAGTTTGAAGCTTATAATCTAAGGGCACAAGTTTTTCATTTACATAGGCCCTTACACACCTATGTCCCACCTCTGAGTGAATAGTGTAGGCAAAGTCAAGAGGCGTAGAATCAACTGGAAGGACAACTACATCTCCCTTAGGAGTAAAGACATAGATTTCCTCAGGAAAAAGATCCAATTTCAGCGTTTCTAAAAACTCACGAGGATGTTGTAGCTCTTTTTGGAGTTCAATCAGTTTAGCTATCCATTCAAATTGTTTGTATTTTGAGGCATCTAAGATGGCCCCTTCTTTGTAGAGAAAATGAGCAGCAATTCCTTCATTAGCTATTTTGTCCATATACTCAGTGCGGATCTGGATCTCTATCTTTTTCCCTTCAGGGCCTACTACCGTGGTGTGCAGACTTTGATACATATTAGGTTTGGGGAGACTGATATAATCTTTAAAGCGGCCAGGAATGGGCTTCCAAAGGGCGTGCACTAAGCCAAGGGTCTTGTAACAATCCTCAACGGTTTTGACTATTACTCTGAAGCCAATGAGGTCATAGATTTGATCAAGGTCCTCAATAGTGAGATTATATTTTTGCAATTTTCTGTAGACACTGCATAGATGTTTTACTCTGCCAAGGACCCTTCCTTCTATGTTATTTTTTACTAAAAGGTCTGTTAAGATTTCTTTGACCTTTTCTACAAATTCTGAAGCTGCTTCTACCCTCTTTTGAACTTCTTCTTTAAGCCTTTCATAGATTTCAGGTTCCAGATATTTAAGGGAGAGGTCCTCAAGCTCAGTTTTGACCCAGTCAATACCGAGTCTACCAGCTAAAGGTGCATAAATCTCCATAGTTTCTCGAGCAATTTGTTTTTGCTTGTGCTCAGGCATGGAGCCAAGGGTGCGCATATTGTGGAGCCTATCAGCAAGTTTGACAATGATGACACGCAAGTCCTTGGCCATGGCAAGAAGAATCTTCCTTAAGTTTTCAGCCTGTTTGGTAAGCTTATCTGAATGACTGGGTAAATTCTTGAGCTTAGTGACCCCTTCCACAATATTGGCCACATCCTCTCCGAATTCCTTTTTTAGCTCTTCAATGGGGATTTGACAATCTTCTACCACATCATGGAGAAACCCAGCAGCAATGGTGGGAAGGTCCATTTTCATTTGGGCAAGGATGTAAGCAACTTCCATAGGATGAGCAAGGTAGGGTTCTCCAGATTTCCTTACCTGCCCTTCGTGAAGCTTAGCGGCCCATTCATAGGCCTTTTCCACAAGCCGCAAATTGGCCCCTGGAAGATAACTTTGAATCTGGTCAAGTATTTTGCTAATAGTTACCATATTATTTCTCATATTAAATTTAATTTAATTCCAAAAGTTAAAACATCAAGCTAAAGCGGTCCTCTTAGCGATATTTTATTGGTTTTTATTGGTGATACCTGGAGGTTTTAGCTTGTGAGATTAAAAATTATCCTTCCTATCCCAAGAGTTGCAAGAAGAAAATGCGAAAATTGAATAAAGATGAGAAAATCAACGTGCTGTTTTAATAATAGGAGGGACAAAATTGGGAAAATTCATTAGCCCAACCCTTCACCTTGTGATCTTTAAAGGAAGCATTTATCGAAATTATACGGATTTATATTGGCTCTTGAAGAAAAAGCATCTATCTGTTATACTGAAGGTTAAAATTTTGAGTCTTAGGTTATGTTTGAATTTTTAAGGAAAGGTGCTACTTCTCTTTGGGCCAAAGTTTTTCTGGCTATAATCGTTATTGTCTTTGTCTTCTGGGGTATAGGCTCTTTCTCTTCTTCAGACAGGGAAGTTGTGGCTCAAATCAATGGAGACAAAATAAATCTTAGGGAATTTCAAGAATACTACCATTTTAAATTGATCCAGCTTAAACAGGCCCTTGGGGAGATCTCGGACGAAGAATTAAAGAAGATGAAATTTAAAGAGATGGTATTAGAAGAGCTTTTGCAAAACAAAATAATACAACAGCTTGCAAAAAATTATGGTTTAAAGGTTACAGAAACAGAGGCTCAATTAGCCTTAAGCCAAATGCCCTTTTTCCAAGAGGGGGGAGTTTTTAATCAGGCTAGGTATCAAGCCTTCCTTAGAGAGTTAAATTTAAGCTCAAAATCCTTTGAAAATTTGCTTAGGACTGATCTTTTAAAACAAAAACTTTTTACTTACCTAACAACTCCTCTGTTAATCTCCCAGGAGGAGTTGGAAGATTTTTATCGTTTTCATAACCAGAGGATTACCTATCAGGAGTTTGTTCTTCCCTTAGAGTTATGTAGGAGGGCTATTAGTTTTTCATTGCAAGATTTGGAAAATTATTTTCAGACCCACCGTGATCGTTATGTAGAGGATGAGAAGGTAAAGCTTGCCTATTATTTTTTGCCCTTTAAGGGTGAGGTTCAACTCACAGAAGAGGAACTGAAAAATTACTACCAACAAAATTTAGCTCGTTTTAAGGAGCCTCAAAGAATCAAATTGAAAAGGATTTTTATTCCAGGAACGGATCTTCAATCAGCTCAAAAGGCCTCAGAGATTCGTTCAAAGCTTAAAGATATAAAGGACTTTGAAAACTTTAAGGCTGCCAAAGCTGAATGGTTTGAGGTAGATAATTTGCCTGAAGAACTGAAAGGACTGATCCAGAAGGCCAAAAAGGGCGATATCTTTGGGCCTGTTCCTGGTAAAGAGGGCTACTACATATATGGGCTGGAAGATCTTCAGCCTGAGAGATTTTTAAAATATGAAGAGGTGAGAAATAGGCTTTCTGAGGAGCTAAAACTTCTTAAAATTAAGGAAAAGGTTCGCCAAAGGGCAAATGAACTTTATACTAAGGTAGTTTCAGAAAATGGTCTAATTAATTGGGCTCAAAAAAACCAAAACAAGCTTGAGGAGACCTCTTTTCTCACCAGAGAGGAAGTAGCCAAAATGTTTATGTCCAGGGAATTAAGCCAAAGAATTTTTAAACAAGGGAAGGGGGATTATTTTGCTCCCTGGGAAACGGAAAGAGGAATTTATTTGGTGCAAATAGTAGAAAAAACTCCTAAGAGAAACTTGACCTTTGAGGAAGCCAAGCCTTTAGTTGAAGCGGATTTTATAAAGGAAAAAGAAAAAGCTATTTGTGAGGAAAGGGTTCAAAGCTTTATACAAAAAGCTAAGGGTATACAAGATCTTAGGCCTTTAGCAAAAGAGCTTGGTTTTCGCATGGAGGAGAGAATTAGCTTAAGAAAGGATCTTCCTGAGTTGATCTATTTTAGAGGAGCACCAGGAATCGTTGAAAAGCCTCTGTGGTCGGAGAGGGAAGTAAGAATTGTAAATATAAGCAAAATAGAGCCCTCTTCTGAACCTTTAAGTGAAAAGGATGCTTCTTTGTATCGTCAGATGCTTTTAGGATTAAAAGAGCAAAATTTTTGGGAGAAAACTATTACCTCTTACAGAAAAAAGGCAAAAATAAAGGTTTATCCTCTATTTCATCAGCTATAGATCAAGGCCTATGTTTAGCATTGAGGGATCTCTTTAAAAAGAAGGTGCCTTAGACTATGCCTTTATAGACCTGTAAAGGGGGAGATATGCCTAAAAGGACAGATTTGAAAAAGATATTAATCATCGGATCTGGCCCTATTGTTATAGGCCAGGCTTGTGAATTTGATTATTCGGGAAGTCAAGCCTGTAAAGCCTTAAGAGAAGAGGGATACGAAATTGTCTTAATTAATTCCAATCCCGCCACTATTATGACCGATCCTGAGATGGCAGACAGGACTTATATTGAACCCCTTCTGCCAGAGGTCCTTGAATATATCATAAAAGAAGAGAGACCTGATGCCCTGCTACCCACCCTTGGAGGGCAAACAGGGCTTAATCTTGCCTTTGCTCTGGCCAAGAAAGGGGTCTTGGAGAAATACGGTGTGGAACTCATAGGGGCTAAGGCCTCTGCTATTGAAAAAGCAGAAAGTAGAGAACTTTTTAGGAAAGCTATGGAAAATATTGGTCTAAAGGTTCCTAAGAGTTTTATAGTCCACTCCATTGCTGAAGCAGAGAGGGCGGCAAAGGAATTGGGTTTTCCCATCATTGTGAGACCCAGTTTTACCCTTGGCGGAACTGGAGGGGGGGTGGCCTACAATATAGAAGAGTTGAGAGAGATAGTCAGTGCTGGTCTTGAGGCCTCGCTAATTCATCAGGTAATGTTAGAGGAGTCTGTCCTCGGCTGGAAAGAATTTGAGCTTGAAGTAATGAGAGATTTCAAAGATAATGTAGTTATTATTTGTTCTATAGAAAATTTTGATCCCATGGGGGTGCATACAGGAGATTCTATAACAGTTGCCCCTGCTCAGACCTTAACAGATAGAGAGTATCAGCGCATGAGGAGTGCAGCTCAGGCAGTGATCAGGGAAATCGGGGTTGAGACAGGGGGGTCAAACATTCAATTCGCTATCAATCCCAGGAATGGTGATATGGTAGTCATAGAGATGAATCCTCGGGTGTCTCGTTCTTCTGCTCTTGCCAGTAAAGCTACAGGCTATCCAATAGCCAAAATAGCAGCCAAATTAGCGGTGGGTTATACCCTTGATGAGCTTGCTAATGATATCACCAAAGAGACCAAGGCTGCCTTTGAACCCACCATTGACTATGTGGTGGTCAAGATCCCCCGTTTTACCTTTGAAAAGTTTCCTGAATGCCAAGATGAACTGACTACCTCCATGAGATCGGTAGGGGAGACTATGGCCATTGGCCGAACCTTTAAGGAGGCCTTACAAAAGGCTATTGCTGGTTTAGAAATAGGGAGATATGGCTTTGGAGCCGATGGAAAATCCCCTTCAGACCAGAATATAATCTTGCCTAAAGAGGTAATTATAGAAAAATTAACCAGGCCAAATAGTCAAAGACTTTTCTATATAAGGGAGGCCTTTAAAGCAGGATTTTCTATTGAAGAAATCTATAAGCATACCCATATTGATCCCTGGTTTTTGGCTAATCTAAAGGAAATTTTTGAGGTGAGTGAAGAATTAAAGGGCAAAAAACTTGAAAGCCTTACTGAGGAGGATTTAAGAGAGTTAAAGCAGTTAGGTTTTACGGACTATCAAATAGCTTATCTTACAAACTCTACAGAGAGTGAAGTAAGAAGATATCGTCTCACCTTAGGTGTAAAACCAACTTATAAACTTATCGATACTTGTGCAGCAGAATTTGAGGCCTATACACCCTATTTTTACTCTACCTATGAAGTGGAAAATGAATCCAGGGCAAAGTTGAGTCCTAAAAAGAAGATAATCATTATTGGGGGAGGACCAAATAGAATTGGGCAGGGTATAGAATTTGACTATTGTTGTGTCCATGCCATTCAGGCCTTAAAAATGAGGGGTTACGACGCTATCATGATAAATTCTAACCCAGAGACAGTCTCCACAGATTATGATGTCTCCTCAAGGCTTTATTTTGAACCCCTTACCTTTGAGCATGTGTTAAACATTTATGAAGAGGAAGAGCCAGAGGGAGTGATTGTTCAGTTTGGAGGGCAAACACCCCTTAATTTAGCTATGCCCCTTTACAAAGCAGGGGTAAAGATTTTAGGCACCTCTCCTCTCAATATCGACCGAGCCGAGGATAGAGAAAAGTTTGATGCCCTCTTGCAAAAACTTGGCCTAAAGAGACCAGAAGCTGGGATCGCCTATACTGAGGAAGAGGCCTTAAAAGTAGCTGCTAAAATTGGCTTCCCCGTTCTCATAAGGCCCTCCTATGTGCTTGGGGGTAGGGCTATGAGAATTGTTTACTCAGAAGCGGAACTGGAAGAATACATAGAAACAGCTGTTAAAATAAATCCAGAGGCCCCTGTGTTAATTGATAAATTTTTAGAGGACGCAACTGAAGTAGATGTAGATGCCCTTTGTGACGGTGAGAGGGTGGTCATAGGTGGTATTATGGAACACATTGAAGAGGCTGGGATTCACTCAGGGGATTCTGCCTGTTTTTTGCCCCCTGTAAATCTATCTAAAAAAATTTTAGAAGAGATTAGAGAGGCCACTACAAAACTTGCTATGGAGCTTGAGGTTAGGGGACTTATAAACATCCAATTTGCCATTAAAGATGAGGAGCTTTATGTCTTAGAAGTAAATCCTCGTGCCTCAAGAACAGTGCCCTTTGTCTCTAAAGCTATTGGTGTTCCCTTGGCTAAGCTTGCTACCTGGATCATGCTTGGGGAAAGCCTCGAAGAGCTCGGCTTTACCCAAGAAGTCATTCCTAAATATTACTCTGTGAAAGAAGTGGTCTTTCCCTTTAAGAGATTTCCTGGTGTTGATGTTATGCTTGGTCCAGAAATGAAGTCTACTGGTGAAGTGATGGGCATCGACTGGGAACCCTCCCTTGCCTATGCAAAGGCACAATTTGCAGCAGGTATGAAACTTCCCTTTAGCGGAAAAGTCTTTATCTCGGTAAAAGATGAAGATAAACCCCTTATCGTTGATATCGCTAAAAGACTTGAAGAGATGAGATTTGAAATCTTAGCTACCACTGGAACTGCGCAATATCTCAATGATTTAGGAATAAAAGTTCAGACAATTCCTAAAATTTCTGAAGGGAAGAGGCCCAATATTTTAGACTATCTTAAAAACAGAGAGATAGCCCTTATGATTAATACAGCTAAAGGTAAGGTAAGCAAGCTTGATGCCTATCTGATAAGGCGTTATGCTATGGAATTAGACATTCCTTATGCTACCACTATAGCTGGAGCCAGAGCCATGATTTGTAGTATAAGAAGGTTAAGGGAAAAGAGTTTTTCCTATTCTCCTCTTCAGGAATATTACAAAACCTTAAATTATCAATTTTACAAGTCAAATATATAAAATTTCACCTGTTAGGACCTCCATGAGTCCATGCTCGCTTTCTATGATCAAGCCTCCTTTTTCAGAGAAGTCTCTGGTCCATCCAAAAAAGCCACTTTCTGGTTGATCTAAGTTGTAGCAGTAGTAGATACACCTATTTAGGGTATCAGAATATTTTCTCATATCTTGAAGAAGGGTATAGGATACGCTTCCGTCCTCCAAAGTAATTTTTTCCTCTTCCCAAAGTTTTTGATAATAATAATTTAGCCACTTAAGGAGTTCTTTTAGGACCAAGAGAAGAGGGAGTTCTTTTTTTACCAGGCTTTTGAGATTTATAGCTGGGAGATCAGAGGGGAGATCATTATTTACATTTAGGCCAAGGCCAGCGATGATCCAATTCCCCCACTTTTCGGTAAGGACTCCAGCAAGCTTTCTTCCTCTTACATGGAGATCGTTAATCCATTTAATTTTAGCCTCTTTCACCCCAAAGGATCTTACTGTTCTTACTAAAGCTAAGCCCCAAACTAAGGCAAGAAGCCCTCTGTTTTCGGGCAAAAGCTCATCATAAAGTGAGAGGACGCACCAGAGCCCTCCTTTATTGGCAAGCCATGGGCGTTGGAATCGCCCCTTTGCCTGGAAAATTTCCCCTACTACTAAAACCCTTCCGTGAGCACTACGTTCATAGAGATTAATGAGTTCCTTTGCCTGAAGCATACCCCTTTCAAGGCAGGGATAAAACCAGATTTCTGAGCCTATGATGGTAGGACACCTTAAGAGGAGATTTTCTCTTATGATGGCCACTCTTCCTTTATTCTTTGAATAATTCTCTCCAAATAGGGCAGGTCCTCTACAGGACAAAGACCAAGGAGAGGAGAATTACGCTGAACAAGTTCAAAGGGTTTGAAGTAAATTTGATAGATAATGAATTCTCCTTTTTCTTTTAGATAAATAGGCGTTTCTCTTTTCATAAAGGTCATAAGGAGAAGTTCTTCGCCTTCCCTCACTTTTAGCTTTCCAAGCCCTTCTTTTTCTAACTTTTTTGCCAGATCTGGGCTTAATATATAACGAGCTGTCTCTGGTGCTCTAACTACATAAAGGGCGGAAATTAAGATTTCAGAGATTATTTCCTCCTGAGAAAGGGGATGTCTGATACTTAAGATCTCAACCCCAGCCTCTACAAATTTATTCAAGAGATCCGTGCGTAGATTCTGGACTACCCCATCAAGAGATGCTCTAATGACTTTAGGATTTTTCTCTCTCTCCAGTACAAAAAGAGGGGTTCCTGGCTTTTCTAACCAGGTCCCTGAGGGCCCTTTTACCTGATCACCTTCTTTAACTTTAAATTCCCTAATATACCCGGTGTGAGGTGTCAGGACAGGATATAATTTGTAAGGATTAACCTTAAATTTCTGTAGCAATTTAGTTAGCTCCTGGAAATCTATCTTCATGTAGTCTTACCTGTAATAGAGATTTGGTCCCCCCATGGTAAGTAGGGCAAAAAAGAGTTTTTTTCTAAGTTCTCTCCTATCCCAGATTCCCTGAATGTGTCCTCTTTTAAGGGCATTTTCTACACTGTGATAGTCAGGTGGAACAGGCTGCCCTGTGGTTTCTAAGATAACTCTGGGACCAGCAAAACCAAGGCGAGTGGATTTAAGAGCAAACTGATAAGGGGCACAGCCAAGAAAGCTTGCCACAGGCCCAGCATAGGAATTATTGTCATAAATAACCAGATATAACCCTCCACTATCTACATAATCCCTAACAGCCATGGTGCATCTGGACATTTGTACAACCCCGAGGGTGCCTTCGTGTATCCTTATACCTCCTGTGGAGTGAATTAGTGCAAGAAAGGGTCTACGTGATATTTTTGCAAGTTCAATGGCTCTAATAAATTTCTCTCCTTCGGCAACTCCAACGGTTCCTTGCCTAAAGTCTGCAACCAGCATAACAGCAATTAAAGAAATACCACCTACTTTTGCTTCAAAAGAGAGAAGAGCAGAATTAAGCCCTGTTTCCTCTCTTGCCTTTTTTAATTTTTCTGCATAGCCCTCAAAGTTTAAAGGATTAGATGAGCTTAGATCTTCATTGAAAAATTTTATACTATTTTTGTCAAAAATATTATTTAGATACCAGTTATATTCCAGAGGAAAATGGTAGCCACAATTAGGGCATACACCACAAAATTCTCCATAAAGATCTGGCACCCAAAGGTCTGGACAACCATATTTTTCGCTTTGAGGACAGGAAACAGTTCTATCCTGTAAGGCAAGGGGGCTTTGATAAATGGTACCTTCCTCTTCAATCTCGGCTAAAACCTTAACCTTTGGTCTAACCTTTTTACCTAATATAAGATTATAGACACTCTTAACTGGATCTGACACGGGTTTAATAATTATAGAGGATTCACTCCACAATTCATCCCAGAATTTTTTAAAGGTCTTTTGTCCCTTTTTAAAGATCTGATATTTTAGTTCATAACCAAGGCTTTGTGTAAGTTTAAGACTTTTTTGTGTTATACTCTTAAGAAAGCCTCTATTTTCCAACACTGCCCATTGGGTCATCTTTCTGTATTTTGCTATCCTGTTTTCTAAGAGGATTTCCCTTTCATCCTCTGAGAGTTCCCAATTGATAAAATACTTAAAGGCCTCAGTGTTTTGTTTGGAGAGGGCATATTTTCTAAAGAGTTTCATGCTCCTTGTTTGTAAAACCACTTCATCGGTCGCTTTGATAAGTTCGAATTTTAGCCTTTTAAAGAATTCATAGTCTTTTCTCCTTGCGCCAAGAGGAGGTTCTGGTACAATCTTGTCAATAGTTCCCAGCTCTAAGTTGTCTTTAGCGGTAAGCTTTAGGGATTTGGCCATTTTCTCTACAAGTTCTCTTGGAGGCCTACCTTCTTTAAGTTTAGCCTCAATAGCTGCACCCCCTTCAGGGCTGATCACTGAATAGTAGCCCTTTTCTGCCATGAGTCTATAATCGGTAAGCCCGATAGCTTCAGCTCCGCCTGAGCCACCCTCTGAAATAAAGGAAATGGTGGGAACTTTTATTTTGCTTAAATAATAGAGATTTCGGGCGATCTGTTGGGCAGCACCAGGATAATCCTCTATGGGATAAGCTCCAGGGGTAAAAATAAAGAAATGAATAGGTATGCCTTCAGTTTCAGCCATTTTCATATATCTCAAGGCTTTTTCATTACCCCAAGGGGTAGCACTGCCTCCTCTTCTAAATTCCTCTCCATGCCCCTTCTCATGGCCTATAACCATGACCTGATGGAAATAGACCTCATCTCCCACCCTTCGACTAATAAGGGCCTTAGCGCATACCACTGCAGGGTCTATGTTCAGCTCCCCCTCCCCTCCAAGTTCAAGATAACTATCATAGATATTTTCTAAAATGTCTAATAGAGTAAATCTCTGAGGATGCCTCACAATCTTGACAATCTCATAGGGAGTAAGGGTCTCTTCAGCTTTAGCCAAAATTCTCTGAACCTCTTTTTCGCAAGTTTGATAGGAAATTTCGAGTTCTCTGGGAGAATAATCATAAAATTTGTCATACAAGTCCTGTATTTTCTTTACCAGATCGGCTATTCCTTGAAATTCTTCACCCTTAATATCTCGAATATATTCTGCTAACTCTAAGAGATCCCTTATTTTTTTATGTAGCTCTATATAAGTAAACATAGACCTTAATAAAATTTATATAATTTGTCTAAATTTTCTTTCAAAAAATCAATATTAGTCACCAAAGGATCACCCTTAAGAGTATGTCCTTCGATTTTAATTTCCTCTAAAAAAGTGTGACTTCTACTCAGCAAATTTTCCAGATTATCAGCATAGATGATAGCCAGAGCCAGATTAGGATCAAATTGAGTGGGTATAGTATATGCTCTATCTTGAGGCACATGGGTGCGTAAAGTGAGCCAAGGATAGGAAGGAGAGGAAAATCTGGTTATAACTCCACTCAAAGGAGTAAAGCCTCTCTTTGTATCTTCGGCGATAAGTCGAAATTCAATACTTAGACCCTTAAATTCTATATCATTCTGGGTATACCCCAATTTGTCTCCCATAGCAATCCTAATTTGCTCTTTAATAAGATTTATCTGTTTACCCCTAACAAAGGATATTTTAGCAGAGATTTCATTTTCCACCTGGATACGCGTATTTACCTCCATGAGATAATACTTGCCCTCAGGAGTTACTAACCATTCAAAGGTGCCTACATTGTCATAGTGAAAGTGTTGAGCTAATTTAAGAGAATAGGCAATAATTTCCCGTTCTACTTTATGAGGATCAAATTTATAGGTGAAGCTCTCACTGAAACCAGGAGCTATTTCTATTCTTTTTTGTCTAAAGGGACTCTGAATGGTGCAATTCCTGGTGCCAAAGTGGACATAGTTTCCATCCTTTGTCCCCAAAAGTTGAACCTCCAAGTGTTGAAAAACAGGTATTTTTATTTCTATTAATATCCCCTCTTCTCCAAAAAGGCGTTTGGCATAAGCTCTGATTTTCCTAAAAACTGGCCTTATCTCTTCTAAAGTCTTTACCTCTTCAATCCCCATGCCTCCGCCACCAGCTACAGCCTTAACTAAAAAGGTGATTTCCTGAAAACCTTCAGCTTCAGCCTCTTCCAAGAGTTCTTCTGCCTTAAGTTCTGCTTCAATTTCATTATAAATAGGTTCAAGTGTGCCAGGGATCACAGGAATATTTAGTTCATGGGCTACTTTTTTCATATAGAGCTTGTTACCGAGGTCTCTTATAGCCTCCCAGGAGGGCCCAATCCAAATAAGAGGCCTTTCCCTTTTAACTACCCTTCTGGCAAAGCGGTAATTTTCTGATAAAAATCCGTATCCAGGATGAATGGCTGTGCACTTTTCTTCATCTGCTACAGCCAAGAGATCGTTCATATCTCTATAATCGGAAATACGATATTTTTTCTTGGCTTGCCTCACATGGAGAGACTCTTCATCCTCTTTAGTATATACTGCCACATAATCAAGACCCAAGAGCTCACAGGCTTCCATGATACGGAGAGCAATCTCTCCTCGGTTGGCAATCAAAATTCGGTCTTTCATCTAATAGGGTCCTAAAAAAAGGACTTATCTCTTAAGTAGAAGAAGTTTTCCCGAGCAGGCCCTGTGCTTACTATAACTATAGGCACTCCTAAATACTCCTCAATCCTCTGAAGATAGAGCTTAGCTTCCTTTGGTAATTGGGAAAAATCGTAGATCTGAGAGAGATCTTCTTTCCAACCAGGTAAATCCTCGTAAATTGGTTCTACTTTGGCAAGGTCATCGAGTGTGCTTGGAAAGGAATCGATTACTTGAGAGCCTATTTTATAGCCCACGCAAAGTTTGATTGTGTCCAACCCAGAAAGCACATCAAGTTTAGTAAGAGCTAATGAGGTAATGCCATTAAGTTGAATAGCTCTTTTGACCATGACCAAATCGAGCCAACCACATCTCCTTGGTCTCCCTGTGGTTGCTCCATATTCCCCTCCTTTTTCTCTGAGAAATTCTCCAAGGGAGTTAATTTGTTCTGTTGGGAATGGACCTTCTCCCACCCTCGTAGTATAGGCCTTCATAATTCCTAAGACCTCAGTGATTTTCGTAGGTCCGAGGCCACTTCCTGTGCAGGCGTTACCTGCCAAAGTGTTTGAGGAGGTAACATAAGGATAGGTGCCATAATCAATATCCAAAAAGGTCCCCTGGGCCCCTTCAAAAAGGACATTGGCCCCCTTTTGGAGGGCCTCCCAGAGTAGTTGAGAGGTATCACAAAGATAGGGTTTCAGGTAACTTCCAAACTCTAAATATTTCTCATATATATCCTCGAATTTTAAGGGCTCAGCTCCAAGATATTGAAGTTGAAAATTTTTTTCCTCAAGCACCCTTTTTAGTTTTTCCTTGAAAAATTCTGGCTTAGTGAGATCTATGAGTCTAAAGCCACGCCTTCCTACTTTGTCTTCATAACAAGGGCCTATACCCCGTCCTGTGGTGCCAATTTTATTTTTTTGAGCTTTGGCCTCACGGGCTATGTCCAAGGCCTTGTGATAGGGCATAATAGCATGGGCCCTTTCACTTATTTTAAGTTTCTTAGGAGAAAGGTCTATGTTTTCTGCTTTGAGCTTTTCCATCTCCTGAATTAATACCTCTGGATCCACTACCACTCCATTTCCTATAAGGCAAATAGTTTGGGGATGAAAGATTCCAGAAGGGATAAGATGTAGAATGTATTTTCTTTGATTGATTACTAAGGTGTGCCCAGCATTGTTACCACCTTGAAAGCGAACTACATAATCGGCCTTCTCAGTAAGAACATCTACAATCTTGCCCTTGCCTTCATCTCCCCATTGAGTGCCTACCACAACTAAAGCAGGCATAATCTCCTCCTTACCTTTAGACAAAATAATAATACTCTATTTTCCTAAAATTAAAAGTTTATCTACTCCCTTTCCCAGCCTGGAAGTAGGTGTAGTTCTAAAATCTGTTCAATTCTAACTTTACTTGGGGCTCCAGTTAAAAGACATTGACCTCTCTGTGTTTTAGGAAAGGCTATAACCTCTCTAATGCTCTTCCTTCCAAGCATGAGCATAATCAGTCTATCAAGGCCAAAGGCCAGGCCTCCATGAGGAGGTGCTCCATATTCTAAGGCCTGAAGGAGAAAACCAAACTTCTCTTCTGCCTCCTCCTCCGTAATACCGAGGATCTTAAAAATTTTCTCCTGAAGTTCTCTTCTATGAATACGAATGCTTCCTCCTCCAATTTCTACGCCATTGAGAACTATATCATAGGCCCGTGAACGCACCTTGAGTGGGTCTTGTTCCAAAAGATCTAAATCTTCAAGCTTGGGATGGGTAAAGGGATGGTGCACAGCCACTATGCGATTTTCCGCCTCGTCCCACTCAAAGAGAGGAAAATCAATTACCCAGACAAATTTGAATTCCCTTTCAGGTATTAAGGCAAGTTTCTGTGCTAAGAGTTTTCTTAACTCTCCAAGGACACTGTGTACAATTTCCTGAGAGTCTGCTACAAAGAAAAGGGTAGCTTTCTCTTCCTGTAACTCAAAGATCCTCTCTAAGGCCTCTAAATGTTCTCTTGAGAAGAATTTTACAATAGGAGAACTCCATTTTTCTTCAAAAGAAGACGCATACTTGGTATACTTAATCCAGGCAAGCCCTTTGGCTCCTAATTCCTGAGCTCGAGTAGTCAAATCTTCAAGCTCTTTTCTGGAAAAGTGGGCAGGCGCCTTTAATCCCTTGACCAGGCCACCTTTGGCTATAGCCACCTGAAAGACCTGAAATTGTGAATTTTTAGCGACCGCGCTTACATCCTTTAAAGGCAGGCCAAAACGCAAGTCTGGCCTATCAGTTCCATAGAGAGATACAGCCTCTTGATAACTTAGCCTTGGAAAAGGAAGGGAGACACTAATCCCTAAGGTCTTTTCAAAGAGATAAGCAATAAGTTCCTCTACTAAGTTCATAACATCTTCTTCTGTAACAAAGCTCATCTCTAAATCAAGTTGAGTAAACTCAGGTTGGCGATCAGCTCGAAGATCTTCGTCTCTAAAACAACGCACAATTTGATAATACCTCTCAAAGCCTGCTACCATAAGAATCTGTTTAAATAACTGGGGAGATTGGGGCAAGGCATAGAATTTTCCTGGATAGAGCCTACTGGGAACAAGGTAGTCTCTTGCTCCCTCGGGAGTGCTTTTGGTCAAATAGGGGGTTTCAATCTCTAAGAATCCCCTGGAATCTAAGAATTCCCTTATAGCTTGATTTACTCTGTGTCTGAAGATAAAGGGCTGATGCCCATTAAGGGCCCGCATCTCTAAGTAGCGATACCTTAGTCTCAAGGCTTCCGAGATCTCACTAAGATCCTCATCCATGGGGAAAGGAGGGGTAGGGGAGGTATTATGGATCTCTAAATCTGTACCCACAAGTTCAACTTCTCCTGTAGGAATTTTAGGGTTTTCCATACCAGGGGGACGTCTCCTTAAAATTCCCCTTACTGATACTACATATTCATTTCTCAAGGTGTCAGCCAATTTATGAATTTCAGCTCTAATTCCCTCTTCAAAGACTACCTGCAGAAGACCACTCCTATCTCTCAGGTCAATAAAAATGACCCCACCATGATCTCGTCTGCGCAATATCCAACCACATACAGTGAGCTCTTTCCCTATTAAATTATGATTGATATCTCCAATAAAATGGGTCCTTTTAAGTCTCATAACCCTATACCTCCTTTGGTTCCTGAGTATATTACTATAATCCCAAAAAATTTAGGGCATTTTGGGTGGTAATTTCGGCTATCTCTTCAAGAGGGATTTCCTTTATTTCAGCCAGTTTCTGTGCCGTATAAAGAAGGAAGGCAGGTTCATTCCGCTTACCTCTCATAGGCATTGGGGAGAGAAAGGGACAATCTGTCTCTAAAACGAGTCTTTCCAAAGGAATAGCCTTTGCCGCTTTTCTTAAATTTTCTGCATTATTGTATGTAAGGACTCCAGGAAGGGAGATAAGACTATTAAGATTCAGGATCTTAAAGGCCACTTCTTGGTCTGCCGTAAAACAGTGAAAGAGAAAGGGAAGGTCTCTAAAATTTTCCAAAAAGTGAAGAGCGTAGTTCCAAAAGGAGAGATCACCTCTTAGGTGTAGAATGACGGGCTTTTGGAATCTTTTAGCGAGCTCTAAAAGCCTTTCAAAGTGTTTTATTTGTTCATCCCTGGGAGAATATTCTTTGACAAAATCAAGCCCTATTTCCCCTATAGCTACAGCTTGAGAAATATTTTTTTCAAGCCATTGATAGTCCTCCTCTTTCAATTTTTTTACCTCATGGGGATGAAAGCCAAGGGCAACCTCAATGAGATGAGGATACATAGCCTTTAGCTCGAGGGCTTTATTTCCTGTTTTTCTGTCTATACCTACTACAAGGATTTTAATAATCCCTGCCTTTATAGCTCGGTCAAGAACTTCCTGAAGATCCCTTTTAAACTCAGGTAGGTTTAAATGGGCATGGGTATCAATTAGCCTCATTTCTTTCTCGCTATAAAGAGTATTACCAGATATAGCCCCATAAATATAATAGCAGATGCGGAAAAGGGAATATCTAATCTCATGGAGAGAAGGAAACCAGATATAAGGGCAGCCACATTGAATAGGGCTGTTAAGGGCACAACTGGGGTAAAAGATGGAGCTATCTTTAAGGCAAGGGTTGGGCTAAAGACGAAAAAGGAAGATACAAGAAGGGCCCCCATAAGCTTTACACCCACAATGACCTGAAGGGTTATCATTAATAAAAGTAGAAGTTGTCCTTTTCTCAAATTAAGGCCTGGAACTTCTCTGTCTATGCCAGAGGTAAGCCAGAGCTCTCTTTGCCTCCAAAAGGTAAAGAGAGTAATAATTAAAACCAAAAGACCCTCAAAAGCCTCTTTTTTTTCTACAGTTATGAGGGAGCCAAAGAGATAGTTTAGTAAAGTGGCATCGTATTGAGAACTTAAGCTTGCCAGCAGCAAAGCCAACCCCAAGGAAAGGTGAGTAATGAGAGAGGTAGCTGTATCTTCATAGAGGTTTAATTCTTGAACTAAAAGATAGATTAAACCCGTTAACAGAAGGGTCATAAAGAGGAGAAAGAGAAAGTGCAAAGTATTGGGTATATAGTGGCTAAGTATGGAAAGACTAAGGAGGGCTAATAGTAATAGGTGAGTAAGGGCATGAGGAAAAAGGGCATTCCTTTGGAGAAGGAGATAGGGTGCTGTTAGGGAAGAGGCAAGGGCATAACTTAAGCCAGCAAGTAAACCCCATTTAAAAAGAGCTAAATAGAAGAAGAGGTTTTCCATCATTACCAATGGGTGTGTTCTATACGGTGAAAGGGAAAACCATAGGCCTCTTTTTCGGCAAAGACACAAAAGTCTTTATGTTCACCGTGAAAGTAGAGTTTTTGATTGAGACAGGCAATTTTGTTAACCTCTTTGCTCACAAGCCAGGTTTCATGCGTAATAAGTATGATAGTTAGCCCCTTTTGGTGAAATTCAGAGAGAAATTGGTAAAAGACCTCTTGCAAGATAAAATCCAAACCAACAGAGGGCTCATCAAGGATTAAAAGCTCTGGCTTAAGGGATAGGGCCCTCACAATATAAGCCCTCTGGAGTTGCCCAAAAGAAAGCTGATAGATTTTTTTACTCAATAGGTGAGTAAGGCCAAACTTTTCTATTAGGAAGTAAAGATAGTCTCTTTCTATTCTCGTGTGATACCAAGAAGAAGGTAATTGTAAAAATTCCTTCACAGTGAGAGGGATGAGTGAACTCAGTTCCTTACCAGCCCTTTGGGGAACATAACCTATTTTATACCACTCTCTAAAGTCCTCTAATTTAGTCTCCCAAAGAAAGATTTCCCCTTTTTGAGGTTTGATAAAACCAAGAAGACATCTAATTAAAGTGCTTTTACCTCCACCATTTGGTCCAATGATAGCCAAAAAATCGCCTTTTGACACCTCCAGATTAATATCTTCCAAAACCACTTTTCCATTTATCTGGTAATAAAGATTTTTGATTCTTATCATTTTTCTGTATCAATCTTTCTCTTTTAAGCTTTCCCAAATTGTATCCATTTCTTCAAGACTGAGTTCTCTTAACTCCCGTCCCATGGCTTTGATTTCAGTCTCCATGGCCCTAAATCTTTTCTCAAACTTTTCTACTGCTTCCCTTAACACCTCTTCGGGATTGAGATTTAGCTTTCTGGAAAGGTTGGCTATAGCAAAGAGTAGATCCCCTAATTCTTCTTTAATTTTTATTTGCGAATTCTCTGCCAGAGCCTCCTCCACCTCTTTTAATTCCTCATAGACCTTTTTTAAGACCTCTTCTGGTTTTGACCAATCAAAACCAACTCTTCCAGCCCTTTCCCCTATTCTAAAGGCCCTCTGAAGGGCAGGCATGCTTTTAGGTATGTTGCCCAGAACAGAATCCCCTTTGCCTTCTTTTTCCTTTATTTTTTGCCAGTTTTTTAAGACTTCTTCAGCGGACTGAACTATTTTCTCACCAAAAACATGGGGATGTCTTGATACCATTTTATTAAAGGTGTTATAGACAAGATTTTTAAGGGTAAAATCCCTCCTCTCTTCATAGAGATAGATGATAAAGAGAGTGAGAAAGAGAAGATCCCCCAGTTCCTCCATAATCTCTAAGGGGTAACCTTTATCAATGGCCTCAAGCACCTCATAAGTTTCTTCCAGAAGATATTTTTTTAGACTTTCTGGAGTTTGCTTTTTGTCCCAGGGACAGCCCCCTTCTCCTCGCAAAGCGACTATCACCTCGTAAAGTGCGCTGAGATCAGCAGGGGTTAAAAATTGAAAATTTATAGATTGTCCCATAGAACTATCCCTTCGCTTTCTATGAGTTCAATAAAGGGGTCTTCAGCTTCCTTTCTAAGTTCATATTCCCTCTTAGTCCACCCAATAGGTTCCACCCTTGGGGCAAGGTCTCTCTTTAAAAAGAGGAAGTCAAGCCTAGCTCTAAGATCTTCAGGTAACTCATCTGAGATAATCAAAAGATCTATATCACTACCCTCTGAAAAGTCACCTCTGGCATAGGAACCAAAAAGAATAGCTTTATATTTTACAAGCCCAAGGCCCTTTAAGTAGTTTCTGACCTCTTCTAAGGCCTTTTGAAAGCCCCTTTCCTTATAGGCCCTGAGACTTTTGGATATCCCCATATAATTCCTCAATAAACTGAAAGAGCCTCTCCACACAGTCAAAAAATTGTCTTACCTCTTCTTTGGAATAGAGCTCAAAGGGAGCTCCAAACATATGGGCATCTGGATATCTGGTCGGTATATAAGCCTTGTCAAGTATTTTACTACAGGTCTTAATGTCCTCAGGAACTTCATAAAGCTCTTCTAAAGATAATAATAAATTGTATATAGAATGACCTGTGCAAAATTTCCCAAGGGCTCTTAAAAAGCCTTTCAATAAAATCTCTCCAGCCTGCTGTGCCTTAAAACAGGCCCAAGCATAATCGCCATACTCATAATCTCTCTTAGCCGATTCATAATTATGCCTTGCCTGTCTGTAATATCTATCCCACTCACTCTTCTTTAGCAATTTCTTAATCATTTATACCTTGCATTTTGCTTCAAATTTTTTCATTATATGTGGTATTAATCCTCCATCTTCAAGAATTTGTTTCATAAAAATGGGTAAAGGTTTTATTATATAGGTTTTTCCCTTTGTGTGATTAATTATTTTTCCTGTCTCAATATCAATTTCCAGTTCATCTCCTGTTTCTGCCTCTTTAGCAGCTTCAGGACATTCAATAATGAGCAGTCCTGTATTAAAGGCATTTCGGTAAAAGATTCGGGCAAAGGATTCAGCAACTACACAGGAAATCCCTGAGGCCTTAATAGCAATAGGAGCATGTTCTCGAGAGGAGCCACACCCAAAGTTTCTCCCTGCAACCATTATGTCGCCCTTTTTTACCTTTTTTGCAAATTCTGGATCTGCATCTTCCATACAATGTTTAGCCAGTTCTTCTGGATCAGTGGTGTTCAAATATCTTGCTGGAATAATTACGTCCGTATCCACATTATCTCCAAATCTCCAAACTTTTCCCCTAATCATAGAGCCTCCTTCAATAAATTATTTGTATCATTAATTTCCCAATAACCATGGATCAATAAATTTCTGAGTGAGATGAGTCCTTTAATAGGAATTCCCACATCTTCGCTAATTATTCCTTTTTTCACGGCCTTTTCTATACCATCTCTGTAAGAGTTATATGAAATCCTGTAGACCTTGCTTAGGAGATGTGTTAAAATCGTGCTTATGGCCTCTACTGCCAGGATTAAAGCATATCTCAGGGACCAGCGCTGCGCTATGTTTTGAAGGGTTTCCTCTAAGGGCGAGTTAGTTAAATGGTCTATAACATAATAGGCCTCTAAGAGGTCTTTTACATTTTGCTCAATTTTTTTCCTATTAATAGTCATAAGTTCCTGAGCTATATTCCTATGTGTAAAAAGAGTCTACAAAAGAACACATATTCAGGATAAAGGCGAGAACATCTTTCTATAAGGTCTGTCCTCAGCTCCACTTCTCTACTAAAAGGCACTATTCTTCTACTAAATAACTCCTTTTCTAAGAGTTCGTTTAGCTCAAAAAGAGCCCCTAAGGTAAAAGGTTCCCTTCCCCCAAGGGCAAGATCAATATCCCTAAAAGGACCTCCTTCAGCAAAGGGACCAAAAAGATAGGCAAATAGGATGTCTTCTCTCTGTTGCAAGAGATTTTTAATTCTGTGGATAAGTTTTTCTCTTTCTTCAGAGGACAGGCTTTGAGGTTTTTTAAATTTAGCCTCTTGCTGAGTAGGCATCGCTTTAGAGAACTTCCTCAGGGGTTCCTATGTAGCCTAACACTGCCGAAGCAGCAGCTACAGCTGGTCCTGCAAGATAGACCTCGCTCTCAGGATGCCCCATACGCCCTACAAAATTTCTATTGGTGGTGGCTACAGCCCTTTCTCCTTTAGCCAAGATTCCCATATGCCCTCCGAGACATGGCCCACAGGTGGGTGGAGAAATAATAGCCCCAGCCTCCACGAAGATCTGCAGTAATCCTTTTTTTAGAGCCCTTTTGAAAATTCCAGGAGTAGCAGGGATGATGATACACCTCACATTAGGATTAACCCGTTTACCTTTAAGGATTTTAGCTGCCACCTCTAAGTCCTCATATCTCCCATTGGTGCAGGAGCCGATGACCACCTGATCAATATAAATCTTACTTGGAAGCTCCTTTACTGGTTTAACATTGGAGGGGAGATGAGGGAGAGCTACAACTAAATCTATCTTGGAACAGTCATATTCTCTTATCTCTTTATAAGGGGCTTTCTCATCTGCCTTTAGGAGCAGAGGTTTCTTTTTGATTTTATCGCGGATAAATTGAAGGGTCTTTCTGTCTGCCTCTATTAGGCCAACCTTCCCGCCTGCTTCAATAGCCATGTTAGACATAGTCATTCTTTCAGCCATGGAAAGACTTTTTATGGCCTCTCCTGTAAATTCCATGGACATATAAAGGGCTCCATCTACGCCAATATCACCAATGGTATGGAGGATGAGGTCTTTTCCTGTAACCCAAGGTCTAAGTTTACCATAATAGACAAACTTGATCGTCTCAGGGACTTTAAACCAGGTTTTCCCAGTAATCCAGGCAGCGGCAAGATCAGTTGAACCAACTCCTGTGGCAAAGGCCCCAAGAGCCCCGTAAGTGCAGGTGTGGCTATCAGCTCCAATGACAATGTCTCCAGGGGTAATCAATCCAAGCTCAGGAAGAAGGGCATGTTCAATCCCACAGTTACCCCCTTCATAATAGTGTTTGATACCATATTTTCGGGCAAACTCTCTACAGATCCTGACTTGCTCTGCACTTTTGATATCCTTGTTTGGAGTAAAGTGATCCATAACTAAAACTATCTTTTCTGGGTCAAAGACCTTTTCAATGCAAGTGCTTTCAAAGACCTTAATGGCAAGGGGCGCAGTGATATCATTAGCCAAAGTAAGATCTACAGGAACTTCAACCAGCTCTCCAGGCTCTACATAGGGAAGGTTAAGCTTGTGAGCTAAAATCTTCTGAGCAAGAGTCATGGGTTTTTTCTTCATCTTTTACTCCCCAACTTTTTAGTTTTCTTCATAATAATACTTTCTTTTTTTCTCTTTTCAAGCCAAGTTGACAGAACTTATTACTGCAAAACAATTTATCCTTGATAAGTGTAACATGCTATGAAATGACCACAGGGAGTAAAGGCCTTTAAAAAACATATACAGCCTGCCTAAAAGACATCTCTCATGGGAGTGTCCTTAGTTTTAAAGAGTGGGGATTATTTAGGAGGAAGAGTTTGATATAGATCAAGTTATTTTCTCAAAAGTGCTTTATTTTTTTAATAAGGAGGTTTTAAAATGCGGTGTCCTGG
>Ga0105163_1000237_pt1 | contig 33942 bp, 38 predicted proteins | sample JNZ110809AmetaG_FD_81531 | JGI IMG/M metagenome (GOLD analysis project Ga0105163, IMG submission 81531) | Hot spring microbial communities from Jinze hot spring, China to study Microbial Dark Matter (Phase II) - JNZ 110809A | ecosystem: Environmental > Aquatic > Thermal springs > Hot (42-90C) >... | reverse complement strand
GGACCTCGATGCAGGTCCCCAGATCAGCTTGGTGGCGTCGTTGATGATCAGCGTTGCGGCGAATGTCATCAGAAGCTGGTACAGCGGGTCCACCCTGTACAACCTCCTCAGGAGCAGCACCTCAATGGTGACGCCGACGAGACCGACTATAAGGGACGACGCTGCAACCGCGACCCAGAAATTGCCGGTGACTCCGAAGACGGAGATGGCCGCGTAACCGCCCAGCACGAAAAGGGCAGCATGACTGAAGTTGATCACTCTCGTGACGCCGAATATGAGCGTCAGCCCGGACGCTATCAGCCAGTAGTAGGAGGCCCTGAAGAGGCCCATCGTAAGCTGATATGAAATGAGGTCGAGCATCGGTGACCGCGCCTTCCCCGCACGGTCTCAGGTTTCAGCTGAACGGCGGGTGCCTGTAGTACTGCCACGCAGACCTGGTCACGAGGTTTGTGAGGACCGGTATCTCACCGCCTTGGTGGGTGATCTTTCCGTACGGGACGTCGTACAACGCCTGATGGTCCTCTGGTCTGATCCAGCGCGCACCCGCAGGCGAGATGATGACCCTTCCCTCCATCTCCTTGATCAGCGCGTCGACGTCAAGCGTCCCTGCGGACTCGACCGCGCTCTTGATCAGGTAGATCGCGGTGTAGGTGGTCTCGGAGGAGTAGGCCGGATACCTTCCCCACCTGTTCCTGAAGGCCTCGACGAACCTCCTGTTTATCGGTGTGTCAGGGTAGAACCACACGTATCTTCCAGATACCCAGGTGCCGTGCTTCGCAGTCGGATACTCGCTACCGAGCTCGTAGACCACGTCCATCGAGTAGCCCATCGGGTTGATCACCGCCTGGACCTGATCGTATACGCCGAGCGCCTTCATCTGACGGTGCATGGTGACGGCCTCCAGAGCCCAGTTGACCGAGAATATCCCCTCAGCCCCAGCACCCATCACCGCCGTGAGGAAGGGGGTGAAGTCCGTCGTTCCGGGGGACCTGTTGAACTGCTCGGCCACGAATTCGACGTCAGGCCTCAGCGCCGAGAGGGTTTCCTTGAAGAACTGCCATGAAACCCTTCCGTACTCGTAGTCGGGGTTGATGCCGGCCCACTTGGTAACTGGCAGGTCCTTCGCGACGTACGCAGCCAGTATGCCGTCCTGATAGACCGGGACAGAGACCCTGAAGACCTGCTTGACGCCCTGCTTGTAGACCACCTCCTCCGTGAGACGGTGCGTGGCGGCGTGCGTCACGATCAGGATCTTGTTCAGCTCCGACATCAGCGGCCCGACCCTCATGGCGTTGCCGCTCGAGTCCACTCCGACGAGGAAGTCCACCCGCTCGCCCTCAACGAGCTCCCTCGCCTGCTTCACCACGTCAGCCGCTTCGTCCCGGATGACCAGCTCGACCCTAGCGCCGAGTATCCCGCCCGCCGCGTTGATCTCCTCAGCCGCTAGGACCGCACCCTGCTCTATCAGGGTGCCGTAAGTGGCCCACGGGCCGCTCCTGATGCCCAGAACACCGATCTTGATGGTGCTCTTCGGGAGGGTCCTGACAGCCGTGACCTCCTTGGTTACCGTGACCGTGGGACCGGCGACGGTGACGGTCCTCTCCCCGCCTGGTGCGGTCATGGTTAAGGTCCTCTCCCTGGTGACGGTCACCTCCCTCGTCTCAGCACCCCTGACGGACCAACCGAGCCCAGCACCTATTGCGAGCCCGACGACCGCAGAAGCGACCGTCGTCAGAAAGGACCTCCTGCTGGACCCCGAAGTTCTTGAGGTCACGCGGTTAACGTTGGGCAGCCCATATATAAGAATGATCGAAAAAGCTACACGACCGACCTTTACATGTGTAAGGGATTTCCCCGGCGCGGACAGAGTGCGGGCTGCTGAGCGGCCGTTCGTGACGTCCACGCGTTCCCGGAACGATCAGTTATATGCGAAGGTCCTGAAAGAGAGGTCTTATTATGCCCGTTCAGAAGCGATAGGATACGATGGGAAGGAGGTTCAACCTGAACCTCCGTCACATACTATGGAGGGCCGCCACCTACTACCCGAGGAAGGAGATCGTATCGGTTAACTCATGGGGTGTTGTAGAGAGGCTGAGCTACTCGGAGCTCCACACGAGAGTCCGGAGACTTGCAGGCGCCCTCAGGGGGTCGCTGAATCTGGGACCGGGCGACAGAGTGGCGAGCATGTGCTGGAACACGGCCAGACATCTCGAGCTGCACTTCGCGGTTCCCCTTTCCGAGATGGCACTTCACACGGTCAACCTGCGGTTCAGTGCCGAGCAGGTCGTCTCCTCCGTCAACGACGCCGGGGACAGAGTCGTCTTCGCGGATCCTGACCAGCTGCCCTTGCTAGAGCGCATCGCAAGCGAGCTGAAGACGGTCAAAGCCGTGGTCCTCACCGAGGATTCAGGTAAAGTGGAGGGGTTGGAGACGCTGCGGTTGGAGGACCTCCTCTCGGAGTCGGAGGAAGCCGACCTCATCGACGTTGACGAGGAGAAGCCAGCAGCCATCTGCTTCACCACCGGCACGACAGGCCAGCCGAAGGGCGTGATCTACACCCACAGGGGCATCTTCCTCCGGGCTATGGCGTCATGCATGTCGGACACTTACGCCGTCTCTGAGCGGGACGTGATGCTGCATGTGGTTCCGCTGTACCACATAAGCAGCTGGTTCATGCCGTACGCGGCGACGCTGGTGGGATCAAAGCAGGTCCTGCCAGGGCCTCATCCTTCTGTCGAGAGGATCGTCCGCCTGATACTTGACGAGGGGGTGACGGTAAGCGACGGCGTTCCCACAATCTGGCTGAACGTGCTCGGCTATGCCAAGGAGAGGGGAATCACCCGGCTGGGTGAGCTGAGGAGGATCGTCGTCGGAGGATCGGCGGTTCCTGAGGCCCTGATAAGGGGTTTCGCGGAGCTGGGAGTTGAGGTGATCCAAGCATGGGGGATGACCGAGACCTACGACTCGGCTGTGGCGACCTACGTCAAGTCCCACCTCAGGTCACTCCCGGAGGACGAGCAGGTCAGGCTCCGGGTCAAGCAGGGCCTTCCGTTCCCAGGAATAGAGGTGGACGCGGTGGACGAGTCGGGGAAAAGGGTTCCATGGGACGGAGTGACACCCGGTGAGCTGATCATCAGGGGCGCGTGGATCGTGGACGGCTACTTCAACAACGAGGAGGCGACCAAGACCTCCTTCACGGGCGAATGGTTCAGGACCGGCGACGTCGTCACGATCGATCCGGAGGGTTACATAGAGCTGGTGGACAGGCTGAAGGACCTGATCAGGAGTGGGGGTGAATGGATCTCCTCGATAGCCGTCGAGAACGCGATCATGAGCCATCCGGCCGTGAAGGAGGCCGCGGTCTTCGCGGTGCCCCACGAGAAGTGGGGGGAGCGGCCGGTTGCTGTGGTGGCGCTGAAGGAGGGTGCGAGGGCGAGCAAGGAGGAGCTGCTCGACTTCATCAAAGACAGGTTCCCGAAGTACTGGTTGCCGGACGAGGTACTTTTCGTCGAGGAGGTCCCGAAAACATCCGTCGGGAAGTTCGACAAGAAGCTGCTCAGAGCGACTTACAGGGACCTGCTGAGGAGGTCATCTGGGGACGCCGGCCAGGCGTGACACCAGCTCTTCTGCCCTGGTGAAGTCGTACTCCCGGTAGAGCGCTATCTTGCTGGCCGCGATCGAGCCCTCAGCGTGCACGAAGAGGCCTATCGAGTAGCCGGTCATGGGACCCCCTACAAGTTCCCTGACGAGCCTCAGCAGCTTGAACCTGTCCTCACCCGTGTACCTCTCCCTCGCCTGGAGGTAGTGGACGACGTAGCGGCCCACATCCTCTGAGTTCAGGTCGTCCGTTGAGGGGAGGGTAGATGTCAGGCCTCCAGCGACGTCGACAAGTCCCGAGATCACGTTCACGAAGTTCTGGTTAGAGTAGAGCTTGGCGATGTTGGTGTGGATTGGGTTGGGGATGGCGATGCCCGTGTTGCCATCCAGGACCGGTTCGTGGGCCGCCGCCTTCGCGGCCATCTCCAGTATTCCCTTGTAAGCCACCATGCCGAGTATGTAGTCCCTTACGTGCGGAGCGTCCTCGATCCCGTTGTACCTAGCGATGAGCCTCGCACACCCTATGAAGAGGTCCGTCATCACGGACCTGTACGTGATCGCGGTGAACCTGTGATATGTGGCGAAGAGGTTAGCCAGCTCGCCGGCCAGCTTGTAGTCTCTGAAGAGGAACACCCTCTCCCAAGGAACGAAGACGCCGTCGAGGACCGTGAGCGTCTCCACCTCCACGCTCCGAGAGGAGAGCGGTGCGTCCTCGGTCCCCAGTCCCTCGACCTCGAGGAGTGGGCGCGATATGAGTTTGAGGCCCTTGGCGTTCGTAGGTACCGCGAAGGCGAGCGCGTAATCTGCGTCGTTCTCGACCATCGCCCTGGTCGGCAGGAAGATTATCTCGTTCGCCGCCACGCTCTGGGTTGTGTGGGCCTTCGCGCCCCTGACAACTATGCCGTCGGACCTCACCTCCTCAACCCTCACGTACAGGTCCGGATACGGTTGGCTGTGTGGTCGCAAAGACCTGTCGCCCTTGACGTCGGTCTGCGCTACGGCCACCGCCTTGTCCTGCGTTGCGAGGTACCTGTAGTATTCCATAACGCGTTGGTGGAAGACGCGGTCGTTCATCCTCGAGGTTGCTATCATCAGAGCGAAGAGGGCGTCGGAGCCTATCGCCTGGACTATGTTGAAGATGCCGTTGCAGTAGCGCGTCGATTCCGCAATCACGCGGAACCTCCTGAGAAGGTCTTCTGTGTTGCGTGGAACCTTGTAGAACGCGCTTATCTCTCCGAGCTCAGGGTCCTCAAGGACCGCGAGGTCCCTGAACTCCCTGCTGGCCTTGAACTCGTACAGGCGTGCCGCATGCCTCACAGGGATTCCGAGAAGCGGATGCGTGGTGACGTCGTCAACCCTTTTCCCCCTGTAGTACACCTCCCGGCCGTCCTTCAGGCTCTCCAGGTACTGAGTGGGGCTGAGCTGCACCACGGACTCATCGTCCGGCGCCCCGCTAATTAGCGTTGGTATGCTTTATGACCTGTCATGCGGCATCAGGCCCGGGGGACGTGCAACCCGCTGAACCTTAAAAGGTCCTGATGGTTGGCATCCGACGGTTGGACTCCACAACGAAGCGGTTGCTGAACAAGGCGCGGCTCAAGGCTGAGGTAGAGGAGTTCATCAGGAACCAGCTCAGGGACGCCTTCATCGGCCGCATCGACGTGACCACCACACCGATCGGCACCACCGTGACGATCTACTCGATGAGGCCAGGTCTCGTGATAGGCCCGAGGGGAAAGAGGATCAAGGAGCTCCAGTCGATGCTCGAGCAGAGGTTCAAGTTCGAGAACCTCCAGATCGTCGTCTCCGAGGTCGAGAGGCCCGAGCTCAACCCGCAGGTCATGGCGCGGAGGATAGCGCAGGCCATGGTCTCCGGTGTAAGGTGGAGGCGGATCGCCTTCTGGGCCCTCAGGCGCATCATGGAGGCCGGTGCGAGGGGCGCCGAGATCGTCATCTCGGGGAAGCTCACTTCGGCCAGGGCCAGATCTGAGAAGTACACGGCGGGGATCGTTCCCAAGTCAGGTTATTACGCCACCAGAGCGAGGAAGGGCGTCGCACACGTCCAGCTCCCTGCCGGGATCTACGGCGTGAAGGTGATCATATACCCGCCGGAGGAGCCCCTGCCGGAGGAGCTCCAGGTCAAGGGAGGTGGTGAGGGAGTTGGTCCGTGAGGTCGCGGAGCTGAGGAGGAAGTCCGACCAGGAGCTGCTGAAGGAGGTCTCCGAGATCAGGACTGAGATCAGGAAGCTCCGGACTGAGGTGAGGGCCGGCGGCCGGGTCGAGAACCCGATGCGCCTGAGGAACCTGCGCAGGAGGCTCGCGAGGGTCCTGACGATACTGAACGAGAGGAGGCGTGCCGCGTCGAGGTAGATCCGAGTGGCACAGGGAGAGGCGAGGCGATCTCTTCCCCGTAACGCTTCTCGGGTACCGGGCGGAGATCCTGATCGGGAGATCCGTTATCAGGGGGACGCTGGTCGACGAGACCGCGAGGACCTTGACCGTCAGGACCGATGGGGGCGAGCTCCGTCGTCTGCCGAAGGACCAGATCGTCTCGCTCTCGTTACAGGTCAGGGAGGGCGTCTGGCTCAGGACCGAGGGGAGGAAGCTCCTCGGCATGCCCGCGGAGAGGCTGAAGCGCTCGATGAGGTACGGTTGGACGAGGCCCGGTTAGCCTTGGCGCGTTGGTTCAGGTGTGTTGGCTCCCGAGATCCTGTAACTTTATTAGATCTCCGCGAGACCCGCTGATCCGGCGAGGGGATGAAGGAGGCCAGGAACATCGGTATAGACGTGGTGCCGCCGGAGAAGGCGTGCGAGGACAAGGCCTGCCCCTTCCACGGTCACCTCAAGGTGAGGGGCATCATCCTCGAGGGAAGGGTGTTCAAGAAGTACATGAGGAACACGGTGGTGGTTGAGCGGGACGTCGTCCTGTACGTCAGGAAGTACAAGCGGTACATGCGGAAGCGGAAGAGGATGTCGGTCCACCTACCGCCGTGCATCGACGTCGAGGTCGGTGACCTGGTCAGGTTCGCGGAGTGCAGGCCGATCTCCAAGACCGTGAGCTTCGTGGTCATAGAGAACCTCTCCAAGGCGAGGGGGATGGGCGGTGGCGCGTAGGTCGAGGGCGGTCGCAGAGGTAGGTCTTCTGCTGACGAAGCCCAACATACCGAGGACCATCAACGTCGGATCCTACATCACCTGCACCGACAACTCCGGCGCCCAAGTCCTCAAGATAATTCAGGTGATGGGGCTCAAGACGAGGCTGAGGAGGCAGCCGGCTGCGTGCGTCGGCGACCTGGTGGCGGTGACCGTGAAGAAGGGCGACATAGAGCTGAGGAAGAAGGTGATGTATGCGGTGATCGTGAGGCAGAGGAAGCCGTACCGAAGGCCCGACGGGACCTGGATCATGTTCGAGGACACGGCTGGGGTCCTGGTCACGCCGGAGGGAGACGTGAAGGCGACCGAGATCAGGGGTCCGGTGGCTAAGGAGGCAGCGGAACGCTGGCCGAAGATCGCTAACCTCGCCTCCATCATCGTTTAGCTCACCGCATCACCGGTAACGGATCCCCGGTTGAGGCTGGTGCAAAGCATCTCCGGAGCACATCAGGCCGCTCAGCTCTCCGTCTAGCCGATTCCGGATCGATTTCCCGAGTCGTTTTTATGAGAACGGTGTGGGTGTGAGAGGGGCATGACGCATGGGTCCCGGTCAGCGCTCACGCTCAGCGTGGTGACCCAGACGCCCGCGGTGATCTTCAGGTCGTGGTCGCCTGAGAGAGAGGCCAAGGGAACAGCAGGCGAGGTCGATCTGGGTGAGATGAAGGAGGACGTGGACTACTATTTCCCTCCGAGCGGGCTCACCAGGACCGTCCTCCCCTTCCTGAGGTGGGCCTTCGATCGGCAAGAGCTGGAGGAGTCCGTCTGGGTGTCGCTGAACAGGGACGCGCCGAGGAACGCGAGGCTAGGCAGCATAAGGCTGAAATTCGTCGCGGTGGAGAGCTCGCTGGCCCCGGGATACGGCGAGCTGAAGGAGAGCCTCTGGCTCCTCTTCCACGACGTCCCCCATCCCGACGAGGAGATGGAGAGGATATGGGAGGAGTGCCTCGGAGACTACCACGGCGTCAACAGGGCGCTTGCGGAGGCGGTCGAGGAGGTGGAGCGCGAGGTGGATCCTGACGTCTACTACGTTCACGACTTCCAGCTGACACCGCTGGCCTCGAAGCTGAGGGTTCTCAAGCCCAAGCTCTTCAGGTGGCACATACCATTCACCGAGACCTCATTGAGGTACGAGAGGGTCTGCAACCCCCTGGTGGAGCTGATCAACCAGTACGACGCGGTGGTGGTCAGCACCCGGAGGTACTCGGAGAACATGAGGAGGGCTGGCGTCTCGGTCCCGACGCACGTCCTTTACCCGTACCTCGACAGGTCCCAGTACCGTGAGCCAGATCCGCTTGATGTCAAGCAGGTCAGCGAGCGGTTGGGGCTGGGGGACGAGGACAGGGTGGTGCTGGTCGTGGCTCGGATGGACCCGATCAAGGGGCAGGACAGGGCGGTGAAGGCGATGCGCGGCGTGATCAGGTCGGTCGATTCGGCCAAGCTCGTCCTCGTAGGCGATGGCAGCTTCAGCAGCTCCAGGTCCGGCCTGGCACTTCCCAAAGGCGAGAGGTGGAGGGCCAGCTTGATGCAGCTTACGCAGGAGCTCGGCCTCGAGGGCAGGGTGATCCTGGCCGGGTACCTCTCGTCGTCCGAGCTGAGGGCCATGTACAGCAGGGCCGATGTGGTGTTGCTGCCCTCTCTGGTCGAGGGGTTTGGACTCGCTGTGATCGAGGGCTGGTTCTACCGGAAGCCGGTGGTCGTCAGCAGAAGCGCCGGTGTCGCCGAGCTCGTCCGTGAGGGATGGAACGGCTTCACGTACGACCCGGACGACGTTGATGCGCTTGCGGAGCTGCTCGCGAAGTTGCTGTCGGACGAAGAGCTCGCGGAGCGTATGGGATCGAACGGCTACGAGACCGCGGAGCAGTGCACGGTCGAGGCCGGCGCCCGTAGGGAGATGGAGATCGTCAGGGAGGTCAGCGGTTAGCAGGGCTCCGTCGCGCGTTCACCTCTCACCTCCGAACCTCTCGGGATTGGGGTTATTACAAAGCGATGGGGCATGGACGCCCAGGTGAGGCGGCGTGGTGACGGTGACGTCGTCGAAGCCGAGGAAGCAGCGGGTTCTCAGGAGGATCCTGACCCGGGTTTGGCCGCACAAGCTGATGTCCGCCCACCTCTCGCCTGAGCTGAGGGAGAAGTACGGAAGGAGGTCGCTGCCGGTCAGGACGGGAGACACGGTCAAGGTCCTCAGAGGAGAGTACAAGGGCGTTACAGCGAAGGTCGTGGAGGTCGACAGGGAGAGGCAGTTCGTCTACCTCGAGAACGTGACGCGTAAGAAGGTCGACGGGACCGAGGTCCGGGTGCCGATACACGTCTCGAACGTGATGATCGTTCAGCTCGATCTCAGCGACGAATACCGGAAGACGCTCCTCGAGAAGGGCCGGGAGGGGCTGAAGGCCTGGAAGGCTGCCTGAGCCTCTGAAGCGATAGCTATCGGTCTGAGGAGGGCGTTGCGGAGATCGGCGAATCCGCGGCTACAGTACGCCGCCCTAGGAGGTTCAGGTCGGACTCGCTGCCGCATGTTGGGCCTGTTTGGGGTCGATTTCGTGCGTCGAGGAGCCAACGCGTCGGCCGTCAGGACCACGTAAAGGACCGCAGTTGTTCGAGCGCCGGAATGCAGCGCGGATAATGAGGTGACAAACCTTTAGATTCCGGACCCAGATTTCGATGCGCAGAGTTGGGAGAGGACCTGAGGGAGCTGATCAGGAGGGAGATGGTCAGATCCGAGACGCTCACGGAAGACGACATCAAGTTCTTCAAGCGCTTCATACAATTGACCGAGGACGGAACCGTCATACTGACCGTCGACAGGTCGCTGGTGACGCAAACGGAGCTGATCCTGTTGTACCTTGTTGGGAGGAAGTTGGCGCATATAGCAGGTCTCGTGGACTCACCGGCCGCGCGCCTCAGAGATATAGCAGAGGCCCTCTCACTGCCCGCAACCACGGTCTCTCCAAGATTGGCGAATTGTGTGAGGTACGGCGAGATCAAAAGAGGAGCTGCGGGTTACGAGATCGCGATCGGAGGGATATTATCACTGAAGCAGAGGCTCCAAAGGCTGGTCGAACAGCCCCATGGGGGAGGCGTCTCGGTCTAGCCATGCCGCAGCGCGCCCAAAAGCACGTCGTCAGAAGCGCGCTACTGATCAGTCGACGTGAAATCTTGAGGGTCTTCAGGAGGTATGAGGCGAAGTTAACCAAGGTCGTTAAGGTGCTGGACAACGGCGAGGTCGTGCTGCTGCTCGAGATTCCGGGCCGTGAAGACCTCTCGCTGATGGCCCTACTCCTCGGTCGCGCATACTCCTTCGCGCTGGGACACTCGGGGTCACCGGCTTTAACTCCGGAGGAGCTGCAGGACTTGCCGGATTTCGACAAAGAAAAGCTCAAGAAAATTTTGGATAGATACCGACACCCCAGCGAGAGGTTGATCGTTAGGACGTCGAGGGGGTACTCCGTGAACCTCCAGCAGAGCAAGCTTCAGGAGTCGATAGAGCATCTGCTGAACGAGGTTAGCGAATGGATTCTGGACTGAGAAGAGCAGGTAGCCTGCAGTAGTTTCACTGCGCTTGCTGTGTGAGGTCTCTCCGCCTTAGTCGATGTGGTTGCGCTGCTGATCGAGGTCAGCGGTCCCCGAGGCCCTCGATCTTCATGGTTAACGGAAGAGGTCGCTCGCCGGACTGCGGAGGGACGGTGATGACCGATTCCACCGTTCAAGGTCCCAACCGATCGGTGGAGGAACTACAACGCAGACGTAGGGCGTGATACGGAAATAAGGTGAGGTGCGATTGGGAGCCGGTATGAAAGGGGTTCCCGGGTGGCTGGCGCAGCTGAGGGAGAGGGCGAGGGCCGCGTACCAGTCGATAGGGGAGGAGGCTAGCCCGCTGTACGTTAAGCACCACATCCCGGTCTCGCAGGACCTAGAGGGCAGGGATTGGGACTTCGAGACGCACGAGTCCGAATCGTTGCCAGAGCGGTTCAGGGGTCTCGAGGAGGTGGAGGAGGTGGTGGTGCTCCACGTCGACGGCTGGCCCGCGCTGATCAGGGTACCAGAGGCCTACTCGAGGAGGGGCGTGGTGGCCATGTCGCTGGAGGAGGCGCTGAGGAGGGCCGAGGCCGAGGTCAGGAGGGGAATTGAGGAAGGCGTGAGGCTCGACGAGAGCAGGCCCCTGACTTACCTCGTATCGAGGCTGAACTCGGGGGCGCTGGTCAAGGTCCCGAGCGGGGTCGATGAGCCGGTCAGGGTCAGGTTCGTCTGGGCGGGTTCCGGAAGGAACAGCGCCACGTCGGCCTACACCCTGGTGATCGCCGGCGACAACACCGACGTTCGGGTGGTGGACGAGTACCACTCGCTGGACGGACCTGTTCTGGTCGGCAACATCGTGCACGTGCTGGGAGGGAACGGGTCGAGGGTCAGGTACGCGGTGCTCGAGAACCTATCGGAGGAATCGGTCTTCGTCTCGTTCAGCAGGTCCGTCACAGGAAACGACGCTCACCAGTTCTGGTCCGGAGCGCTCATCGGTGGAGGCAAGGCGAAGTACAGGGTCGACAACGTCCTCGCGGGCAGAGGGGCGAGGGCCGACGCTCTGGAGGTGACGATGACCGGTGGAACCCAGATGTTCGACGTCACGCTGAACCTGAAGCACGTCGCGCCAGACACGGTGGGGAGGGTCCACGCGAAGGGCATCGGCGGAGGAAGGTCCAGGACGCTCTTCAAGGGGATCATCAGGATCGAGAGGGAGGCGAAGAACACCGGTGCGTACCTCGCGGAGCACGCGATGCTTCTGAGTCCCGAGGCGAGGGCCGACGCCATACCGGGGCTCGAGATAGAGACGGACAACGTCAAGGCGACGCACTCGGCCAGCGTCGCTCAGATCGACCCAGAGCATCTCTTCTACCTGATGTGCAGGGGCATACCGAGGGAAGAGGCGGTCAAGCTCATCGCCTTCGGGTTCTTCGAGCCGGTGATCAGGGAGATCGACGTGCCCGAGGTCAGGTGGGGCATCAGGTACCTGCTCGAGAGGAAGTGGCTCGGACCCGCAGGCGAGGACCTGGATCCCGCGCAGGTGATGGAGACCTACATCGAGCCCGAGGAGGTGGGCAGGAGGCCAGAGGACATCTTCGGTACGCACTACAAGGCGTTCTACTACCGCAGACGCTGATCACGTCTTTCTGAACGTCGACCTTCGAGACCGCATCGCCGACGCATCTCCCCTCCACGGGTGACGCAGAGGGCCGTACCCTCTGGTTGGCCCGGAACGCTTTATAGCTGGTGAGGTGAAGGAGGTCCGGTCATGCCGGTCAAGCGGAAGAACCGTGGGAGGGCGAAGGGCCAGAAGGGCTCAGAGCCGATGGTCCAGTGCGACAACTGCGGAGCCTTCGTTCCCCGCAGCAAAGCGCAGAGGGTCACCAGGAGGGTGTCGCTGGTCAGGGGCGATCTCGCGAGGGAGCTGAAGTCGATGGGCGCGTACATTGCTGAGAACGTGATCACCCAGAACCTCTGCATCTCGTGCGCCATCCACTACGGCGTGCTGAAGGTGCGTGCGAGGGAGGAGCGGAAGCCGACCGAGTTCATCTGACCCACTCACTCCACCCTGTACCTGACCCTGCTCAGACCTCCGGAGACGTCGATCCCCGTAACCCGAACTTTTCCGACCTCTCCTGTGCGCGAGACGTGGGTCCCTCCACACGGTATCGCGTTGATCCCCTCGATCACGACCACCCGGTACCTCGGCAGGTCCGGCAGCCGCGAGAGGTTGAAAGCCCCTTTCACTTTCCCCGGGAGCTCCTCCTTCCCGACCCAGATCGCGTAGACCCTCCTGTCCTCACCCACGACGCGGTTGGCCTCGGCCTCGAGCGCCCTCGGGTCCACAGCGCCCAGCTCCCCCTCGAACTCGATGTACCCCTCGGGAGGGCCGTGGAAGGCCGAAGCCGATCTCAAATCGCCTCCCACGACGCTGAGGACCGCGTGGTCGAGCACGTGTCCCGCAGTGTGATACCTCATCACCTGATACCGTGGTTCCCAGTCCAGGAGGAGCCTGACCCTGCCGGTAGGCGGATCGCCCTGAACGACCTGGCCGTAGTGCACAACGACCGGCCCTGCCTCGAGGACCTTCCTCACCCTGAAGCGCGATCCGTCGGACGCTACCACCTCACCCGTATCGCTGGGCTGCCCGCCTCCCCTCGGGTGGAAGATCGTCGCGTTGAGCACCAAATACCCCGACTTCTTGGTCTCGGGTACGTACCGGATCACCTCTGCCTCCACCTCCCTGAGGTACGCGTCCTCGAGGTAGAGCCTTGTCGTCTCCGGGCATCCCTCCGCCACCTCCTCGAGCCTGACCACGGGACACACCGCTAACGGTCTGTGAAAAACGGTACCTCAGATCACCCTGAGCGAGGAGAGGACCCTCCTGTAGGACTCCTCGGAGAGCGTTCTCGCGTACTCCCTCACCAGCTCGAGATCCAGCTCCGGAGATCCCAGCTTCTCCTCCAGCAACTGCATGACCTCTCTCGACGTTAGGTAGCGCACGATCGAGGTGACGTTCCTGGGCCTTGAGCTGAACCTGGCCGCGCCGAAGTCGATAAGCTTGACCGATGCATCGGCTGTGACGATCACGTGCTTTCTGGCCCTCGAGAGCTCTCCGTGGTCTATCCCCGCGAGGTCGAGTGCCCTGCACTGTCTCAGCACCTCGCCCACCACGCGCCTCACCTCCTCGCCCGAGGCCTCTTCCAACCAGAGCCTTAGCGGCCTGCCCACGACGACCTCCATCAGGAGCGAGTGCTCGCCGCTTCCGAAGAGGATGGGCCCGACGCCCGCCCTGTTGGCGGCCGCGTGAACCAAGGCTTCCCGACCTACGCTGGTGGAGGGAGCGTCGTCTCGCCTGACCTTGAGGGCCGCCTCGCCCCTCTCCGTCGCGACGAGGAAGACCGCGTTCCTGAAGCCCTTCCCGAGAAGGACCAGCGACCCGCCCTCGACCGCCACCCTCTCCACCCCGAGCGCCTCCATGTCCCGCAGGACCCGCTCGGCGTACCCCGGCACCCTCCTCGGGTAGGAGAGCTGGAGCCTCAGCTCGGCCGGCAGGGCGCGCAGCTCCACCCAGTCCAAGCCCTAATATGTCCTGCCTCGTGGCTAAATTTCACCGCGTCGACCGGCAGATGGGGGATGAAGAGGGTTGCAGTATCCGACGACGGATGAGGAGCCCAGCTCACCCTGACCCCGCGCCCTCACCGTTTCAGAAGTATGACCTGCCTCGGGTCCACATTGCCGTACTGCTGCAGGAGGCGCGTCGCCTGCTCGACTAACCGTTCAGCGGAGTCATGTGTTTCGACCCAGAAATCGCCTATGTGTTTAGGGTTGCGAAACCTCTTTCCATTAGGATGCACAGGTTCGTGATGGACGAGGTAGCGTGTCCCACCTAACGGAATCGGCAGTTTGTCGCGGGTCAACCGCCCGGTCTCGACCAGCCACTTGGCAGATTGCTCCAGAAGGTCATTCCACCATCGCACCTCATACTCCCGTCCGTCGGGGAACCTGATGATCCTGTAGGGAAGCGCTGAACCCGGTTTCACTCTGAGGTCGGAGAGCGGGACGCCTTCGGTCTCATCGACCTTCACGTTGACCTGTGGCTGCGCCTGCCCGATCGGAGCCGGAGCCTCTCCGCTGAAGGGCGCGAACCTGAAGAGGACGAACGCCTTCCTCAGGACCTCACCGGGTTTTTCGTTCAAGATGTCCCAGCTGGTGATCCTCTTCTCCGACAGGGGCCTCTCCTTGAGAGCGTCATAGATCTCCCACCTCACGCCGTCGGTGGCGACGAAGTACCTGACGCCCACCTGGACGCAGTAGGCTATGTACTGGGTCAGGTCCTCGGTCTTGCCCAAGCTCTTCGCGCCTATGAACGCCAGAATGGTCCCGTCGTCTTTCATCAGCGCGTAGTCCGGCCTGCCCGCACCCGTCGAGTACTCAGGCTTCACCTGTGTCGGGTCCTCGGTGTTCCAGCCCAGAAGCCGGAGAAATGGATCGATCAGCGCGTACCTCGTCAGCATCTCGTTCTTGCTCAGCTCCGCCCTGAACTTCTCCGCACGTTGACGGAGCTCCTCGATCTTCCTTATGGCTTCCTCTAACATCCAGTTCTTGGCTCCGTTGCATAATATTTATGCGTTAAAGCTAGGATTATCGTGTCAAGACTTCCGGTACTTCCGCGTTGCGTCGTTATGGTGTGCTGGAGATGCTGAATCACCGGAGGAACGGAGGCCTGCCGTCGATGAAGGCGTCCAGGAACGCCGAATAACCCGATTCCCTGAGCTCCCGGAGCCTCTCCTCCGTTACCTCGAAGACCTCTGCGCTCCTTATGGAGGGTGCCACGTCCTTGGGCACCGAGACCTCACCGCGCTCGATCCAGCGGAGCAGAAGGTCCCTCGCCGACCTCAGGGCCCTCCTCTTGAGGACGTAGAGACGCTCGCCCGAGACCCAGGGGCCCGCGACGGTGAGCTGGTCCCTCAGGTGCTCCCCCACGAAGTCCTCCGCGTTCCTCAACCAGACCGGTGGTCCGACCCTCAGCTCCAGCGGTGGCAGCTCCAGGGATTCGATGTCGAAGAGCAGCAGCACCTCGTCGCCGTTCGACTCCGCGGCCCACCTACGGACGACGAAGCCCTCCTTCTGAAGGCGGCGCTCGACGCTCCTGCAGAACTTTAGGACCTCTCCCCAGAGCGTGTCGGCCGGCAGCGACGGCAAATCTCTCAGCCTCACCGCCATCAAGCACCCGAGGAGGGGTCTCACGTCACCGCGGGACGGTGGCCTCGGATCGAAGAAGCTCAGTGACGGAGAGGAGAGGAAGAGCCTCGATGCCAGCACGAACTCAGAGAAGCGGGTCAGGCTAACGGCCGATGCGACGTTCCTGTTCCTGTCCACGGGGTCCGTGACGATCAGAGGGCTGTTGGGGAAGAGAGCCCTCAGCTCCTCCTCCGTGAAGGTACCGGTCATGTCGATCGCCTTGCCGGGCCTCCATCCCGATCCGTCCCTGAGGAGCTCTAGGAAACCGTTGAACCTCAGGACCAGCAGCTCCGTGAGGTAGCCGCTGAACCCGCTGATCCTGAGCTCAGCGCCGTAGACGCCGATCCCGCGCATGAACGCCTTCGCCAGCCTGATCTCTGTCCTGAGGCGGTCGTCGAGCCTCGAGAGGACGTACCTCGTGTGGTAGGGAGTCCTGTCGACGGGGCTCAGCCATTTTCCGGGCTCCGTTGCGTAGCATCCGACGACGTTCACGGTCACGTCGCCGAGGAAGCCCTCCACGTATGGATGGTCTGCGTACCTGAGCCTCCAGCTCGCACCGATGTCCTCGAGCGCCCTCGAACCCCGCTCGACCACCATCTTCTCCAGCAGCTCCCTGCCCACGCCCGGTGAGAAGTGGACGAAGACGTCCACCTCGGGCCTCGATCTTATCCAGGTCCCCTTGGCCGCCGATCCCTCGAGGGTCGTCCTGACGTGGCCCTCAACGCCCCTGAAGGCCTCCTCAACGGCCCTCAGAACCCTCTCCGCTACAGTCCTGAGCCTCCTCTCCTCGTACTCCGTGGGCACAGCGATCCGCCTGGCGGCCTCGAGCACGCCCTCCAGTTCTCCCGCTCCACTCTTCACAGGGCCATCACCGGCCCTCACCGGGCCCATAGGGGGTTCTGGGACCGCATGATCGAGACGAGCTCGTCCAGCGTCCTCCTCGAGCCCTCGTCGAGCCTGGAGCTGAACTTGGAGAGGAGGAGCCTCGCGTCCCTCTCCGGCACCGCAACGTACAGGACCTCGCCCTCCTTCACCTGCCTTCCCACGGTCACGCCCCGTATCGAGATCGCCACCTTCATCCCGACCGTCGCCCTCGAGATCGGCCGCCCGCTCTCCTGGATCTGGTGTATCTCACCCACGTGCCTGCCGGAGGAGTTGACGAGCGGCACACCGGGCGCTATCTCACCGGCGAGGACCTCGACTCCGAAGATCGCCGGGTCGCTCCTCCTGAAGACGAAGCCCTCGAGGAACTTCACCTTGCCCGGCTTGACCAGCTTCCCGAACTCCGCCTCTTCCTCCTCACGCCTCCGCTCCTCGACCCAGCCGACGTACTCGTCGACCAGCCTGAAGAGCACGGTCCCTTTGAAGATCCTGACGCCCTTGCTGTTGGCCTCGAGCTCGATTTCCTTGTCGACGTCGACGTTGAAGGCCAGTATGTTTCCGAGGTAGGGGTCCTTCCTCCGCACTACCTCGGCCTCCACCACGTCCCTTTTCGAGACCTTGCCGATGTCCGCCAGCCTGATGGGTATGTTCCTCTCCCTGAGGAAATTGACGATCGCCTCGAGGGAACCGATCGTGTCTGCTTTCACCACCAGACCCACCTTGTCGGTGGTGATCCGGAACTCGGCCAGCTCCTCCTCCAGCATCCGCTCGATCTCGCTCAGCTGGGACTCTTCTCTCACCAGCACCAACGGCGACCCTGGGAAAACTTCCTCCAGTCCCTCGGCGACCACCTTGACGCCCGATGAGGCCCTAACGCTCCTGACGCGCCTGAACCTGTCCCTCGGGTCCCTCATCTCGTCCAGCGGCTTCGGCATCAGCAGGGCCCTGACCTTCGTCACCACCGGGCCTCTCCTTCCAATGGCTGCGATCGTGTCGCCCTCGCTCAGAACGCCAGAGCTGACCACGACGTTCGCGGTGGCTCCGAGCCCCTCCTCCTCCACGATCTCGAGGACGACGCCCTCGAACCGGTCCTCTGAGACCGTGAGCTGCTTCGCCATGAAGGTCTGGGCGAGCCCGAGTATCACCAGCAGCAGATCCGGTATCCCCTCACCGGTCTTCGCGCTGACCGGCACGATCGCCAGGGTCCTCCTGAAGTCGGTTATCCTGGTGTAGAGGTCGGCCGTGAAGCCGAGCTTCGAGAGCTCGCCCACCAGCATGTAGGTCCTGGTCTCGAGCTCCTCCACAACCCGCCTGTCCTGCCTCGCCAGCGCCTCCTTCAGCGGTGCGTCCGGGACGGGCCTCCAGCCCGGTATCATGTCGATCTTGTTCAGAGCCACCACGAACGGCGTCCTCCTCGAGCGGAGGAGCTGAATGCTCTCCACCGTCTGCTCCTGGACGCCCTGCATCACGTCCACCACTAGTATCGCCATGTCGGCGACCGACCCTCCCCTCTTCCTCAGGTTCGCGAAGGCCGCGTGCCCCGGCGTATCGATGAAGAGGAGCCCAGGCAGCCGTATCTGGGCCCTGACCTCGCCCAGCAGCCTCCTGCAGGCCTCGACGACGGCATCGTAGGGGAAGAGGCTGGCGCCTATGTGCTGCGTGATCCCTCCCGCCTCCCTCTGCGCGACGATCGTGCCCCTCATCTTGTCCAGCAGGCTGGTCTTGCCGTGGTCCACGTGCCCCAGCACCACCACTATCGGTTCCCTGAGCCAGGTCGTCTCCTGCATCCCAACTCACCGCGTCGTCCCCATTAATCACGTATTTGCTGCCCCTGAAGGAACCGGCGCGTCAGCTCAGGTGCTGCGGTCCCCCTGAAGTCCGAAGGCGAGCGCGTAGACGTATCCGTCGACCAGGGCCTTTACGCTGGCGTCGACGACGTTCCTCGAGACCGAGGTGGTGGACCACGTCCTGTGCCCGATGCTGAACTCCGTGTAGACCCTGACCGAGGCCGACGTTCCGTCGTCGGAGCCTATCACGGAGACCTTGTAATTGGTCAGCCTGACGTCCTCGAGCTGCCTGAACCTGATCACAAGGGCCCTCCTGAGGGCCACGTCCAGCGCGTGCACTGGGCCCACGCCCTCCCCTGAGGAGGAGACGATCGAGTCGCCGACGGCCACGGTTACGGTCGCCCTCGAGTTCAGCCCTCGACTGCCCTCGTACCCGGTCTCGACGTGCCAGGAGACGAGCCTGAAGGGTTCGACGAGCCTACCGAGAGACCTCAGCAGGAGCAGCGTGACCGTCGCCTCGGCTCCCTCGAGGTGGTGACCGTCCGCCTCCATCCTCTTCACCTCCTCCAGCACCCGCCCTGCCTCCTCCCTGCTCAGCTCTATCCCGAGGCGCCTCGCGGCCTCGACGATCGTCGCCCTCCCAGCGAGCTCCGAGACCGAGAAGGACCTCTCGTTACCGACCGAGGAGGGATCGACGTGCTCGTAGGCCCTCGGGTTCTTCAGCACCGCGTCGATGTGGACTCCGGCCTTGTGAGCGAAGGCGTTCCTTCCGATGTACGGGTGGTTGGGCATGACCGGGAACCCCGTGAGCTCGGAGACCGTCAGCGCCACCTCCCTCAGCCTGCGCAGCTTCTCCCTCGCACCGCCACCGAGGCAGTCTAGGCCCATCTTCAGCACCAGCGCCGGAATTACCTGCGTAAGGTCAGCGTTGCCGCACCTCTCCCCCAGTCCGATCATCGTCCCCTGTACGTGCCTCACCCCCTCTTTCACTGCGACGATCGTGTTGGCGACCGCGCAGCCGGCGTCGTTGTGGGTGTGTACGCCCAGCGTCACCCCCGACTTCAGCAGTTCCCGCACCTCCCTGACGATCGACTCAACCTCGTGGGGTAGGGAGCCGCCGTTGGTGTCGCAGAGGACCACGGCCCTCGCACCGCCCTCCAGCGCGGCCCTCAGCACGGAGACCGCGTAACCCGGCGAGTCCTTGTAACCGTCGAAGAAGTGCTCCGCGTCGAAGACCACCTCGAGCCCGTGATCGACCAGGTACTCCACCGACTCGGTCACCATCCTCAGGTTCTCCTCCAGCGAGCACCTCAGAACCTCGGTCACGTGAAGCGTCCAGGACTTCCCGAAGATCACAGCGACCGGGACGTCGGCCTCGAGTATCGCGTTGAGCGACTGGTCCTGCTCGGGCCTGAGGTCCTTCCTGCGGGTGCTGCCGAACGCCGCGACCCTGCTCCTGGATAGCCCCGCCTCCCTCAGCGCCTTGAACACCAGGGAGTCCTTCGGGTTGGAACCGGGCCAGCCTGCCTCTATCAGGTCCACCCCGAGTTCGTCGAGGAGCTGCGCCACCCTGATTTTGTCGCGGAGGGTGAAGGTTACGCCTCTCGTCTGTGAGCCGTCCCTGAGGGTCGTGTCCAGAAGCTCGACGTAATCGATTCGACCACCCCGCGCCGACTCCGCAAACACGTCGCCTCAAATATTTTTTGGAAGCGGGGGAGTCCCCGTCTCCGGGGAGTTCTGGAGCCGAGGAGGGTGAGACTTTCCTGGCCTCCCTGGCCTGGTGAGCGAGAGGAGTCGATCCACGAAATTCCTCTGCTGATGGAAATTCCGGTCGCTCGGCCTTTGTTCTGTTTTCCCGCTCACAATCAAACTACCGATTCCTCAAGTAGCCGCCTGGGCCGGGATTTGAACCCGGGTCACCGGCTCGACAGGCCGGTATACTAACCTGGCTATACTACCCAGGCAACCCAGCCAGACATCTCGATTCCGAAGCCAACTCATAAACTCAAGCCACGTTAGGGCGCAGCTTCGGACCTAACTAAATGAGGAGGAGAGGTGCGCTGCACCCGTTCGTGGGACGCGTTGAACCGCGCCGCAACCCGGCTGCCGTGCTCCGGTTCGAGGGGCCTCGTGAGGGCCCGAAGGTACCGTTCGCCCCGTGAGCCCCCAGCTCCTGGAACGTTTAAATCGGAACTCAGAGCAGTGATGGAGACGATGATGAACACCGCCTTCTGATCGGTGATGAGGGGGAATACCGCTGAGCTTTCCGCAACCCTTACGAACTCTGAACCCCGGCCCTTCCCTGCGCACCGAATGCCGATCTGATGACAAAGCGTAGCGCTCGATGATTCGACGCCGGCTTCCGGTCACCGAGAAGCAACCTACGTCAGCCGAGCAGCGCGCTCTCGACGAGCCGCTTGTGGGCCCTCCTCAGGACCTCCGAGACCGCCCTGGGTGAGACGCCGAACAGATCTGCCAGCTCCCTGGTACCGACCCGCTTCGGCACCTCGTAGTACCCGAGCTCGAGGGCAGCGAGGAGGAGCTGCTCCTGCCTGGGCTTCAGCCTCGGCCTCCGCTCGACCTCCCTCAGCTGCACCACCTCCTCTATCGACGGCCTGAAGCCGCGCGCCGTGACCTCCCGTATCAGGTCGTTGAGCTCCGAGGGCTCGTCGAGCAGCACCCTGATCCTGATCCCACGCTCGTCCTCGGAGACGCCTATCACCTTCCTGAGGGGTATCCCAGACATCGCGCACATGCACCTGCTGGTCCGGACTAGACCTACCAGGGAGGAGCCGTCGTGGGACCGGAGGAACTTGGCACCGACCACGCCGCTCGCGGACCCCACCAATCCCTCCACCTCGCTGGGCTGCGCTCCCTCCGACCTGACCTTCACCAGTGCGGTGACACCTCCCGTCTCCTGGTTGGGCACGCACCTCACGATCCCAGACTTCAGGCCCTTCGACCTGAGGAACTGGGACCAGGGGCAGTGGAAGGGCAGGAGGAGCTGGACCAGCATCAACCCTCCTCATTTGAAGAGTATGCTGAGTACGCTATAAGCTGTGGAGCAACCGGTTCAGCTGCCGGCGACCTGGCTGACGTAGGTGATCAGGCCCTTCTCCCTCAGCTCCTTCGAGAGCTTCTTGATGGCCTCGTGCACCTCCCTCTCGGTCTTGGCGCCGGTGCAGACGAGCTTGCCGCTCGCGAACATCAGGATCACCACCTTCGGCGACGACATCCGGTAGATCAGCCCGGGGAACTGCTCCGGCTCGTACATCACGTTCTCGAGAGTGTTGGCGGCGAGCTCCAGGTCGATCCTGCCGAAGAGGTCTATCGAGGCCACGATGTTTTGTATCTCGATGATCGGCTCCTCCTTGATCAGGAAGCCCTTCTCCTTCAGGAGACGGACCACGCGCATCACGGCCCTCCTCGCCTCCTCCTCGCTCTTCGCTCCGGTGCAGACCATCTTGCCGCTGCTGAAGATCAGCGTGGCCGTCCTCGGCTTCTCGAGCCTGAAGACCAGTCCCGGGAACTGGGCCGGCTTGTAGTCCACCTGCGGGAAGGCGTTCTGTATCGCCTGGAGGTCGAGCTTCTGGTTCAGGGTGACCGATGCGACCACGTTCTGTATCTCGATCTTGGGTTCAGGGTACTGCTGGCCGCTCATCCTTTCCTTAAAAAGGGATGAGTACCACGTTATAAGATTTTCTGGTAGCTCGTGGGTGGGTGCAGCCCTCGAGCTCGACGAGGTGGAAGGAGAAAAGGGCGAAGGCCCTTTACCGCGGCGGGGTGGGATGCGACGGGATGGGTGGGACCCACGTTGGCCTCGTGATGGCAGGTGGAAGGGGAACGAGGATGGGTGGCGTGGAGAAGGCGCTGCTGGAGATCGACGGCAGGCCGATGGTGGAGCACGTCCTCGAGAGGCTGGCGCTGGTCAGGTCTCTTCGGAGGGTAATCTGCGTCACCAGCCCTTATACCCCGACCACCACCTCACACTTGAGGCGAAGGGGCATCGAGGTCTTCGTGGCCTCTGGCAAGGGCCATTACGACGACCTTCACGAGGCCATGGAGTCCATGGGTTCGGGCAGCTACGCCGCCTTCTCCGCGGACGTCCCGTTCATCAACCCGGCAAAGGTCGAGGAGCTGCTGGTGAGGCACCACGAAGGCGACCTGAAGGGAATGCGGATGGTAGTGGTGACCGTTCCGGTGAGGCTCGCGGTCTCGCTGGGGATGAGGCCCTCTGCGCCCCACGGTATGATCGGCAAAGATCTGCAGCACTCGGGAATCAAGCTGATCCACCACGAGGCCGGTACGCCGCTGGACCTGCTTCTCTCCGGGATGTACGTCCTCACGGTTGAGGAGGAGAGCTTCGCGGTCAACGTGAACACGCCCGAGGACCTGGAGGCGGCCAGAAGGTTGGCGAGGAGGTTCGCGCTCTGAGGTGGTCCGGAATGTCGGGAACGTCGCGCGATAACTGCACGGAGGAGGATCTGCTACGTTTCATCTCGAGCAGGAGGTCGTCGAAGCTGCTGGGAGAGGGGGAGGTCCCGTTGGAGAAGGTCCTGAGGGCGCTGGAGGTGGCCTGCACTGCGCCGAGCGCGCACAACGCCCAGCCGTGGCGGGTGGTGGTGATCAGGGACAGGCAGGTTCTGACCGAGCTGCTCGAGGCGATGGCTGAGGAGTGGCGGAGGGACCTCAGGTCGGACGGTTTCCCGGAGTGGAAGGTGGAGGCGATCGTTAGGGAGTCGATGAGGAGGACGCTGAGGGCCTCGGTGGTCGTTGTGGTCTGCATGACGATGGGGGACATGGACCGCTACCCTGACGAGAGGAGGAACGGTTTCGAGCGCGTGATGGCTATCCAGTCGGTGGCGGCCTTCATCCAGAACCTGCTGCTGGCACTGCACGCCATGGGTCTGGGAGCATGCTGGAGGTGCGGGCCCCTCTTCGCCCCCGACGCGGTCAAAAGGGTGCTCGGGCTTCCGGAGGACTTCGAGCCCCAGGCCCTGATCGAGATCGGCCTTCCTGGAGGGACGAGGGACGCGGAGAGGAAGCCGCTCTCCGAGATCGCCGCGCTCGACAGGTGGGGGAGGCAGCTCTGATAGCGCTGCTCTCGGGTGGCGTCGGGGGATCCAGGCTCGCCGCAGGCCTCTACGAGCTGCTCGGGGAGGAGCTGGTGGTGATCGTGAACACCGCCGACGACGAGGTGGTCTACGGGCTGCACATCTCGCCCGACGTGGACACGGTCCTCTACGCCCTCTCCGGGATCGGCGACTGGGAGAGGGGATGGGGGATAGCCGGGGACACGTTCAGGTGCAACGAGGCCCTCGGGAGGCTCGGGAGGGAGAACTGGTTCAGGATAGGCGACGCCGACCTGGCCACGAATCTGCTCAGGACCGAGCTCCTCTCCTCGGGGATGAGGTTGTCGGATGTGACGGAACTGATCGCCCGTAAGCTAGGAATCAGGTGCAAGGTGATTCCGATGACCGACAGCCGCGTCAAAACCACCGTCTTCACCTCGGAGGGGCCGATGAGCTTCCAGGAGTACTTCGTCAAGCGTAGGGCTGAGCCGGAGGTCCTCCGGATAACCGTTGAGAGGTCTCCCGATGAGGAGGCCGCGCCGGGGGTGATCGAGGCGCTGAGCCGGTCCGAGGCGGTGATCGTCGCTCCGAGCAATCCGATCCTGAGCGTCAGGCCGATCCTCGAGACGCGGGGAGTTCTCGACGCTGTGAGGTCGAGCGGGGCGGTCAAGGTGGCCGTCTCGCCCATCGTCGGCGGAAGAGCGCTGAGAGGCCCCGCGGACAAACTGATGAAGGCCTTCGGGATGGAGCCGTCCGCGTACGGAGTGGCCAAGTACTACTCCGAGCTCTTCGGGCTCGACGGGATGGTGATAGACAGGGTTGATGCCGAGCTCGCCCACAGGATCGAGTCGGAGCTGGACGTCAAGGTGCTCGTCACGGACACTTTGATGACCGACAGGACGAGGGCGGTGAGGTTGGCCTCCGAGGTCCTCCGCTTCGCCAGAAGTCTCAGATAGAGGCGCGTCGACTGAAATCGCGGTGGGACGTTGAGCGGGCCCGTCAAGGAGCACAGGGAGGCCGCTCCGAGATCGGTCACGGTCGGGATCGTAACCGCCAGCAGCTCGAGGTACGCCAGATCGCTGCAGGGCGAGGCCGTCGCGGACGAGTCGGGCGATGCGGTGGAGGAGGTCCTGAGGAGAGCCGGACACGCGGTGAGGAGGTACGGGGTGGTCGACGACGACGTCCGGATGATCAGGAGGACACTCTACAAAGCGCTCGAGGAGGGCTGCGACGCGTTCGTCGTCATCGGTGGGACCGGCGTGACCTCCAGGGACGTGACCGTCGAGGCGCTAAGGCCCCTCTTCGACAAGGAGCTTCCCGGGTTCGGTGAGGTCTTCAGGGCCGAGAGCTACCGGCGGATCGGTGGGGCCGCGATGCTCAGCAGGGCCACTGCGGGCGTGATCAGGGGGATGGTGGTCTTCGCGTTCCCGGGATCACCGGACGGCGCGCGGTTGGCGGCCGAGATCGTTGCTGGCGAGCTGCCGCATCTCGTCCACCTCGCGAGGCGGTGAGGTGCGGGGCGTGGCGAAGGGCCCCGAGGGCGCTCAGCTCGTCCTGCTCGAGACCGATCCCTGGAACTTCGCGCCGCTCTCACTCCTCCGCTCTGTTCCGGAGCTGAGGGTTGGGGCCCTGACGCTGCTCGAGCGGGCTGCCGGGCTCGGGGTCGAATGCGGGGCACCGATCGTTGTCCTCACCCGGAGGTACCTCCGTGACCTGCTCGGTGAGAGGTTGGGAGAGGGCTTCGCCGCGGACGCCGACTCTATCGAGACGGAGCGTGTGCTGATTCTGGACCCGACATACCTCGTTGACGGCGCGCTGAGGGACCTCCTGAGGCGGCTCGACTCGCCCGGAAGGGCCTTGGTCTCCGACGGCCGGCTGGTGGCTGCGCTGGTGAGAAGGGTCGCGCTCCTGGACGCCTTGAGCGACCCCGGGTCCGATTCGGGCTTCACGGCGAAGGACCTCCTGAGGTCTCTCTCGGACGAGCTCGAGGAGAAGTTCGATGTCGGAGGGCTCCTCAGGATCGGGTCTGTCTGGGACCTCATACCGGTGACGGAGATGCTGCTCCCCTCGGAGCTGGACCGGCTGGTCGACGGCAGGATCCTCGGGGACGTGGACGAGCAGGTCAGGGTGCTGGGTGACCGTTCGAGGATCCACATCGGTCGCGGATCGGTGCTGGAGCCGTTCGTCACGCTCGACCTGAGGAGAGGCCCGATCTTCATCGGCGAATCCGTCAGGGTCATGTCGCACACCAGGATCGAGGGGCCCTGCTTCGTCGGCGACGGTACGGTCGTCTTTCCGGGATCGAACGTCGCATCCTCCTACATAGGACCCGTCTGCAGGGTCGGCGGAGAGGTGGAGAGCTCGGTCGTCCTGGGATACTCCAACAAGAGGCACTACGGCTACCTCGGCCACTCCTACGTCGGCGAGTGGGTCAACCTCGGTGCTGGGACCACCGTCTCGAACCTGAAGAACACCTACGGCACGGTGCGCGTCAGGTTGGGCGGCGCATCGGTTGACACGGGAAGGATTTTCCTGGGGCCCGTGATCGGTGACCACGTCAAGTCCGCGATAGGGACCCTCGTCTTCTCGGGGAAGTCCGTGGGCTCCTTCAGCCACATCTACGGGTTCGTGACCTCCGACGTCCCTCCCTTCGCCGTGTCGGCCAAGCCCCTCGTCGGCGAGCTCTTCGAGCTGGAGCTCGAGTCCGCCCTCGAGACAGCCAGGCGGATGATGTCGAGAAGGGGCCTTTCACCTTCGCAGGCCTATGAGAGAGCCGTCAGAGCGGCCTTCGAGCTGACCGCAGAGGAGAGGAGGTCCCACGGAGTGAGGAGGGAGAGGTTCAGGATTCCCTGACGGCCTGCTGCCCCCTCAGCTCCTCCCCGACTATCCTGCCGTCCCTGATCCTCAGCACCCTCCTAACGTACTCGGTGACCTCGACGTTGTGGGTGACGATAACGATAGTCTTGCCCCTCTCGTTCAGCTCCTTGAAGATCTCCATGATTTGTCTGCCGGTGTTCGTGTCCAGGTTCCCCGTCGGCTCGTCCGCGAGTATCAGCGATGGGTCGTTGGCGAGGGCCCTTGCGATCGCCACGCGCTGCTGCTCTCCGCCGCTGAGGAGGACGGCCTTGTGGTTGACCCTGTGGCTCAGGCCGACCTGCTCGAGGAGCTTCAGGGCCCTTCTCCGCCTCTCCTGTTCGGGAACCTTGCTCACGAGCGTCATCGGGAGCATCACGTTCTCGATCACGGTGAGGCGCGGTATCAGGTTGTAGTTCTGGAAGACGAAGCCGATCTCGCTACCTCTGAGGTGGGAGAGCTCGTCGTCGCTGAGCCTCGATACGTCCTTCCCCCTGAACAATATCCTGCCCGACGTCGGACGGTCGAGGAGGCCCATCAGGTTGAGGAGCGTCGACTTGCCGGAGCCGCTTGGTCCCATGATGGCGATCATGTCGCCCTCCCAAACCGTAAGGTCGATGCCCCTGAGGGCGTGAACTCGGGAGGCGCCGGAGTTGTAGAACTTCTGGACCGACTCAAGCCTGATCAGCGGTTTCCGGTCCCCGTCCATGTCCACCTCTCCTCCTTGCCACCAGCAGGAGGTACGCGAGGCTGATTATGAATGCGGCCCATCCCGCGATGCCGAACGCGTAGGAGAGTTCAGATGAGGTTCGAGCGGTGACGGTGGTGGTCTGCGTCGTCTCGAAACGGGCAGCGCTGCCCTCGATCTTCACGGATACCGGCACCGAGTACTCCGAAACCTCGCCGAACCTGTCCCTGTACGTGAAGACCAGCAGCACCCGACCGCTATCGCCCCTGAGCCTGCCCTCGACGGAGAACGACTTCTGCTCCCCCGGCTGGACGTCTCCCAGGTACGACGGCGTCGAGGAGGCCACGTCGTCTCCCCTCAGCTCCACCCACACGGTCCTCGAGGTGGTGAGGCCCTCGTTCAGCAGGTCGCCCGTCACCGAGAAGAGCCTAGAGGCAGGGTCCTCGGTGAGGACGTCCAGGTTGAAGACCTTCAGGGACACCAGGCCCTTAACAAGCACCCCGACCTCCCTGCTCTCGGTGAGCAAGCGGCCGTATCGGTCCTTGTACGTGACCGTGACCGCGACCCTGTAAACTCCCTCCGAGGCTGTCGGCGATGGGATAACTCGTGCTTTGAACTCGAGGACGCCGTCGGCCGGTACCGCATCGGCCCTGAAGATCCCAGAGCTGAGGAGCGTCAGGGGAGGAGCTGCCGAGACGACCACCTCTACGTCTGACACCTCGCCGCCTGAGACGTTCCGGAGCCTGAAGCTCAGCTCACCCTCCCTCCCGAGCGTCAAGGCGTTCCCACCCAAGTCCAGCTCGAACCCGTTCCGGACAGGCCGCGTCAGCGCAAGCCCGACGTCCAGGACCTCCACCCGCCTCGTCCCCGAGGAGTCGAAGTACTCGGCCCTAAGCGTGAGCGTCACAGGTCCCTCGGTAGCGCCTGGAGAGGCGTAGACCTCCACGAGATCCTCGAGGACCACCAGCTCTCCCACGCCGATCGACTGGAGCTCGACCCTCGAGCCCTTGAGCAGGGTCAGCGGAGAGCCCGGTGCGGTTGATATGCTCAGCGTGACGCCCCTGAGCGCCTCGGTCCCCGCGTTGCCCACCTCAAGCCTGAGGGGGTTGACGGTCCCCGCGATGAGCGTCCTAGGCTCCACCCTCACCTCGATCCCCGGCCTCCCTCTAAGGGGTATCTCGATCGGGTAATCGAACCTCCTCTTCGTCCCCCACTCGAGCACGTACTCCACCCTGAGCGTCGCCTTGGCCCTCGTCGGCGCGTTCCTCTGCGGCACCAGATCGAATCCGAGAGCGTAGACTGTGCCGGCGGCCGGTCCCGCCACAGATGTGACGACGGCCCCTCCGTCTGGACCCCTGAGGCCATCCGGGAGCTCGAGCTCGGCGGAGAGGCGGTTGATCGGCAGCCTCTCCCTGAACGCGAGGGAGACGGTCAGTCGGCCCAAGGAGCCGTACTCCGGAGGAACGCCGGAGGCCCAGTCGACGTCGAGGAGCTCGGGCATGCCAGGGTTCGCCTTCAGCTCCAGCTCGATCGGCTCCGTGAAGGTCGAGGAGGCGACGTCTCCGTTCTTGTCGACGTAGTTGTACCTCACCAGAACCTCGAGATCGTAGGTTCCAGGGGAGGCATCGGGTGAGACGTCGAGCTCGAACGTGAGGTAGACCGCGTCACCGCTCCTCGCGGGGGCCGGAGAGTATGCGACGGGCGTTGCCGATCCGTCGGACGATCTGAAGGGGCCGGAGAGCCTGAGCTCCGCAGCGACGCCGAAGACCACCTCCTTCCTCGTGTTGATGAGGACGACCGTAAGGGGCATCCGCTCGTCGCCGGGACCCGCATCGACCTTCACCCCAGGACTCCCCCAGTACCAGTCGACGACCGAGAGCGAGTCGCTCTGCGGTAGCCTTGCGGCGTGCGAGGGGATCGAGAGGGCCGCGATGGTCAGGGCTAAGACCAGGACCGGTACGAGAAGGGAGCGCAAGACCGGCTCACCGCTGCTCGGCCTTTCAGGTCTGTACCTCCCACTCCTCGACGAAGACGACCTTCCTGACGTCCTTTATCGAGTCGGCCACCTCCCTCACGAGCGACCTCTTGACGACCTGCAGCCCCGGCAAATTGAAGACCTCCTTCGGAAGTTTGATGGTTACAACCCCGCCCTCGATCTTGACCTCCGTGTTGCTGCTGTTCGCCTCGGGGACGTGCGAGTGGAGGAGCGACAGCACCTTCTCGGCGTCGTCGGTGATGATTTTCCTCACCCAGACCTCGCACTCGAGGGTCTTCCCGGCCAGCTGGTGGTTGAAGTCGACCTGGACCCTGCCAGACTCGATGCTCCTCACGACGCCCTCCCTTCCGTCCACGACGAGCCTCGTCCCCACAGTTATCGGCTGGTCGAGGTCCTTCAGCCTCCTGATCGGTATCACCTTGACCTTGCTCGGGTCCCTCGGACCGAAGGCCCTCTCGGGCGGGATCACGACCACCTTGTGCTCGCCCTCCCGCATCCCTATCATCTCCTCCTCCAGCGCCCTCAGCAGCATCCCCTTCCCTATCACGGCGAGCCTCGGCTCGAAAAGCGCGCCAGCCCCGCTCACGCCCTTCTCCTTCGCCTTCTCCTCCAGCGTCGTGTCGACGAGCTCCCCCGTCTCCTTGGCGGTTATCACGTAATCGACCAGGACGAAGCTCCCGTTCTCCACCGCCGGCGCCGCCTGCACCTCGCCCTGCTCGGCCATCGTGGACCACCTCTTCGCGCCTGTTAAAAACCCAAACCGTAGGCCTTGCGGAGGGCCCGCCGATCCCGCGGGCAAGCTTTAATGTGGGGGTGGAGCCCTACGGACGTGCTGTCGCAGGAAACGACCCGGGTCGTGACGGTAACGCTGAGGCCCAGCAACGAGGCCCTCCTGAAGGCCACCCTTCTGCTGAAGCAGGGAGGTCTGACGGTCGAGCGGATGGAGCTGAGGAGGGAGGGCGACGCGCTGAGGGGGACCATCGTCGTGTCGGGCAAGGAGGGGAAGATCAGGTGGTTCGTGGAGAAGGCCAGGACCCTCCCCTACTTCCTCGGTGCAGAGCTGAGCGATTAGCGGTGCGGGTTCGTTGGGACATTACCTGATCAGGATCGTCGTCGAGTCCAGCGGCCTGCCGGAGCTGCTCCGAGCTCTGCTGACCCGAATGCGTGACCGTCTCAAGGCGGCTTACGTCGGCCCCGAAACCGACGGAGAGAGGGAGGTGCACGTCGAGGTCGAGTGCGGAGAGGAGGAGATCGGCGAGCTGTTGGGGACGCTCAAGGCCCAGCGCGGCCTCTCCTCGGTCAGGGCCGAGAGCGTCGAGGCAAGGTTTTTGTTGGATCCCTACGAGCAAGGTCCTCGTGAGCGGAGCTAAGGTTTACTACGACTCCGACGCGTCCCTCGAGCCTTTGAGGAACAAGACGATCGCGGTGATAGGGTACGGGAGCCAGGGAAGGGCGCAGGCCCTGAACCTGAGGGACTCGGGGCTGAAGGTCGTCGTCGGGCTGAGGAGCGAGGGGAGGAGCTTCGAGCAGGCGCGCTCCGACGGGTTCGAGCCAGTTCCGATCGAGGTGGCAGCGGAGAAAGGAGACGTGATCCTGATGCTGGTCCCGGACGTGCCGATGGCGGAGGTCTACTCGAGGTACGTCGAGCCCCATCTCAGGCCCGGCAAGACGCTCGTCTTCGCCCACGGCTACAACGTCCACTTCGGCAGAATCAAACCTCCGAAGGATGTCAACGTCGTCCTGGTGGCTCCGAAGTCGCCCGGTCCTCTGCTGCGCCAGAAGTTCCTCGAGGGGAGGGGAGTTCCCGCGCTGGTGGCGGTGCACAACGACGCCACCGGCGACGCCAAGTCGATAGCCCTGGCCGTGGCGAAGGGACTCGGGTGCACGAGGGCCGGCGTCATAGAGACGACCTTCGCGGAGGAGACCGAGACCGACCTCCTCGGCGAGCAGGCGGTTCTGGTGGGCGGCGTGATGGAGCTGATCAAGAAGGGCTTCGAGGTCCTCGTCGAGAGCGGATACCAGCCGGAGCTCGCATACTTCGAGGTCTGCAACGAGCTGAAGCTGATCGTCGACCTGATCTACTCCAGCGGGATAACCGGAATGCTCAGGGCCGTCTCGGACACGGCGAAGTACGGCGGTCTGACCGTCGGCCCCAAGATCGTGGACGACCGGGTGAAGGAGAACATGAGGGCCGCGCTGAGGGCGATAAAGAGCGGTGAGTTCGAGAGGTCCTGGACTGGAAACCCGAGGGCCTACGAGGAGCTGGAGAGGCTGATGCGGGAGATGGAGCAGCACCCGATAGAGCGCGTCGGAAGGGAGCTCAGGGCGAAGGGCCTGCTCTGATTTCCCTCAAGTGAGGACCGCCTCGACCTTACCCAGTATCTTCGCCTTCCCTCCCCGAGGAAGGGCCAGCGGCTCCTGGCAGACCAGGCACTTCACCACGATCTTGGCGTGGTCGAACACCACCTGCCGGTTGCCGCAGCTCTGGCAGCTGACCAGGAGGAACCTCGACCTCGGAGATGGGACCAGCGATGCCGGATCGATCCTCGAGGACAGGGGCCTCACCTCACGATCTCGAGCTTCCTGAGCCTGACGCCCTCCCGCATGACCTTGCGGCCGCACTTGTTGCAGGTAAGTACGAGCGTCTTCTTCTCGGTCGTCTTGGCCTTGTTACGCTGGATCGGGTACTTCTGGCCTCCGTAGCCGTGGAGCTCCCTCTCGTGTCTCCGGGCTCCTATCGCGAGCGCCCTCTCCTTCCCCTTCCGGTAGAGGGAGACCTTGTGCTCGGTGTGAGCGTTACACTTGGGGCAGTACGTGTTGATCGCCTCGGGGACCTTCACGCCTCCTTGCCCCTCCCGCATTGAGATAAACCTCAACCGCCTCCAGCAGGACCCGGGTCAGGGAATCCCACCCTCTCCCTTCGCTGACCTGTGCGGACGTCGCCTGGACGTCCGTGGAACCTTTGGCTTAATTCACAGGCTTCTCCCGGCTCCTGAGCCCATCCTCCGGCTTCGCATCGGCGCTTCCCGTGTTTTGAAGGCGGTTCTTTATGAAGAGCAAGGTAGATACAGCGATGTCCGTATTCAAGTCGATGTTCGGAGAAGAAGCGCTGTCCAGTAAGCCGAAATGGATGAAGGTAGAGATGGTCCAGAAGGCATTCATATACTACCTATTGCTCAACGCGGTGTGAACCCGAGACGAAGGACACCAGCGGGAGAGGAGGTTATAGAGCCTTAGGGAATTAAGCCACAAGGCAAATATGATGGAATGAAAATGAATAAGGAGAAAGAAAGGGGAGGGGTTGCGTTTCGGCTGGTTCATCTGTGTCAGCCTAGACGGCATCTGGGAACCCCGAGAGAGGCTTGGCACTTATATGCGTCGGGTGGGTACGGACGTACCCACTGATTAAAGTTGGGTGCCAGCCCCTCAGGGTTCTTCCCTGCCGTCTAGGCTGGCACCCTCAACCTCTCTCGGGGCCATTTCGCGATGGTCCAGATCCTCTTTAACAGCCTCTCCTCGTCTTTGGCCGTGTGTTCTGTCTTTCCTAGCACGGCTGACGTTAGCCTAGATAATGCCGTTCTTGCGGTTTTGCTGTAGAACTTGTTCACCCCTTTACTTCCGTTGAACAGTCCTGAGAACCTCCTCAGTTTGTGGTACGAAGTAAAGCGGCCGATGTAGGGCATCAGCTCAGCCAAGGCCTCTCTGCCCATCAGGTGGTTCTCATCGGTTATCCCCAGTTCTTCCACTACTTCGTCGTACACCGGATATCTCTTCCTCGCCTCCTCGACTATCCTCTTCGCCTGCCTCTCAATCTTCTTTTTTGTCGTTTTTATCAAATCCTCTAAGTCTTCCCTCTCGTCGTCCGAGATCGACTGAAGTCGATTCTCATAGTCTTGAAGGGTCCTCATCAGACACCTCAAAGTTGATGCCATCCTCCTTATCACCAGGTAGTTCTCGTCTACTTTCTGGAACCACCTGTCATCGATTGTCATCATCGCTTTGATGTCGTTCTTTGCCGACTTCGACATCCCCAGCTTCTCCCTTACCTCCTTCACCATCCTAACCCTCCTGAGGTAGTAGACCTCGACGTCCCTCTTCAACAGCTCGATGAACGCATTTGTGTGGACTACTGGTATCACGTCGACGAATATCTGATCTCCGGGTTTCGCTGGTATCTCTGCTGGATCATCTACATGCTTGAAGCTTATTCCATCGACAGTGTAGGTTATCCTAAATCCGCTTTCGTTGTCTTTCTTCCTGTGGACATCACAATAAAACCTTGTACGACAGCGCGGATACTCTAGCTCCCGCTCCTCCCTTCCGATCTCCTGGGCCCCTGCCCGAAGGCGATGTCCGCCTCATCCCCGACGGTCGCCACCTGAAATCCAGGGCATAGGGGCCTTTCAGGTCCTCCACACATCGCCTTCCCCGGGGCCTCCGGGACCCGAACGACCACGGGTAACCTGGCGTCAGCCGGGCACCGACTCCTCCGGAAGCCCCGCCTTCCCCTCGAGGGACGACCCCCGGGAGAAGGCAGGAGGGCTTCCCCCGGAGGCTCCCTCAAGGGGCAGAAAAATGGAGAAACTGGTTGGCGGGATGAGCAGGAGATGGCGGGCCTCCTATACCTCGTCAGATGAACTGCATCAGCAGAGGCATCACTAGGTGGATGAAGATCAGGGCGATAGCTCCCGCGATCACCAGCCTAGCACCGAGCCACTCCTGCCTGAATCCGACCGCGAGCAGCAGCCCGACGACTATCATCGACAGGCCGAGCGCGTCGACCACAGGCGTAGCTATCTCGATCAACGCCAGAAGCACCTGCTTGATCAGCTGCGCGATTCGTTGTCCCACCTCCGAGGCCGTTATCCAAGCCATCATCTTCCCCTCACCCCCACCCCTGGCGCTCGCCCCCTCCGGACGGAGGTCATCGGGGACACCCGGGTCGGGACCCGGGGTCGCCCCTGCCCCGTCCCCTCACAGGAGGCTTCACCAGGGGCACCTTCATGCGCGCCCCTGCTCCCTTCGACGGGAGGAAAGAAAGGGGGTGAGGTTGCGCTTGCATCGATCATCAGCTGGAGTCTTCATCCTCGGCTTTGAGCGTCGGTGGCCACCGGCCCGGACTCTCCCGGTCGGAGGGACGCGGGCTTGGCGAGC
>Ga0105163_1000232_pt1 | contig 34776 bp, 36 predicted proteins | sample JNZ110809AmetaG_FD_81531 | JGI IMG/M metagenome (GOLD analysis project Ga0105163, IMG submission 81531) | Hot spring microbial communities from Jinze hot spring, China to study Microbial Dark Matter (Phase II) - JNZ 110809A | ecosystem: Environmental > Aquatic > Thermal springs > Hot (42-90C) >... | reverse complement strand
CTCCTGATCAGGAGCTCGATCCCCACCAGCCCGAAAAGCGTCGCAATCGGGTCGAACATCCCCCAGACGCCCGAGATGAAGACGGGAAGCGGGTTGAGGGCGTAGGCTGCGCATGCGAGCGTCCTTCTCCTTCCTCTGACGCCAACGAGCTTAGCGATCCGGTAGACCCAGAGGGCCACGAGGCCGTCGGCGATGACGATCGGCAGCTTGATCGCGAGGACGAGCCTCTCGAGCCCACCCGACGTTCCTCCGGCAAGGGCGTAGGCGGCCGAGGTGATCAGGAGCCAAACTGGCGGGTAGCTGTAGAACCCCCAGGGGAATGATGGGACCTCCGAGACCCGGTAGACGTTCCAGAAACCGGCGTTGAAGAGCTCGGCCGACTTGATCCAGACGTAGACGTCCCACGAGTGGCCCGTGAAGGGCGCGACCGCCAACCTCACCGCGAGGCCTGAGATTAGGATGAGCGCGAGGGCCCGCCGGTCCGACATCCTTCCCTCCCACCACCGCGTTTTATAAAATCCCTGCAGGGGCGTACCGCTACGGTACGTCCACGCCCGCATCGCCCCGATAACCTTTTACAGGTTGAGGGCACCGTATCGTCGGATGCAGCTGACGCTCTTCCAGGCGCTCGGGGTTGAGGGTAACCAGCGGCAGGCCTCCTCGGGGCGTTCGGAGGGCAGCGCCGAATCCGAGGTCTACTACCTGCTCTCGGCCGGTTACGACGGCAAAAGCGGGAAGGCCTACCTGAAGCTCTTCAACACCAGGACCAGGAAGGTCGAGCTCCTCTACGACGAGACGGGCCACCTTCCCTACTGCTTCACGGACCTCGACGAGGAGACGGTGAGGTACCAGCTGAGGGACATCGCCGACCGAATAGCGGGCGTCGAGCGGGTGAGGAAGTTCGACGCGCTGAGGCAGAGGGAGGTTGAGGTGACCAAGGTGATCGCGAAGGACCCCCTGACGATCGGTGGAAGGGCCAACTCGGTCCGGGAGAGGTTCCGGTGCTGGGAGGCAGACATACCGTACCACTTGAACTACCTGATCGACTCGGGTCTGATAACCGGGTCTCCATACGTCAAGGGCGATGACGGCAGATTGGTTCTCAGGGTCCTGAGCGATGAGGAGGCGATCAGGATAGCTTCGGGCCTGAAGGGCGTCAGGCGAGAGGACGTCGAGCTGGTGGCCGAGTGGATCAAGCTGCTGGAGGCGGAGCAGCCCGACCTGCCGGTCTGCGCGATCGACATCGAGGTGGCCGCACCGGTTGCCACGAGGGTCCCGAGCCCGAGCAAGGCGGAGGACAAGGTGGTGGCGATAGCCGTCAGGGGCTCCGACGGACGGAGGGACATCCACCTCCTCGCCAACAACGGCCAGACCGAGCGGACCGAGCGGGAGAAGGACGGCTACAGGATGATCGTCCACAGCTCCGAGAAGGAGATGCTCGAGGAGGTCTTCGCGGTCCTCGACGGAGAGTATGCGGTCGTGGCCACCTTCAACGGTGACGACTTCGACCTGCCGTACCTGCACAACCGCGCGAAGAGGCTCGGCATACCTGACGACAAGAACCCGATAGTTTTGGGGAGGGAGGGGGCAACCTTCGTCAGGGCAGCCCACGTCGACCTCTACTCTTTCTTCTCGAACAAGTCCATCCAGATTTACGCCTTCGACAACAGGTACAGGGAGTTCACGCTTGACGGCATCGCGCAGGCCGTGCTGAACAGGGGCAAGGTCCAGATCGAGGAGCCGATAGGTTCGCTCTCGCTGGAGAGGCTTGCGGAGTACTGCATGAACGACGCAGAGCTCACCTACGAGCTACTGACCTTCAACAACAGGCTTGTGCTGAGGTTAATGATCGTGCTCTCCCGGATCAGCAGGCTTCCGCTCGAGGACCTGTGCCGTCACGGGGTCTCCGGCTGGATCAAGAACCTGCTCTACTTCGAGCACAGGAAGAGGGGATGGCTGATCCCGACGCAGCAGGAGATCGTCGAGGTGAAGGGCGGGACCGTCACGAAGGCCGTGATAGAGGGGAAGAAGTACCGCGGAGCCATCGTGGTCGACCCCATACCCGGCATCCACTTCGACGTCAAGGTCGTGGACTTCGCCTCGCTGTACCCGTCGGCCCTGGACAGGTGGAACCTCAGCTACGAGACCATAAGGTGCCCGCATGAGGAGTGCAGGAGCAACGTGGTCCCCGAGACGACCCACTGGGTCTGCAAGAGGAACAGGGGCCTCCAGAGCGCCGTGATAGGAGCGCTGAGGGCGGTCAGGGTCGGTTTGTACAAGCCGAGGAGCTCAGACCGGTCCCTCCCGGAGGACCTCAGGGCCTGGTACGACGTGGTCCAGAAGGCCATCAAGGTCTTCCTGAACGCGTCCTACGGGGTCTTCGGCTTCGAGGAGTTCCCGCTTTACTGCCCTCCCCTCGCCGAGAGCACGGCTGCCATAGGGCGCTACGTCTTCAAGGCGGCGATCGAGAAGGTCCGGGAGCTGGGAGCGACCGTCGTCTACGGCGACACCGACTCGCTCTTCCTCAAGGGCGCAGACGAGAAAGTCCTCTCCGAGCTGATCAGATGGGCCGCCACCGACCTGGGTCTCGACCTGGAGCCGGACAAGGAGTACGTCTACGTCGTCTTCTCCTCCCGGAAGAAGAACTACCTCGGCCTGACCACAAAGGGTGTGGTGGACGTCAAGGGCCTCACGGGAAAGAAGCGCCACATCCCCGAGTTCATCAGGGAGGCGTTCAACTCGATGCTGGAGGAGCTGAAGAAGGTCAGGAGCCCAGAGGACCTCGAGCGGGCGAAAAAGCACATCTCCGAGCTGATCAGGGGCTGGTACAGGAGGCTGAAGAACAGGGAGTTCGAGCTGGAGGAGCTGGCGTTCGCCGTGATGCTCTCCAAGCAGCCCGAGAGCTACACCGAGACGACCCCTCCGCACGTAAAGGCCGCCAACATCCTGAAGCAGCACGGGGTCCACGTGACCTCGGGCGACATCATCAGGTACGTCAGGACCAACGACAAGATCGGCGTAGCGCCGCTCCATCCCAAGGTCAGGGTGAGCAAGGACAGGATCGACGTCGACAAGTACATCGAGTACATGCGCTCGACATTCGAGCAGGTCCTCGACAGCCTCGACCTCGACTTCGACGCAGTGATCGGTGTCGGGAGCCTCGAGCAGTTCTTCACGTGACCTCGCACAGCGATACAACGTTTTTTACTCCCGGACCTGTTGCAGGAGCAAAGCGGGTGATAGAGTGTGGACCGCAAAGCCCTCGCTTACCCAATCATACCGGTCGGGAGCCTGGCGTTATCGCTGGCGGCCGGGCTGAGCCCGCAGCAGTCGGTAGCGGTCGGCGTCTTCACCGGCATCATCGGCGGCACACTCCTCTTCTGGCGCTTCAGGCTCGCCTTCGCGCTCGTCGGCGTCTCGATGCTGATGGCCGCAAGGCTCATCGACGTTCCGACCTTCATCGAGTTCTCCTCGCTGGACGTGATCGTCTTCCTGATCTGCATGATGATCGTGATAGGGTTCCTCGAGGAGCGGAGGTTCTTCGAGGTGGTGGTGGACAGGGTGCTGGGAATAGGAAGGGGCAGCGCGCTCAGGCTGATGTTCGTCTTCCTCGGCATGGCGGCCCTATCCGCCGCGCTGGTGGATGAGGTCACCTCGATACTCTTCATGATGTCCACGGGCATCTCGCTCGCGGCCAGGTTCCAGCTCCCCCTGAAGCCGTTGATGCTGATGACCGTCTTCGCCACAAACATCGGAAGCAGCGCCACCGTCGTCGGCAACCCCATCGGCGTCCTGATCGCGCTGAACTCGGGCTACGGCTTCTCGGACTTCCTGAGGTACTCGGCGCCCGCCGCTGCGCTGGCCACGGTTGCGGTGGTCCTCACGTCCTCGGCGTACTTCAGGGACTTCTTCGCCAAGCTGAACGATGGGATGAAAAGGGAGGTCGTAGAGGAGGCCGCGCGAGACGGTGAGGAGCGTTCGAGGATCGACAGGACAGCCGCGCTCGTCTTCCTAGGCGTCATAGCGGGACTCGTCCTTCACGCGCAGATTGAGGCGCTGTTGGGATTGAAGAAGAACACGATGCTGATCGGCGTGGCCATGATAGGGGCGGGCGTCGTCCTGCTCATCGAGGGACCGAGGGCGAGGGAGCTGGTGGAGAAGAGGGTTGACTGGTGGACGCTCACGTTCTTCATGCTCTTCTTCGCCTCGGTGGGAACCCTGCATTACACCGGCGTGACGAAGTTCATCGCCGACGCCTTAGGTGGCGTCTTCGGCTCCAATCCGGTGGTTACGCTCCCCTCGTTCTACGTCGTGACGGGCCTCATGTCGGCCTTCATGGACAACGTCCTGGCCGTTGCCTTCTGGGTACCTGTAGTGCAGGAGATGGGCGCTGCAGGCCTCGACACGAGGTACCTCTGGTGGACGATGCTCAAGGCAGGGACCTACATGGGTAACCTGACGCTGATAGGGAGCACCGCGAACATCGTGGCCGTTGGAATGGCAGAGCGCCAGAAGCTCGTCCACATTACCTTCAAGGAGTGGATCAAGCCGGGGATACTGATAGGGGTTCTGCCCACCTCAGCTGTAGCGCTGCCATGGCTGATCGGCAACGCGCTGCTCGGTGCGTAGCCACCTGGGCTCTCAGTTCTCCGTTTTCGATCTGAGCTACCGTCGGAATCCATGGGTGAAATCCATCGCTGGCCTCTTCTGGTGGAAGTCTACTGTCGTTCCCTGTGACCTCGGTAGCTCTGAAATCTTCTCGAGTCTTCTGTACAGCTCAAGGGGCCTTCTCCTTCAGCTTCCAATCGAGACGTTCTTGGTTTGCTTCTCCGATCGTTCCCATCATCCCAGGACCTAGACCCAAACCCGTTTCACAACTCATAAGGCCCTTTGACCTACTCTTATTTCGAGCCCGGGAGACGTTCTGATGCGGGCGATGATGACTGAACGTCGCGACTGAACCGGTGATCTCAGGAGTGGGGTCTGAGCCCAGCACCCCTTGATGGAGGCCCTCTCGGGCGTCGAGGATTTTTAGTGAGGACGAGGCTTGATACAGGAGGGCGGGGGTGGCCGAGCCAGGTCAAAGGCGCAGGGCTTAGGACCCTGTCCCGTAGGGGTTCGTGGGTTCGAATCCCACCCCCCGCAGACAACAATCACGTGGTGGAGCATGGGCTTCAATGACGCCTTGCGGCATAATTCCTTACAGCTCGATATCCTCTTCTCCAGTTGGCGCTCCTTTGCCTCAGCTCCGAGCACTTCGCCTTCGAGACGATGGTGGGGTAATACAGCGTGAAGAAGTTTAGCAACATAAAATGCGGCCCCGCAAAACGTCCACTCCAGGACGGCTAACGCCTTAACCTCACCGCCTCTCTGCTGCGATCGAAGCGGCTCGAGACCAGGGCTACGACGTCCACGAAGATGGCCATCGAAGACAAAACTCCAAAATATAGCACCTCATGCGGGAACCCGCTCCTGTGGCAGGTCACAGGTTTTTCAACCGGCATGCGAGCCGATGGGGCGATGAGGGCCGGCGAGGGAACGACGAAGAGGTTCGGCGCGAGGTACGGCGCTAGGCTGAGGAAGAGGGTCGAGGAGCTCGAGAAGACGCAGTACGCCACCTACCAGTGCTCCAGGTGCGGAAGGGTAGCGGTGAGGAGGGTCGCGGTCGGCATATGGCAGTGCAGGAAGTGCGGGCACAAGTTCGCGGGCGGAGCCTGGGCCCCAACGGTCTGAGGGAATGCATCCCTGCGCGCTGAGGGTTCGGATCAGATCAGGTAGTTCTGATGCGATCTACCGCGCTCTCCTCCCGGAGTCCGGCGTTCTCCCCGGCCAGAGGTCGAGGGTTCAGGTCTCGCTCGACGGAGACGAGCTGGTGCTGGACTTCGAGGCGGACGACACCGTGGCGATGAGGGCGGCCGTCAACGCGTTCCTCCGCTGGGTCTCAGCCATCGAAAGGGTCCTCGAGAGGGCCTCAGCTTAACCGGAGATCGCGAAGGGCGGACCCACGTCTATAACGATCTCCCTCATGTCGATCAGCTCGATCTCCCTCGGGTCGCCATCGTAGGGTTTGCCGTCGACGTAAACCCGCATCCCGAGACCGGAGGAGACGAGATCGACGTCGAGAACCCTCTCGCGGCTCAGGGGCTGGCCCCATATGTCGAAGAACTGGCCCAGCGTCGGCCTTATCTCCCTAGGAGCTTCGACGTGGATCCAGCCTGTTGCGTCATGGGTGTGGAGCCAGTACATGCACCTGTTCGGGATGATGCCGATGTTGGCCGGCACCGTCCTCCTCTCTCCCCTGACGTAGACCTCGAGTTTGGCGTGGACGTGGTACGCGACCTGCTCCATCGACCAGCACTCTATGCCGGATATCGGCGCACCCACGGCCTGTGCCGGCGGCTCCCTCGCGAGGACCAGATACCCGCCCACCAGAGCGACCAGGACCAAGGCCGAGACGTACCCGATCCTCGGAGCGTAGTAGGAAACCGGGTGCTTGGACCTGATATGGGCCCTGAGGGCCTCCCTCGAGGCGAAGGTGGCTCCGCAGCTCCTGCACCTGTACCTCATCCGCAGCACCGCCAGGACCGCACCGGCGTAATTATCCTTCGCGAAACGCTCCGAAACGGTCGTCAACCTCGTCGCCTTCACGCCTATATGCTCGGTTCCTCACCGGAGGGGTGTGGAGAAGGCCTTCCTTATCGCGGCGCTGACCGCCTCTCTGGTCGTGCTGGTGCTGCCGTTCGCGGTGATGATCTCGTTTCACGCCTCACCCGAGATGGCTAGGATGTGCCCGATGTGCGCAGCGATGATGCCGTTCGGACCAGCGTTCGGCTTCCTCGTCGTCGTGGGCCTCGTCGGGGTCGCGGTGACACTGGCTGTGCTGGTGAACGCCCCTGGGACGCGCGGGAGGGGAGAGGTGCCGTCGGCCCTCCTCGACGAGGAGAGGAAGGTAGTGGCGCTCCTCTCGGAGAGGGGAGAGGTGACGCAGCGGGACCTGGCGAGGGAGCTCGGGATATCGAGGGTCAGGGCCCACAGGCTCGTGAGGGAGCTGGAGAGGAGGGGCGTCGTGACCACCCAGCCCTACGGCCGCACGAAAATCGTCAGGCTGAGGCAGAGAGCATCGGGACAGTGACTTGTCAGATCAGCGCATGCGGTAGTTCTCCTCGAGGAACCGGTACATTTCGTCGTCGCAGATGAGCGCGAACTGCGGTTTTCCCTTCGATCCTGATGCGGCCGTCGATGACCAGCGTCGGTACGCACCTGATCCGGTACTCCCTCAACTTGCCTGCAACCTCAGCGTACTGCCTCGTGAGGTCATACACCTCGAGCGCGCAGCCGGCGCACTTCCCCACCGTAACCTCCTTGAGCACCTCCTCGCAGATGGGACATCCTCCGACGAAGAGCTCGAGCCGGTGGACCACGGAATGAGCTGCGACTGCGTGGATTTACGCCTTCCAGGTGAAAGCAACGTCCGAAACGATCGACGTTTCACACCGTTTCGCGCACCCCATTTCTATCAGGTTTGACCACTAAACGGTGAGGTGAGCCAGGTTGGACGACAGGACCGTCCTCGTGCTGGTGGTAGCGGTCTCAGTGCTGGCAGCGGCGGTGCTGGTGATCGGTGCTTACGCGTTCTGGTGGGGACCTATGTGGTGGTCCCGTGACACCTCTCCTGTCCCACCCGCAGGAACGATGGGAAGGTGGAACGTGATGGGATCAATGATGGGAGGGATGATGGGGTCCATGATGGGCTGGTGCCCGTGCATGCAGTGGATGGGCGGAGGTGGTGCGGTGCCCCAGCAGCCACAGCAATCGACACCGCCCTCGAGGAGCCCGGACGTCGAGCTGACGGTCTACGCCGGCGACTTCGGCTTCGGCCTGCGGCCCGACTCGATACTCTCACCTGGTCCTGAGCTGAGGGTGAAGGTCGGATCCCTGGTCAAGCTGACGGTGGTGAACGTCGGCCAAGCGGTTCACGTCCTGACGGTGGTGCGGGAGCTGAGGGAGAACCCCAACGCGGAGCCTGTCTTCAGAGGCGCAGCGGCCGGAACGCCGAGGAACCCGATTCCGCCGGGCTCCTCGGTGACCGTCTACTTCGTCGCCGATAAGGAGGGGACCTACTACTACGTCTGCAACGTTCCCGGGCACGTCAGTCTCGGAATGTGGGGGAGGTTCGTCGTCGAGTCAACCTGAGACGGCCTCTATGCTCCTCGAGTAGGCCTGGGCCCAGAGGGTCCTGTTCAGGAGGACGATGAAACCGGTCATCACGATCACCAGCATCAGGAGCCCGTGGACGTCACCGGCCGAGGCCGCCTCCGAGATCGCCTTGCCGAGTCCGGGAAGCTCAGTCTCATAGACGGCGTCCCCGAGCTTCAACCTCTCGGCCACCACGGTCGCGTTCCAGGCCCCACCGGCTGCGGTGATCAATCCGGTCACGATCGATGGCATCGCCAAGGGCAGGTACACGAGGCGCATCGACTTCCAGAGGCCGAGGCCGCTGAGCCTGACCAGCTCCCGGTAAGAGGGGTCGACGCCCATGAAGCCCTGTAGCGTCCCGTAGAACACGTAGTACTGCGAGCCCATCAGCATCATAACCACAGCCCCGATCTCCGTCCCGAAAGCTCCGAGCGATGCGAAGGCCGGCGCTATGACGGGATACAGCAGGGGAGCTGGGACCGACACGAGGACCTGGAGCACCGGCAGTGCCCTCCTCCTCTTCGACTGGTCGACCGATAGGAGGTACGCGAGCGGCACGGACCAGAGCAGGGAGATGAGGAGCACCGCGGCCACCCTGACGGTGGAGAGGCCTAGGGACGTTCCGATCAGATACCAGTCTGCGGTGGAGAAGCGCCTTGCCAGAAGGAGCGCCTGCCCTATCAGGTCGCCCGAGTAGCGGATCAGCAACGTGCTGAAGGCAGTGCCTATCACCAGGAGCGCCGTGAGGGAGAGGAAGGCGGTCCTGTACCTCTCCAGCTGGGGCACGAAGTGGACCTGCAGCGGAACCCTCAGTTGCCTGACCCTCGAGATCGTGGCGATCCCTTGCCCGAAGGTCCTGAAACCCCTCCCTATCGCGGTGAGACCGACGAAGATCCTCGGCCTCGTAGCAGCCCCCGGCTCGGTCACGAAGCGGCTGGCCCAGTCAGCCAGTGGGACGTAAACCGCGTACTGGACGATACCTATCGAGGTCAGCGTCATGGCCAGCACGAGCAACGTCAACGACCAGTCCCCTTTACCGATCAGGTCAGCGGTGAGGGAGCCGACCCCGAAGACGCGGTACTCCTTCTCGCCGATAGACATCACCTCGCTGGCCGTAAGGAAGAACCAGGCGTTGGCGGTGGAGGGCTGCAGGTTGGAGGCGAGCCTCGGTATCGCGACGGGGAGGTAGACGTGTCTGAACCTGTCGAGAAGCGGCACGCCCCAGAGCCTGAGCGCCTCCCGGATCTCGACGGGCACGTTCCGGACCGCCTCGTAGACCGAGAAGGCGAAGTTCCAGAAGGTGCAGGTGAAGATCAGGAAGAGCGCCGCGAGCTCCGGCCCTATGACCGGGGAGACCGTGACGAGCAGCGCTATCGCGAGCGGGAAGAATCCGAGGATCGGAACGCTCTGGAGCACGTCCAGCGCAGGTATTATCACCGCCTCGAGCCTCCTGTTGACGGCCGCAGAGGTGCCTATCAGGATCGCTGCGGCCATCGAGAGGAGCAGCGCAGCGCCTATCCTGGCCCAGGAGGCGCCGAGCGCGGCCAGCAGGTCGATGACCGTCGTCATGCGGAACCCCTTTTCAGTGGGCGCAGACCGGACCGTCCTCCTTCGCCGAGAGGCGAGCGTAGCAATCGTCACATAAGATCTTCCCGCCTAGCACGTTCGGGCGCCGGACCTCACAGCCGCAGGAGCTGCACCTCATCGGCCCTCACCCTGCCCTCCCTCAACATCTCCCTGACGCAGTACCTCGGGAAGAGCCTCAGCTTCTCCTTCCCTTCAGGTGCGATCGGCAGCTCCTCGACCAACGCGTCCAGCTCCCTCAGCTTCCTCTCCATCAGCGAGGTGAAGAAGTTGAGGTCGTTCCTCGGAACCCTCAGGAACCTGAGAGCCTCCCGGAGGGAGCCGGTTCTGAGCGCGATCACCGCCTTGGCGAAGGCGTCCTCGAGCTGCCTCATGAGGAGGCTCAGGCTCACAGGTACGGACCTCCTGTGGACGAGGTCGACGACGTCGTCGGCGAGCTGGTAGACGGTCCCAACCAGTAGGCCGTAGCGCTTCAACGCGGCCCTCAGCTCCGGTGGCGCGTCCGCGCAGACCGCGGCCGACTCAGCCGCTGCGGCGAACAAACTGCCGGTCTTGTTCTCTATCAGCCGGAGATAGAACATCTCGGAAGGCGGCCTGGAGGAGACGATCTCGTCCAGGACGCCCATCGACGCCTTGTCCCAGGCCTCCAGGAAGATCCGGGCGATCTCCACGCCCTTCTCCAGGGCCGTTGAGAAGGCGGCGTTGATGATCCTGTGGCCCTCGATGACCGCCCTGCCTATCCCGATCCTGCGCCACAGTGCTGGCCTCCCCCTCCTGAAAAGGTCCATGTCTATCACGTCGTCGTGGACGAGGGAGGCGTTGTGGGCCAGCTCCAGCGCGTATGCCACGTCCAGCGCCGTCTCCCTCTCCTTGCCGCCCAGCGCCTCGAAGACCAGCATCAGGAAGACCGGCCTGAGCCTCTTGCCTCCCTCGAGGACCGAGCTGACGATCCTGCTGTCGGGCCTCTCGCTTAGCCTCCGGCGGATGTGCCGGTCTATCTCCTCCCTCAGCCTCTCGACCGTCGCCTCGAGCTCCACCGGGCCCCTCTCCATCAGCCCGTGGCACGTACGCAGTACCGGGTCAATAACCCTCGTTTCATCGCGCGGCAATGGAAGGGAGATATGCACGCCCCTCATCGGTCTGCCGGATGGTGGCGAAGAGGGTGATACCGTGCCTGGACGTCGAGAACGGCAGGGTCGTGAAGGGCATCTCCTTCAGGGACCTGAGGGACGCAGGCGACCCGGTGGAGCTGGGCAGGAGGTACGCCGAGGAGGGAGCTGACGAGCTGGTCTTCCTCGACATATCCGCGACGCTCGAGGGCAGGAGGACCATGGTGGAGGTGGTCAGGCGAGTCGCGTCGGAGCTGGACATCCCCTTCACGGTGGGTGGGGGGATCAGGACCCTCGAGGACGCGGAGGCCCTACTCAGGAACGGCGCCGATAAGGTCTCGGTGAACACGATGGCTGTCGAGAGGCCTGACCTCGTAAGGTCCATCGCGAGGAGGTACGGAGACCAGTGCGTGGTCGTCGCCATAGACGCCAAGAGGGAGGCTCAGAGCGGGGGCGTCGCGTACAGGGTCTACACCCACTCGGGGACGAGGCCGACGAGGCACACCGCGGAGGAGTGGGCGAGGCGGGCCGAGGAGCTGGGCGCAGGCGAGCTGCTGGTCACCTCGATCGACATGGACGGTCGACAGGCGGGGTACGACGTCGAGCTCCTCAGAAGGGTCTCGGACTCCGTCGGCATCCCCGTGATCGCCAGCGGTGGAGCTGGTTCCCTCGAGGACTTCTACAGGGCGATCGTTGACGGCGGGGCTGACGCGGTCCTCGCGGCCTCGGTCTTCCACTTCGGCCGCTTCTCCGTCAGACAGGTCAAGGAGTACCTGGCCTCGAGGGGGCTGGAGGTGAGGCTGTGAGCTCGGCCGGACTGGACTCGCTCGACTTCTCCAAGCTGAACGGCCTTGTGACGGTGGTGGTCCAGGACCACGATTCGGGTGAGGTGCTGATGGTGGCCTTCGCGAACGAAGAGGCGGTGCGCAGGACGCTCGCGGAGCGAAAGGCCTACTTCTGGAGCAGGTCGAGGCGGAAGCTCTGGAGGAAGGGAGAGGAGTCCGGGAACGAGATGGAGGTCGTGAAGGTCCTGGTCGACTGCGACGGCGACGCCCTGCTCTACCTCGTCAGGCCGAAGGGGCCCGCGTGCCACACCGGCAACAGGACCTGCTTCTTCAGGGAGCTCGAGCCGACCGACCCGTCAGCTCCCTCGGGAGCCAGGCGTCCAACTTAGCGCGCCTCAGCGGATGCCGGTCCGGTAATTCCGCGCGTCGAAACGAACTCAGGTCGACGATTCTCATTTATATCTCAGGTTATCTCGGAAAGAGACGCGATGGTCAGGCCCGTCGACTTCAAGTCGGCCCCAATAGACCCGGACTACAAGAGCAAGCTCCCGAAGACCGGGACGCACCACAACCACGACGTCTGGGGCGAGGGCGTCCAGAGGCTCGACGCGGAAGGGAAGCCGTATCCGACCAAGCTGGGGGTCCACGGCTCAGTCGTTGCGGTTGACTGGGACTCCTGCGTCGCCGACGGCGCCTGCATGGACGTCTGCCCCGTCAACGTCTTCGAGTGGGCCCTGAACCCCGGCCAGTCCGGGAGCGGCAAGGACAGGGTGATCGACCCGGAGAAGGACAAGGAGCTCTGGGAGAAGTACAGGACCGACAAGTCGGACCCGGTGAGGGAGTCGGACTGCATCTTCTGCATGGCCTGCGAGTCCGCTTGCCCCGTCCTCGCGATCAAGATATACCCGCCGTAGCCGGGAAGAGGCACAGCGCCACAAACCCCTCGTGTTTTCGCAAAATCACCTCTCGCTCGCAAAGCCCTCCAACGGTCGACAGCGGCTCGCCGAACCACAGCTCCCTCTTCCCGTGCCGTCCCCAGGTGGACCATGGAATCTTATTATCCTGCGGAGATGAAAACCGGTGAGGGCGTTTGGTCTTCGAGCTGATCGAGGAGCACGGATCGATCGCGCGGGGCAGGAAGGTCCTGATCGACGTGGGCCCTTCGCCGGGAGCGGTTGGGCTGGTATCGGCTACGGTGCTGCTCGAGTCCCGGAAAGGGGAGAAGGTGCTGAGGGTCTTCTCGCCCCACTTCCCCCAGGTCTCCCTGATAGACTCCGAGGGCGTCTCGAGCCTCCCGGTGGTCGAGCTCCACCAGCTCTCCGACGGACTCAACGCGATCGTCCTCACCAGGAACTTCATCGTCGAGTCGACCGAGGCGGGAGAGTCTGTTGCGCGCAGCGTGATCGAGCGGATCGGATTAGATGACGTCGAGCTGCTGATGGTCGTCACGAGCGGCAGGCTCACCGGAACCGGCGACGTCTACGCGGCCTCCAACGACCCAGCGGTTTTGAGGAGGGCGATCGAGAGCGGAGCTAAGGTCCTTTCGTCGGTGGAGGCGCTGCCTGTCGACCGGCTGACATCGTCCCTGATGCGGAGGGCCATGACCAAAGGGATCAAGACGCTGCTGTTGCTGGCGGACACCGAGGGGATCCTCCCCGACTTCAGGTCGGCGAAGAGGCTCCTCCAGGTGATGTCCTCGCTGCTCCAGATCCAGATCGACACGAGCAAGCTCGACGAGGAGATCGCCAGGCAGCAGGCCTTCCTCAAACAGATGGAGGAGGCCTTCACCGAGACCGGAGAGACCGAGAGGCGCGAGGGAGGTCCGACCTACATCGGCTGAGAGCCGATCTCAATCCGTTATCTCGTAGATGTAGACGTAGGCGTAGGTGTTCGTGCTGTACGGCGGGCTCGATGAGTAGACGAGTCTGAACCCTGGGATGTCCTGGGGATCGTAGACGAAGTAGGTCTGGGTCCCTGTCCTGACGGGCCTGTAGGGTATCATCAGCCCGAGCGTGGTCTGCTGCCAGAACTTGTCCTGCGCGTTGACCGGAGAGCCGCCGGGGCCGAGGAGGCTGTTCTCGTCGATCGGCTGGAGGCCCAGGTTCTTCGCCTCCTGGTTGGCTATCTTCAGCATCCAGTACCACTTCGACTCGTCGCCGAAGTAGAGCAGCTGCCCTCCCTGCGTTCCCCCAACGAAGGGCGCGAACGTGATGAAGATCAGGACGTGCGTTGCTCCGAGCTCCCGGAAGATGGCCTTGCTGACGTTAGGCGGCGACATGAATGCGTATCCGATCAGCGCTATCCGCTTGCTGTCGATGGTAGTGTTGTCGACGATGCTCTTGCGCTCTCCGAGCCTTGATATCCAGTTGCCGTAGTCCCACCAGGAGGCGACGACCGCCGTCGGCGGGAGGTTGTACTTCATCCACTCGGCTGCCCTAACCCAGTCGAGGAGCGGCTGCCTGGTGGGGACGCTGCTGGTGAGGACCGTCGGTGGGACGTTCGCCGCGTCGATGCCGGAGAGCTGAAGCGTGTTGCCCGCGCCGCTCGGGAGGTAGTAAAGCGAGAGGACCAGGAGCGCCACAAGTGGAACGGCGACGAAGGTCCTTCCCTGGAACGAGGGCCTCCTCAGCTGGACCGCGAAGGCCGACCTGAAGGAGCTCTCGAGGAGGTGGGAGAGCCCGAGCCCGGCGAGGACCACGACGAGCGGTGACGTCGGCAGGGCAAGCCTCACCATCGAGCCTGCAGCGTAAAGGGCCGCGGCGGCGTACAGCAGCAGGAAGATCGCCTCGTCGGTCCCCCTCTTCACCAGCAGGTAGATCCCCAGGAGCGCGAACGAGAGAGCCGGGCCGAAGTCGAGGAAGAGCGATCCCCACGTGGCGAGCTGGTTCTCCGCGACTGACTGGACTATCGGCAGCGCGCCCCTCAGCGCCGGGACCAGAACCGAGAAGAACTTGAGCAGGGGTAGGCCCAGCGAGCCGAGCGCGAGCAGGACGACGAACACGACCGCAACGAGGATCGCCGTACCCCGAACCACCAGCAACCTCTTGGTCTCGTCCAACCTCCGGTGAGCGTAGAGGCCGAGGAGGAGGTACGGGATGACCAGCCAGCCGACCGCCATGCTCAGCTCTTTGAAGTAGCCTGGGCCGAGCTTGGGGACGTTCACCGCGACGAACGCGTAGGTCGCGAAGGTTACCAGGTAGGCCACCAGGAGGTTGGGCCTGAAGCGCCCGAGGAAGACCAGCAGCGCGGCGTAGACCGGGATCAGGACGATCACCAGCCTGTGGGCCCCCCAGGTGGCCACTACGCCTCCGATGGAGAGACCGGCCAGGAGACCGTAGATCGCAGCACCCTTCAGGGACCTCCGCTCGTTGATCGCGACCAGGAAGAGGAGGAAGCCCGCGTGCATCAGCGGTATCGATAGGGCCTCGTCGTCGAACCAGCCGTAGTGGGTCCTGGAGATGTGGGCGTTGCTCACCGCTAGCAGAAGCGCCGCGGCCAGGGCCGGTCCCCTGCCCAACAGGTACCTCGCGAAGAGGTAGATCACCACGACCGTCACCATGCCGTAGAAGACCGGAAGGGCCGCCGCGAGCTCGAGGGGCTGGATGCTGATGCCGAGGCCGCTCAGGACGAGGTAGATGAAGGCCATCGCGAAGGAGACTCCGGGGTAGAAGGTGCTGCCGACGTTCAGGCCGGTAGGGTACCACGACATCGTGTCGACTAGGTTCCTGAACTCGAAGAAGCCGGACCAGCCCCGTTCTATGATCATCCTGGCGACGGTGTAGTGCCACCAGGGGTCGAACTCGCTCAGGATGGGCCCCCACCTACCGGGAAGAACCCTGACCATGAAGGCCGTCGAGACCGCCAGCGCCAGCACGGCCAGCTCCACCAGAGCCAGGCCCCTGACGCGCCTGTCGAGCGACCTGAGGAAGTCGTACACGGAGCGCAGACCCGCCGCAAGCCTGGCCGACATCCCGATCCCCAACGAGCTCACCCGGGCGATATTTGAGCTCTTTACAGACGTAGTTCGTGGATCACGATGCGGTCGAGCGCCGCGCTCTTTGGGAGAGGCGTCCTGCGGAGCGAAGCTCATTACCGAGGAGCTGGATGCCAACCCGGCGGATGGAGAACGCCTGCAGCAGGTGCGGTAGGGCTGGGGTCGTCTACGTCAGGCGGTACTCGGGGGAGAGGCTCTGCAGGGCCTGCTTCCTCGAGACCTTCGAGCGGAGGGTCTACCGGACCATAACGAGGTACGACATGCTGAGGGAGGACGACACGATCGCGGTCGCCCTCTCAGGAGGAAAGGACAGCATCGCGCTCCTGAAGGTCCTCGCGAAGATAGAGCGGAGGTTCCCGAGGGCGAGGCTGGTAGCGGTCACGGTCGACGAGGGGATATCCGGGTACAGGGAGGAGGCCCTGGAGTACGCGAGGAGGGTCTGCGAGGAGCTCGGCGTCGAGCAGGTCTTGGTCTCCTTCAGCGAGCTTTACGGGCTGACGATGGACGAGGCGGTCAGGGACGGCTACCTCGACGAGCTCGGGCTGGGCCCTTGCACGGTGTGCGGGGTCATGCGGAGGAGGGCGATAGAGCTGGGCGCGATGAAGGCCGGAGCCACGGTGATAGCCACTGCCCACACGCTCGACGACATAGTCCAGACGTACCTGATGAACCTCCTGAGGGGGGACCTGAACCACCAGCCGTTGGGCCTGAGAAGGGAGAGCGAGGGCGTGCTGCCGAGGGTCTCGCCGTTCAGGCTCACGCCCCAGAGGGAGGTGATCCTCTATGCGGTCTACACGGGGATACCGATGCAGGAGGTCGAGTGCCCCTACGGCCACCTCTCGCAGAGGGCGCTGATCAGGTCCTTCCTCACCGAGTTCGAGGAGAGGTTCCCCGGCTCCCTGTACGCGGCGCTGATGGCGATCGAGGGCCGCCTGATCTCGGGCCTCCAGGAGGACAGGAAGGTCGGAGAGGGAGGGGGAAGGTGCGGGGTCTGCGGGTCGCCCACTTTCCGCGAGGTCTGCAGGAGCTGCGAGCTGATATCGCAGATAGCCGGCATCCGGGCCTCGAGGCTGAGGAGGTCCGCGGCGATCGTCGGTGACCTGATGGCCGGAGCGCGGTCGGCTTGAGGGACATCACGACCGAGATCGAGGGGAGGCTGAGCGGCGTCGGGTGCTCCTGCCATCCGGTAATGCCGAGGACCGCAAGGGCGCTGGTGACAGAAGGCGACGCTCCCCAGGTCCTGCTGGAGGTCCTGAAGGAGCTCGGTCTTTCGGGTCCCGTGGCGCTCGCCTACGATGAGGTCACGTACTCCGTCCTCGCGTCGTCCATCGAGGGCTTCCTCAGGTCCCGGGGCATCGAGGTGGTGGGGTTCTCGGTCAGCAGGGCCGACGAGGGGAACGCGCTGCGCCTCAAGGAGCTCATGGGACGGGCCTCCGTTGGGGTTGCGGTCGGCGGCGGAACGGTGATCGACGTCTGCAAGCTGGCAGCCCACTGGTCCGGCAAACCCTTCATCTCGGTTCCCACCACGCTCTCCCACGACGGCATCGCCTCTCCCGTCGCCTCGGTCGCCTTCCGGGGCAGGAGCCACAGGGCTAGCGTCCCGGCAACCGGGCCTGTGGCGGTGGTGGCAGACGCGGGCGTTCTCAGTTCCTCACCCCGCAGGCTCAAGGCGGCCGGTGCCGGTGACCTGCTGGCGAAGCTGACCGCCCTCAAGGACTGGGAGCTGGGCGAGCTGCACGCGGGCGAGATCGTCTGCAGAAGGGCCTACGCGGCGGAGCTGGAGGCGATCGAGTGCGCGATCGACTTCGTCTACGGAGGGATGCGGGACGCGCTGGTCCTCCTCAAGGGCCTGCTCCTCTCGGGCGCGGCGATGGCCCTCGTCGGCTCCTCGAGGCCGGCCTCCGGCTCAGAGCACATGATCTCGCATCAGATAGACGCGCTCGGCAAGTCGAAGGGCCTTCACGGCGAGCAGGTGGCGCTCGCGACGGTGCTGATGTCCCGTTACCACCAGTCCCATAACGGCGGTTGGTGGAGGGACCCGAGGTTCAGCTGGGGCTCCGTCCTAGAGCTCCTCAGTGTAGCCGGCGCTCCGACCTCCTTCCTAGAGCTCGGTCTCACGCGTGAGGACGTCGTCGAGGCGGTGCTGAGGGCGCCGGAGGTCAGGCCCGAAAGGACAACGCTGCTCCACCTGAAGCGCCCCGGGAGGGAGACGGTCTCCGAGCTGCTCGAGGAGACGGGGATCTGCTGAACCGCCCTTGGTCGTCACGCGGAGGCACGGGACACCGGACAGCCTCAAACCGCGTTCGACGGCTCCTTCCGGACTTGACCTCCTGAACGAGCTCCCTTGGGCAAAGCTTTAACAGGGCTGTGAGGTGAAATTTGCGGGTTGGGCGTCAAGCTGGGCGACATAATTCCTCCAGAGGCGGTGGAGGAGGTCAGCCTTCAGTTCTTCAACGGCAAGTCGGTCGCCATCGACGGCTTCAACGCGCTCTACCAGTTCCTCTCGATCATCAGGGGGCCCGACGGGAGGCCCCTCATGGACAGCAGGGGAAGGGTAACCAGCCACCTCAGCGGCCTCTTCTTCAGGACCGTCAACCTCTTGGAGGAGAACGTCAGGGTCGTCTACGTCTTCGACGGCCAGCCACCGGAGCTGAAGAAGGAGACGATACGGAGGAGGTTGGAGGCGAAGAAAGCCGCGGCCGAGAGGTACGAGAAGGCCCTGATGTCGGGCGACTTGGAGGCCGCGAGGAGGTACGCGACCCAGACGGCCACCCTGGAGGAGTACATGCTCCAATCCGCCAAGGAGCTCCTGGAAGCAATGGGTGTCCCCTACGTCATGGCCCCGTCGGAGGGGGAGGCGCAGGCGGCCTACATGGCAGCGAAGGGCCACGTCTGGGCCTCCGCGTCCCAGGACTACGACTCGATCCTCTTCGGCTCCCCCAGGCTCGTCAGGAACCTCTCCGTCGTCGGCAGGAGGAAGCTTCCCGGCAGGAAGGAGTACGTCGAGGTCAGCCCGGAGCTGGTGAGGTCGGAGAAGCTGTTCAGCGCCCTCGGTCTCACGCGGGAGCAGCTGATAGACGTGGCCATCCTGATAGGGACCGACTACTTCGAGGGCGTCAAGGGCGTCGGCCCGAAGAGGGCTCTCCAGCTGATCAGGGAGTTCGGGACCGCGGAGAGGGCGCTGAGGGCGCTGAACGTCGTCCCTGAGGTCGACATCGAGGAGGTCCGCAGGCTCTTCCTGAACCCCCAGGTGACCGACGACTTCAGGCTCGAGTGGAGGCCCATCGACCCGGAGCGGGTTAAGAGGGTCCTCTGCGACGAACACGACTTCTCCGAGGAGAGGGTGGAGAAGGCGATGAGGGAGCTGCTGGAGAGGCAGAGGAAGTCCGCAGGCGAGACGAGGCTGGACCAGTGGTTCTGAACGGAAAAGGGGATCCGGGGGTTACTGTGCGGAGGTCACTTCACGCCCACGAGGGTGACCAGCTTCCTCTCCTCGTCGAGGCTGTGGACCCTGAGGACGCCGTTCAGCTCCAGCACCAGCAGGGCCCTCCTGAGGTCGGAGAGGCTCAGGTCCCTTCCCTTCGCCTGAAGCGCCTTGAGAAGCTGGGACTCCATCATCTTCCCCCCGTTCCTCCTCAGGGTCTCGGTCACGGAAGCCAGGAGATCGGCGCTGGGCATCGCGCTTAACCGATCATGACCAAGGGCCTTTCGGAGCTCCTCAGGACCTCCGAGATCTTCTCGTACTCCTTCAGCATCTGCGGGGTTATGCTCGGCTTGACGAGGTTCAGCGCCTCCTGGAAGTCTGCCCAGGTCACCACCTCCGCATCGGGGCTCCTCCTCAGCGCCGCAAGACCGGCCTCACGGCACAGGGATTCGAGGTCAGCGCCCGAGTAACCCTCCGTCATGGCCGCGAGCTTGGCAAGGTCGACGTCCTGCGCCAGAGGCATCTTCCTCGTGTAGATCTTCAGTATCTGGAGCCTTCCCTTCTCGTCGGGCGGAGGAACGTAGATCAGCCGGTCGAACCTCCCGGGCCTGAGGGCCGACGGGTCCATCATGTCGGGTCTGTTGGTGGCACCTATCACGATCACGTCCCTCAGCTCCTCGATCCCGTCCATCTCCGCGAGCAGGGTGCTGGTCACCCGATGTGCAACGCCGGAGCTGTCGTCGAGCATGTCGCGCCTCGGGATCAGCGTCTCTATCTCGTCCAGGAATATCACGCACGGAGCCGCCTGCCTCGCCTTCCTGAAGACCTCCCTGATGGCCCTCTCGGACTCGCCGACCCACTTCGAGTAGATCTCGGGGCCCTTGATGGTGATGAAGTTGGCCTCCGACTCTGTGGCCACGGCCTTCGCGAGGAGCGTCTTGCCGCATCCCGGTGGACCGTAGAGGAGGACTCCCTTGGGAGGCTTGATGCCGAGCTTCTCGAACCTGTCAGCGTACTTCATCGGCCACTCGATCGACTCGATCAGCTTCTGCTTCACGTCCTCGAGCCCGCCGATGTCGTCCCAGCTGACGTTGGGCGTCTCGATCTCGACCTCCCTGAGGGCCGTTGGCGTGATCTCCTTGTAGGCCTCCATGAAGTCCTTCATCGTCACCACCAGCTGGTCCAGTATCTCGGGCGACAGCTTCTCCTCGTTGAAGTCGATGCTCGGGAGGATCCGGCGGATGCACTTCATTGCGGCCTCCCTGCAGAGCGCCGCGAGGTCGGCGCCGGTGTAGCCCTTGGTGATCTCCGCGAGCTTGTCGATGTCCACGTCCGGGGCCAGCGGCATCCCCCTCATGTGTATCTGCAGTATCTCCTTCCTCCCCTTCTTGTCGGGTATTCCGATCTCGATCTCCCTGTCGAACCTCCCCGGCCTCCTCAGCGCCGGATCGAGCGCGTTCGGCCTGTTCGTGGCGCCTATCACGATCACCTGTCCTCGGCTCTCGAGGCCGTCCATCAGCGCCAGCAGCTGGGCGACGACCCTCTTCTCGACCTCACCGGTGACCTCGCTCCTCTTCGGCGCGATGGCGTCGATCTCGTCGATGAAGATGATGCTCGGCGCCTCCTCCTCCGCCTTCCTGAAAATCTCCCTGAGCTTCGCCTCGGTCTCGCCGTAGTACTTGTTCATGATCTCGGGGCCGTTGATCAGGAAGAAGTTCGCCTCCGCCTCAGTCGCCACGGCCTTCGCGAGGAGCGTCTTGCCGCATCCCGGTGGACCGTAGAGGAGGACTCCCTTCGGCGGGTCTATGCCCAGCTTCTGGAAGAGCTCGGGGTACCTCAGCGGCAGCTCCACCATCTCCCTGATCTTCTGGATCTGCTCGTGGAGACCTCCTATGTCCTCGTAGGTGACGTTGGTGCTGAGCGTCTTCTCCTGGACGGGCCTGCTGTGGATGACGAGCTTCGTCTTCGGGGTGATCTTGACCACTCCGGAGGGCCTGGTCTGGAGGACCGCGAAGTTGAAGAGGTTCCCGAAGAACAGCACCGGGATGACGTTCTTCTGGACCAGGGGGTACTCGATCAGCCGGCTCTTGACGAGCTTCGTGAAGTTCTCGTCGGGCTTGATCGTGTTGTTCACCGGTGCCAGGACTACCAGCTGGGCCTCCTTCACGTTCGCCTTCCTGACTATGACGTACTCGTTGAGCGAGACACCGGCGTTGCTCCTGATGTAGCCGTCGATCCGGATGATGTCCTTCTCCTCCTCGAGGTACCCGAGCCAGAGCGTGGCCGCCGCGAGCTTCCTGCCCTTGATCTCGATTATGTCGCCTGTCGCGAGACCAGCGGAAGCCCCCACCTCCCGGTCTATCCTGGCGATCCCGTAACCGACGTCCCTCTGCCGCGCCTCCGCGACCCTCAGCCTCAGCTCCTTGACCGGCTGCTGCTCCTCCACCATCCGCACCGTCAACCCTTCTCCAGACTAATCAATTTTCGCGGTCCATTCGATTCGCAGGGGGTTAGAATGACCGTTGAAACTGAACTACGCTCCTGCAGCACGGTCGGTGCGGTGACCCATGTCGTGGAAGACCGCTCCTGACGCAAATCATTAAAGCCACAGCTCGAACGTCGATTGCGGTGAGTGTTGGTCAGGGATCCGTTCTCGGAGCCTGTGAGGGCCATCGAGGTCGGTGACCGGCACATCTCGGAGCTCGTGGAGGCGATGAGGGACACGGCGTACCAGGCCAGGTCGCTCGGAGAGGTTCTCAGGGTCTGGGAGGAGGCGATCAAGGCGAGGGACACCGTGATCTTCCTCGGGCTCGCCGGCTCGATGAGCACCGCAGGCCAGTGGAAGATGGTGAAGTGGCTCATAGAGCGGAGGTTCGTGGACGTCCTGGTCTCGACCGGTGCGAACATCACCGAGGACCTGGTGGAGGCGATGGGCTTCAGGTACTGGAAGGGGTCGCCGTACGTGAACGACGCGGAGCTCAGGGCCATGAGGGTTTACAGGTTCCACGACGTCTTCGTCAGGGAGAGCGACTACCTGCGCATGGAGCAGCTGCTGGCCGACTTCATGCTGGGCCTCGACGGATCTGGTCCCTACTCCTCCGCTGAGCTCCTCTTCCTGCTGGGAAGACACCTCAGCGATAGGGGGATCGACGGCATCCTCACCTCGGCGTACAGGAGGAGGGTGCCGGTCTTCTCGCCGGCGCTCGTCGACAGCGGTTTCGGCGTCGCTTACCTGCTGAACAGGCACAGGAAGAAGGACTTCAGGCTCCTCGTGGACCACTTCAAGGACTTCGAGCAGATCGTCACGATAAAGTCGAGGTTCTCCGACAGCGCTGCCGTCTTCATCGGTGGAGGCGTACCGAAGGACTTCATCCAGCTCGCGGCGGTCTCGGTCGACGTCCTCCTCTCGGGCGACTTGCTGACGACGAGGCCCCACAGGTTCGCGGCTCAGGTGACGACGGACAGCCCCTTCTGGGGAGGGTTGTCGGGGGCGACGCTGGAGGAGGCGGTCAGCTGGGGCAAGGAGTCGGGCGAGAGCCTGAAGGCCCAGTGCTTCTGCGACGCTACCATCGCCCTCCCCCTGCTCACCCACGCCCTCCACGAGAAGTTCAGGGAGGGAAGGAAGGGCCCGGACCTCTCCTGGGTCTTCGAGGAAGTGATACGTTGATGAGCTGGTCGGTGGTGCTGGATCAGAGGGTGTAGCGCATGCCGCTGCTCGACGCCTCCCTCATTCAGCTCGCCCAGATGAAGAGGCTACACTACAAGATCTGCAGGAAGTGCGGTGCGAAGAACCCCCCGACGGCCGAGAAGTGCCGTAAGTGCAGGAGCTACAACCTCCGCTGGAAGAAGCGGGAGCTGGCCAGGAAGTGACGGGGATCAGGGCCTCCGAACGGTAGCCGTTATGAGCCGCTCTTTGATTGAAGGCGACTTGACCACGAGAAGGGCGAAGTCAGGCTCACTCCCTCACCCGCAGCCCGGTCAGGCCGCTAAGGCTCGGGGTAGCGCTGAAGGACTCGGCTGGGACGTGAGCTGGTCCTTGAGCCTCACCATCAGCAGATCACCGCCTTCGGGCCCAACACCAGCTCTATGTCCTCCCCCAGATAACGCTCATCGTGGTCCGCGAGGGTCAAAGGTATACGCTCGCCCGAGAGAAGACCACCGTTCCAAAGATGATGTCGATTCGAACGTCATTGTGGAAACCTCGTATTGTGATGGAAGGAAGTTAGCAAAAGAGGGAAATAAAAGGGGAGGGGTTGGAGTTCTCGGTGATTATCTGTTAGCCACCCTGCCGGGTGCTTGAGGCCCCGAGGCCGTATGAAACGTCGCCCTCCCGCGAAATGCGGGAGCCCCCTGCCCGAAGCCGGGCGGGTATGATACGACTCTACCCTCATTTCGAGGGCCCGGTCACTCGGGGTTTCCCCCACCCGGCTGGGCGGCCTCGAGGCACCTCTCCTTCCACCTCCATATTCTCCTCGCAAGCCTTCCTGCCTTCCAAAGCACTTTAGGATTTCTCAGATCCAACCTGTAGACCTTGAGCGTTAATTGCACCAGCGCGTGCTTCGCCTTTCCGTCATGAATGAAAGGTCTCTTGTGCTCTTTCTTACTAATCGTTGGGGTCGCCGGAGAGATGCCTAGCTTCTTCAGGAAGTCCGCGAAACTCCTACAATCCAGCGCCTCGAGGAAGACCTCAGCGCAATGCGCTTGAGCGATAACGTCGTCTGCTATATTGAGCTTGGTGAATAACCCGTCAATCCCCGGATAGTTGGTTCTGACCGTATTGACGAAAGCCAACGCCTCCGCCACTAAATGGTCCTCAGCCATCTTGAGTCTCCATCTTTCGTCCTCCGACAATTCTCCGAAAGCCTCAAGTTGATTAATGAGTCGTTGGTAATTTCTTCTGGCAGTCCGGAAGAGTACCATCCTAACCCAGCACGTCAGATACTCTTTCGAGATAGGCCGCATGAATTTCGGCTTAACGTAGCGCAATAGGACGGCGTCGAACGCGTCGTTCTTGATGTCTCCTTTGAAGCCCTTCAGGACCTGTGGGTGGTGCCTTTCAAGCCACTCCACAAGTCCCTTGGGCGTCCCTTTGTTCCCCTTCTTCCACCATCCGTGCAGGGCCGACGGTCTGGTTAGGACCCAGACCTCGACCCCGCTCTCGATTAGCTTCCTCAGAACGTTCGCGTTCGCTGGCCACAGAACGTCAACCAGCACGCGGCGGACGCCCTGCGCGACGAGGAACCTCGGGAGCTCTCCGTTCTCGACTTGAGCTATCAGCTCTTTCTCTGGGACGAATACCATCGCTGGCCTCTTCTGATGGAAATCAATGCATGCTCCGTCGAACCTCGGCAACGGAAGGCCCTCAAGCCTTCTATACAGCTCAAGGGCCTTCTCTCTCAGCTTAGAATCGAGACGTTCTTGGTTTGCTTCTCCGATCATTCCTATCATCTCACATCGCAATGTGGGTTCATAAGGAATGTGAGTTAGTGTCCAAGCTCCTGAAGGGGGTTTTGGTTCAGATAGGGGAGACGCAGGCGATACCCGTCCTTGAGCAGTTGGTGAAGTAGAGAAGTATAAGGGGTATGGCATGTCATAAGCAGTTCAATCTTGATACGTTCTTGAATCCTAAGGCCGAGGAGGGTAGGAGGCCCGAGGTCAGCAAGCGACGTGATGAGCTCCGGGAGATGCAGATAATGGGACTTTAGATAGTTGAGTTTTCTATGAACGAGTAGGCCCAGACCGTATTTATTCCTCACCCCTGTTTTTATTTCGTGATGATCGGTCTCCCTGTCCAATACTGGAAGTTTTTGATCCAGTCCTTTCTTGACGAGTGGGATGAGCTGGTTCTCAAAACGTCCTTACGGTCAGGATCAAGTTTACGACTCCTTTCGGGCCGCAGGCGAGATAGCCAGGAAGGTCAGGTCCGAGGTCGTTTACAGGGTCAGGGAGGGAGCCTCTGCGCTGGAGATCGCCACGTGGGTCGAGGAGAGGATCAGGGAGCTCGGAGGAGGTGTGGCGTTCCCGTGCAACGTCGGTGTCGACGCGGTTGCCGCCCACTCCACGCCCTACCCTGATTCGGACTACGCGCTCCGGAGGGGAAGTCTGGTCAAGGTGGACCTCGGGGTGGAGATCGACGGGCTCGTGGCTGACACCGCTGTGACAGTTGCCCTTCCCGGAGCGGACGAGGCGATGGTGCTCGCGGCGGAGAGGGCCCTTGAGGAGGCCTTGAGGGCGATCCGGGCAGGCGTCAGGGTCAGCGCCGTCGGCGAGGTCATCAGCAGGGCCGTCACCTCGTACGGTTATCGGCCCATAGCCAACCTCTCGGGGCATCAGATAGAGCGTTACAACCTCCACGCCGGCCTCTCCATCCCCAACGTCCCAGCGGGTGAGGGGAGGCTCGAGGCAGGGAAGGTCTACGCGGTCGAGCCCTTCCTCACCACCCGAAGGGGTGCCGGGCAGGTCAAGCACATCGACCGGGTCGAGATCTTCCGCGTCTCGGAGGACTCGCTGGTCAGGTCCAGACGTCTCGGGCCGCAGCACGAGGCGGTCGTGAGGAGGCTGCTGGAGTCGACCAGGGGACTCCCTTACGCCCTCAGGTGGTTCCCCGACGTCGACCGGGAGATCCACGCGGTCCTTTACCGGCGCGGCATCGTGAAAGGATACCCTGTGCTGGTGGAGGCATCGGGCGAGCCGGTGGCGCAGGCGGAGCACACCGTCGTCGTTTGGGAGGACGGCTGCGAAACCCTCACCTGAAAGGGTACCTCATCTGCGCTGCTTCTGCTCCTCAACGTGGATGCTCACGATGGTCATCGACTCGCCGCCGCACTTCGGGCACTTCATCTCCACCTCCTTGAAGACGTAATCGCCCTGCTGGTAGGGCCTGCTGTGAACCGTGCCGCACGAGTTGCACTTCAGGAACGTCGTCGGAGATACCGCTGGCCTCAGCAGCTCGTCCCTGCTGCCCGAGAACATCCCGCGAATCGGCACCACCCACCTCACTATAAATTGTTATTGTGCAGGAAGAGCGTCTATATGCGCGCTGGCAGGAGGGATGGGCGTTGAGGAAGGTCTCGCCGAGGGCGCTGAGGAGGATGCAGGAGAGGCTCCTGAGCTCCGCGGGGATCGAGGTCAACGAGCTCGGAGAGGCAACGGTGACGATAGAGCTCGGCGACCGGAAGATCACGCTCAGGCGTGCGACGGTGGTTCAGGTCGAGGGGCCCATGGGAAGGATGTACCAGATCGTCGGCGGCGAGGAGGTGGTGGGCGAGGCGGAGGCCCCCAGAGAGACGGAGGAACCCGCACAGGCGGTTGAGGTCTCCGAGGAGGACGTGGCCCTCGTTGCGGCTCAGGCTAACGTCACGGAGGAGGAGGCGAGGAGGGCCCTGATCGAGGCGGGAGGGGACCTCGCGAAGGCGATACTGTCCCTCAGGAGCAGGGGCCAGCGGGGTTAGCTCATAGGCCGATGTAGTGGATCTTGAGGTGCTCCCTCAGCAGCTCCTCGTACGGCGTCACGTAGCCGCAGTGAGGGCACTGGTGCAACCCGCTCCCCGCCTGCGGCCTGCGAAGGGCACCAGATCTCCTGAGACCTTCCAGCACAGCATCCCTGTCCTTCGCCCGGACCACGAGGCGATCCTCGTCCAGAACGACCTCGCAGCCCTCGGCTATCCCCAGCTCCTCCAGCACCGACCGCAAGAGCCTGAGGAGCTCCTGCGCGCTGACCTCGCGGGACGTCCAGCTCAGGTCTATCGCGACGGAACCGCTCTTCGGCAGCGCCATCCCGCCGACGTCCACCAGCCGCTCGGTCAGCCTCATGGCTAACTCCGCCTCGAGGCCCTGCAGCCCCTCCAGCGTCACCTCAACTACCCTGACCAACCGCCTGACCACCCCTGACCTGCCGCTCGGACGTGGGCAGCTGCGCCGCGATGATCCTCAGCCTCTCCTCGGCTCTGATCTCGTCGAGGTAAGCGGCCACCTCCGGCTGGACGTACCTCCTCCAGTCGCCTCCGGAGATCATCAGGGCCCTAATCCCGGTTCCGTTGAGGTGCTCCCTCTCCACCAGCACCGGCTCCCTGACTTTGACGCCCGCGGCCTCTGCCAGAAGTCTGACGAAGGGGTTGTTGGTGTAGAGGACGTCGAACCTCGGGACCGTGGCCTTCACCCTGCTCATCCAGAGGTGGTGCTCCCCCACGTCCGGTATGGGCACAGGAACGAACCTGCCCAGATCGAACCCCGCGCTCCTGAGGCCTATCCTGATCATCTCTATCCGCTCTCCAGCGGTGAACGGGTTGTCGAGCGTGTAGCTGTACTGGGCGCTGCCGATGCCGACGATAACTTCGTCGTTCTCGGAGGCCGCCTGCTCGATCGCCTTCAGGTGACCTATGTGGAAAGGCTGGAACCTCCCGATCAACAGGCCCCTCCGCAAGCCCCTCAGCCGTCGTACACCGACCCAGCGATTTGAATAATCCATCTCCGTGGGTCCCCTGAGCGTTCCAGCCCCTTCCGACCGGAGGACCTGCACCCAGCCGAGAGACCGTTCCTCCGGGCTTCACGCCGCGAACCACAGATACCTCTCCGCAAACGGTTAATACACTTGCAGCGGAAACAACGTTGGATGGGTGGGGAGGTCCTAATCGTCGGCGGGGGCTTCGTGGGCCTCCACTCCGCCTATCGGCTGCACGAGCTGGGTTACCGCGTCAGGGTGTACGCGGGCGACCTGAGCAGGGCTGCCTCGTGGGGCAACGCGGGCATCATCCACCAGGGCTCCATCACGGCGGTCCCTGAGGTGATGGGGCTCCTCAAGCTGATCCGGCTCACCCTCCGGCGGGACTCCTACGTCTCGATCAGGCCCTCATTCGCGCTCAGGGAGATCGGTCCCAAGGGGTGGCTGACGAGGTACGTCTCGGAGGTAAGATCCGGTCGGATCGCTGTCAAGGCGAGGGTCCTCCAGCGCCTCCTCCTCGAGAGCAGGAGCCTCTGGCTCGATGTGATCAGAAGGGAGGGAATAGATGCGGAGCTGAACGAGTCCGGGTCGATCGAGGTCTTCGCGTCGAGGGAGAACTTCGAGCACGAATCGGAGTTCCGGTCCCGGGAGTCGCGGGAGCTCGGTTACAGGGTTAGGGTCCTTGACGGCGATGAGTGCAGGGAGATGGAACCGCTCCTCTCGGAGCATGTGGTCGGCGGCCTCTACTACCCCGATGACCTGTGGATCAACCCCCAGCGGACGGTCTACTCCTTCGCGGATGCCCTTCGCAGAAGGGGCGTGGAGGTGATCGATGGCTTCGTCGACTCGGTGGGGATTGAGGACGGGAGGGCCTATGCGCTGACCCGTAACGGAAGGGAGAGGCCAGAGGTGCTCTTGGTCTGCGCCGGCGCCTGGACAAGACGGGTGCTGAGATCAGCGGGCCTTGACGTCCCGGTGGTGGCCGGCAGGGGATATCTGGCGGTGACCGAACCCTCGGAGCGAAGGCTCGCAAGACCGGTCATCTGCGCGGACCAGAGGGTCATAGTCGGCCAGACGAGGGCCGGCGAGTTCAGGCTCTCCTCCTACTTCGAGCTGGCCTCCCCGGAGGCTCCGCCCGATAACGCGAAGTTCGAGAGGATGCGCCGCTGGGCACTTCCCGTTCTGCCGGTCCTGAAGGGCCTCGGCTTCCGGATCACCTGGGTCGGCTCAAGGCCCTGCACGCCCGACGGTCTCCCCGTCGTCGGCAAGATCAGGGGAACGGAGAACCTGTACGTGGCCGCTGGGCACTGCAGGCTCGGTGCAACCCTCAGCGCCGCCACAGGCAAGATCGTGGCCGAGATGATTGAGGGGAAGGAGCCAGAAGTCCTCCGTGACCTCTCGCCCGAGAGGTTCGCCTAGACCGAGGAGCCCGAGCCCTTCACGCGACTGCAGAGGGCGCGTTCGGCGAGGTTGAGCGACATCAGCAGTTCGTCCAGCGTTGCCAGGAGCGAGTCGACTCCCCGCTCGCAGCCCACCTTCACCACCAGCTCTACCCCATCCCTCGCCATCGAGATCGAGAGGCCCTTGGGGAGCGGTTCGTTGTCGGGAGCCAGCGACCTCAGAGCGCCCTCGGCCTCGCCCTCGTCGCAGAACCTCACCCTCATCTCCGCCGTGGAGGAGGACCTCATCAGACCAGCCTCAGCTGCTTCCCGGCCCTCGCCCTAGCCAGCACCTCTCCCACGAGCCCGTCGACCTCGATGAGGAAGAGCGTGGTCCTGTCCGCGGGGAACTCCGCACCGGCCGCCATCTTGTGCCCACCTCCCCTTCCGCCGACCCTCTCGGCCGCAACCCGCATCACCTCTCCGAGGTCCAGGCCCTGCTCGACCAGCGCGCTCGATGCCCTCGCGGAGACCTTGACGATGCCTCCCTCCTGTGCCAGCGCCACCAGAGGTTTGTCCGGCGGTAGCAGATTGGACGAGGAGAGGATGGAGGCGACCGAGCTGATCTGCCTCGGATCTATCTCCGTGCCTCCCTTGAGGACCACTATGTTCCTCATCTCCTCCCGCACCTCCCTCCTCATCGCGAACTCCATGGCCCTCGCCACTGAGGACCTGTACTCGGCCAGCACCCTCTCCGCCTCCCTCATCACCCAGCCCCTCGAGCCCATCGCGATCGAGATCCCTATCCAGGCGTTCCCGGTCTTGCCGCAGGCGTTCAGCAGCGTCGCGTACTCCCTCGCGTCCCTCAGGGGAGTCCCGGGCTCCTCGCCTGTTAGCTCGTAGACGTACCCGGTGAGCTCGCTCATCAGAGACTGGGGTGCTCCAACGCTGCTCAGGTGCGACGCCAGCGCCTCCACGAGCCTCGCCTTCTCCTCCGGGCTCAGGTCCGAGATCGTCCTCCACGAGTCGCCGTTCCGGGGCTCGATCCCAGCGGAGAGGACCAATTTGAGGGCAGCGGCCTCGTTCCCCGTTATCCCGGGCAGGAAGGGCGAGTTCGTAGAGGCCAGCGCCTCGTGGATCGGCCTGAACCCCTTCCCGTAGAGGATCAGGTCCTCCTCTACCCTCATCAGCCCCAGCTCCTCGGCCTCCCTCACCACCAGCTCGTTCAGCCCCACGAGCCTCCTCCCGTGGTCCTTGTCCTGGAGGTCGCCGAGCGCCCCGACAACCGCCACCGGAGAGTAAACCCTCGCCTCCTCGGTCACGTTCCTGCAGACGAGGTACGTCACCCCGGAGGCGCTCACCATCGTCGAGCCGTCGATCCCGAAGTCGTGGGGGTTGACCTGGAAGACGTTCGGAGGCCTCTCGACCGGGAGGGGCTTGTGGTGGTCCAGCACCAGCACCGGCGCGGAGATCCGCTCTCCGATCAGGTTCAGGTAGCCGCTGCCCATGTCCACGAAGACGACCGCGTCGAACTCCCTGTACGACTCGTCCGCGAAGACCTCCTCTATCCGCGGTACGCTGACCGCCACGTACGTAGCGTCGAGGAGATGTGCGGTGCCGCAGAGTATCCCGAGCGAGGAGAGGGCGTCGGCGTCGTTGTGTCCGACCACGAGCACGTTCGCCTTCTCCCGGAAGAGGGAGGAGAGCCTCTCCGCGGCCTCGGCGCACCTCCGCAGGAAACCTCCGTACGCGGCCTCCATCCTCCCCACGATTAGGGGCCGTCGTATATCAGCGTCCTCCGCAGTATCCAGGACGGTGTGACCTTCAGCTGACGCGGGTGGAGCAGGGTAGAATAGCGGAGCTGATCACGCGGGGGCGATGGCCAGGGTAAGGGCCCACGTCTGGGTCTCCGGGAGGGTGCAGGGCGTCTTCTTCAGGGCCCACACCAAGGAGCTCGCAGACCGCCTCGGCCTTACGGGTTGGGTCAGGAACCTCCCCGACGGCAGGGTCGAGGCCGTCTTCGAGGGCGAGGAGGAGGCCGTGAGGGAGGCGGTCGAGTGGTGCAGGCGCGGCCCTCCTCTGGCTGTTGTGGAGCGCGTCGAGGTCAGGTACGAGGAGCCCACGGGCGAGTTCAGGGACTTCAGGATCATCAGGTGAAGAACTGATCGTGCGGCGACTACCTTCGACCAGCGAGGTTCGCGATGGCCTCGGCCACCACCACCGCAGGGTCCTCCATCGACTCCCTCAGCCTCCGGGCCCTCTCCGCGAGCCTCCGCCTGAACCTCCTGTCCGCAGCGGCGGCCACCGCCCGTCCGATCGATTCCCTGCTCAGGTCGCCCAGCACCGAGAGCAGCCCCCTCCTCACGAGGAACCTGTGGACCGCCGGCAGCTCGCCGGGGTAGTAGGAGAAGACCGGAACGCCGAGCAGCGCGGCCTCCTGTGCCATCGTGCCTCCACCCGAGAAGACCGCCAGAGCGCGCGATATCAGCGGCAGCGCCAGCCTCGGCTCCGCCACCACCTCCACCCTCGGATCGTAGAGCCGCCTGAGCTCAGCGACGTCCTCGGGGTACCTCGCGAGCACGACGACCCTCGCGTCGCTCAAGGACAGAAGACCCTCGACCACGCTCAAGGTCTCAGCGAGTCCCCTTCCGAGCGAGTAGGAGGCCATGTGCTCCGTCGGCCTGACTAGGAAGTAATCGCCCTCCGGTGCCTGCCCGTTCGCGGTTAGGTCGCCGAGCCTCCTCATCCATGCCACCGGGTCGAGCGCCCTGTACCTGAGGACCCTGACGTTCCGGACGCACCACCTCCTCCACTCCGCGAGCGGGATGAAGGCGGGCGTCGCTACCAGGTCCGAGAGCGGTACCGCGATCCTGTTCACCGGGGAGTGCGGCGAGTCGGAGACCAGGACGTGCCTGATGCCGAGGCCGTACGAGACCCTGCATAGCTCAACCGAGCCGCTGGAGACCGTGACGTCAGGCCTTGAGGCTATCACCTCCTCCGCCAGCAGCCTCTGCCTCTCCGTGCTCGCCAGGAGCTTCCCCTCCAGCGTCCCACCGCCGAACTCGCCGAGGGGCTTCAGCTCGATCCCGAGGGCCCGTTCGACCCAGTCGAGCTGCGCGTATCTGCGTCCTACGTAGCTCACCTCGATCCCCCTTTCCTTCAGCTCCTTCCCCACCGCCCAGAAGAGCAAAGCCTGCTTCGGCGTCAGGACGTCAAAGAGAACCATGACCATCGCGAGCCCCTCTACTGTCCCGGAGCTCAGAGCGTCGGCATTAACGGTTGCCGTCTGCGAACGCGATGCGATCTGAACCGTCAACGTTATTGCGACTGCCTGACCACATCTGTTGGAATGATGACCGTCGCGCCGAGGAAACCCGTCGAGAGCGCGGAGGAGGCTGCCGCTATCGCCCTGGAGATGGCGAGAATTGCGAACCTGCCGATGCTGTTCGCGGAGGTCTCGGAGGTCGTTCGCGAGGGGGAATATTGGCGGGTCAAGGTGACGCTGCTGACGTCGGGCCGCCGGTACGTCGCCAAGATCAGCGCGGCAACGGGCAGGGTTGAAGAGTGGCATGAGGAGAAATCCGCTGGAACATGAGCCACGCTGGGTTCGACGAGGAGGTCTACCGAACCGTCTCGGAGTATTTGGAACATTCGAAAAGACACCAAGAGAACCTGAGAGAGTTCATCCAGAGGGGCGAGCTCGAGAAAGCGGGTGATATGCTGTGGGGCATACTCTCGTGCTACTCCAACGCCCTCTCGATTCTGCTGCGGGGGCAGAAAGGCGTCCTCAGAACCCACAGGGATACCATCAGGTTCCTAGAGGAGTTCGCCAAAAGCATCGGAGATAAGCGGGTGATCGACGCGGTGAAGGAGGCGGAGAGGCTCCACGCGAACTTCTACCACGGCTTCATAAGGGATGCCGAAGACCTGCGGAAGCACTATGAGGGCGTGTACCTGCTGATCCAGCTGCTCGACGAGCAGATCAGGAAGCTCTTCGCACCGTCACCATCACGGTAGGGCTCAGCTCACCCGAACCTCATCCACCCCTCCATCCTCTCCCAGCTCCAGAGGTAGTCGTGGGGAACTGAGTAGCCGAAGACGATGCATCCCCTCCAGACCGCGAACTGGGGCTCCTCCGAGAGCCTGACCGAGACGCCCTCGACGCCCATGTTCTGGAGGTCGTACCTGAGCCTCGTCGCCGCGTCAACAGCTATCCCCTTCAGCTCCGGAGGAGGAGACCAGGAGAGGTTGCCGCCGGAGAGGAGGACCTGGCTGTAGAGGTGGGGCTGGAGCTCGACGGGGCACCGCTCGACCGCGGCCACCACCGCCTCCGAGAGGGGCATGGTTCCGTGGAAGACCGCGTCGCCAACCTTCACGTCCCTCGGCCTCGGCAGCCCACGCCTGAAGTAGCTCTCGAAGACCTCCTTGTTCGGGTCGAAGACGTACTCGCCGATGAGGAACCTCGCCCAGGAGTTCTCCCCGAGGTCCACCGTTATCCTGGTTCCGGGGATCTTGATCGGCTTCCTCACCGCGGAGGGGTTGGACCTCGCGAAGGAGACCGCCCTGTCCAGCTCGAGCGGCAGCAAGCCCAGCTGCTCCTTCACCTTCCTGACGAACGACTCCTCCTTGGCCAGGTCCCCGTATCCGGCGTCCTTCAGGATCTCCGCGGTTATCGCGTTGGCGTCCGCACCTCCCCTGTTCAGCGCCACCATGGCTCCCCTGATCGGGGCCCTCGAGATCGGGGTCACCTGCGTGTTCCCGTGGCCGCTCTCTATCACGACGCATGACGTGGTCCTGTGGGCAATCGCCACCGCCAAAGGCTGCGGTATCACCGTCGCGGAGCGGACGAGGCCCTCCTCCGCGAGCCTCGCGAAGACCTCGAAGAACCTCTCGTACATGTACCCGGGTGCGACCGCGGAGAGCGCAGCGACGACGTAGAACCCGCTGAAGCCGACGGAGACCTTCGGTTTGAACTCGCTGAGCGCGTACCTCGTCAGCTCCTCGACCACCCGCCAAGCCCTGCTGTCCTCCCGGGCTATCACGCCGCTCCTCATGGGGTAGACGAGCCGTGCGAGGAGGTCCGCTCCGCTCTCGAGGAAGAGGGCCACGTCCTTCCCCACCACGACCTCCCGCTCGACGCCCATTATCGCCGAGACGATCGACCTCTCCGGGAAGTATCCCCTGTTCTCGACGACCTGGGGCCGCTCGCCGAGCGTTATCGGTCCGTACTTGAAGTCGCTGGTGCCGTAGTCCGCCCCGAAGACGTGCCTCCTCTTGTACTCCTCCTCGAACACCCTAACGAACGTCGGGCCACCTTCATTTGAAACCTACGGTGGGAGAGCCGCTGAACTCCCAGAGCTCATGCCGCGAAAAAAGTCCTCCGGGTGCCGAGCTCAGATGCCTGATCGAGGTGCCGGCTCACTCGACCCGGACGTACTTCGACGGGTCCACCGGCTTCTTCTTCCTCGGAGAGTTCCTGAGCAGTATGCCGCAGTACGGGCACCTCACGCTGTCCGTCAGATGGTACACACGGCACCTGCTGCAGTACTTGTAGCCGGCCGCGTAGCTCCGCCTCGCTACCTCCTTGCCCTCCTTCCTGACCTGAACCTCCTGCTGAACCGTGGTCATGCCGCCATGATCCCGCGTTTTTAGGATTTAATCATTGCATATATTTTGCATATACTGTTTAAACGTGGCCGGATAATTTGGGTACCACAATATCAAGATTTATGAGAAGCACATAAATTTAGGTAACGAAGAAGGGCCGAGGACGACCGAAAGCAAGGTATCGGCCGCCCTGACGAGCAGCCCGACGTAGGCGGTCGAGGAGAAGTCGTGGGGCCTGAAGTGGGGATAGGGGAGGGG